>Ga0210057_1002313_pt1 | contig 27462 bp, 25 predicted proteins | sample CryGeyCG2114_010_2_FD_183968 | JGI IMG/M metagenome (GOLD analysis project Ga0210057, IMG submission 183968) | Groundwater microbial communities from aquifer - Crystal Geyser CG10_big_fil_rev_8/21/14_0.10 (SPAdes) (version 2) | ecosystem: Environmental > Aquatic > Deep subsurface > Groundwater ...
GAGTGTTCATAGAGGGTATTGAAGTACATTGAGTACGCAGTTCCAACCTTTTTCATAAAGAGCGTGATGCCATTCTCCACTTTTTGTCTCAAAATGAGGTGGAAATGGTTCGGCATCAGCGCGTACGAAAGAACATCTACCAGCCCTTGATTTGGTTTCTCCTCTTCAAATAACAATAGCGAGGACCGACCTCGATATTTACTTAAGACATTTGCCATTTTTAATGATTCAGTTGAATTCGCCAAGAAGAGTAGTGCTTGGAATCGAAAATAATCGTGATTCCCAAGGAAAATATCTGCTTTGTGAGCGCCACGATTGTATATGTGATAGATTTCGCCATCAGCAAACGATACATTCCTTTGCATAATCACAAGATAGCACCCGCAAGGACCGACCTCGCTAAAATTAGCGGAGATTAGCGAGGTCGGTCCTTGATATTTTTATGATGTTTAAGTGGTGGGGGCGGGGTTGGCAAGGCCGAGGTAAATAAGCGCCGCGATTCCGAAGGCGATGATGAGGGTGAGACCGAAAAGAAACCTGAAGAAACCCGGCGTGAAGAGCGGGCGCCCTTTGCGCTGGCTCGAATGCAGGTGTTTGCCGGAGCCATTTTTCAGCTGTTTTGTGATGATTTTTGCACCCATGGTTTCTCTTAGTTTGCTGTCTGAAGCTCTTGCTGCATCTGAAGGAGTGTCGCGTTACCCGGGTTTTTTGCGAGCCCCGCGGCTACCAGATCCGCCGCCGCCGTGGTGTCCGTTTTGTATCCGTAGGTGGTGTAGAGGGCGAATAGCTGTTGGTACGCGTGGATGTTGCCCGGGTTGAACACAAGCGATGCTTTGAAATTGGCTTCGGCTTGCGGATAGTTCTTGATGAAGTTCATGTACAAGTCACCCAGGTTATCGAATGGAATGGTCGAGTTCGGGTAGAGCCGGGCAATGTAGTCCCAATCCTCTGCCGCGCCAGCATAATCCCCTGCCGTTTTCCGCAATGTACCAAGCGCAACCCATGCGTTAAAGTCTGTGGAATTCCCTTTTAAAGTCTCTTGAAGTCCGTCAAACTTCCCCTGAAGAAACGTCCGGACCTCGGCGTCCACGGTATCGGCAAACGCAAGCGGACGGGTGAAATCGGGTGTCAATACCGTTTCTTCCACCACCGTACCGTTGCCTTCGATGATATTCCCCAGAGGTCGGTCCTCTGGGGTTTTTGTACCGGGGGTTTGGGGGGCGTTCGTAAGGTAGATAAGACAGGCCACCACTGCTACTGCTACGAGAACGCCGACGACAAGATAATATGGCTTATTGTTTTTTTCATTCATAGATGGATAGGATGAATTGTACCTTGCTAGAGGCCTGAATCAAATAGCGAGTAGCGAGGATCGACCTCGCTATTCGCTATGAGGGTCTTGCTATTAGAGCCATTAATAAACCCAGAGGACCGACCTCGCTACAAGACGCTAGGGGATAAGCAAGGAGTAGCGAGGTCAGTGTAGCGAGGTCGGTCCTCGCTACTAACTTGTGAAAATGAGCGGAGGAGTGAGAGAAAAATGGATAATCAACTATCCCGCAGCAGAGCTTCGAGGAAAATTGGATTTTACGGAGCGTCGCGTTCGGATTCTATGTCGGATTTGAGGGATAGATTCCCCGCTTTCTCTGCCTGTTCGGCGGCAGCAGAATAATAGGAGAGAGATTCCTCCTCGCTCCCCGCACCACGAAGGTGTCGGGCAAGAAGCACATAGAGGTCAATCGCATCCGGCACGCGAGCAATGCCCTCTTTAAGGGTATCTACTCCCTCTTTCAAATCGCCTTTTCGTACCTGCACTTCAAACAAGGAGCGGTACAGCGAGGGATTGCTCGGCAAAAGTTCGATTGCCCTCTCGTATTGCGCCACAGCGGCATCCAGATTATTGAGATAGGTGCTGTACAGCGCGCCCAGATTCGCAAATACCTGCCAGGACGGCGCGTAGCGTTTGCTTATATAGATGAGGATTTCTTTACTCCCCTCGTAATCTTCAAGAATGGTACGGAGGGTCGCAAGGTTCATCCACGCATTGAAGTTGTCACCATCTTTAAGAACGGCAGCAGTTTGCGTAATGTTGCTTTGCACTTGAGTGAACACCGCCGCATCCATTGTCGCCGGGCGGGACACGGCGCGCTCAAGCGACGGCGCCACCAGTTCTTCATTCTCCGCGTCAGGAAGGCGCTCAATGGTATAGCCGTTCTGCTCTAGTGTTTCCCCCGCCTGCAAACCGCTCTGAGGAGTAGGTTGTTCACTCTCGGATGATTGCCGCACATACAGCCATGCGCCGGAAGCGACGATTACCAAGGCAATTCCCACTGCGGCAAGAGCAATATAGGTTTTCATGTCGCTCTATTGTAACTGCAAACCGGAAAAACAAAAACACCCCCAAAGGGGGTGTTTTTTGCGGAATCGTGAGCGCGCGTGCGCTACGCGATTGCCTCTAACCTCTCAAGAGAGATTAGTCCTGACGGGTCTTCGAGAAACCGCTCGATGACAAGCCAATGACATTGAAGCCGTTGGTCCAGTCTGCATCCGTAACCGCAGCTTGACCTGTGGTGTTCGGAGACCAGATAAAGTCATCGTTCGCGTCGCCGTCAATTGTTGCAGCCGTTCCGTCGAACGTTGCTGCCGCAAGCGATGGGAACGCCGCGTCACCAAGAAGTGTTACGGTTGCCGATCCGTCGCCGGACACAGCCACATCACCGCGAACTTCAAAGTAACGGGTCTGACCAGCCGGAATTTGGATGGTCGTTGATGCCGCAGCCGAAGTCTGTGCGTAGAACTCAAGCTGTGTTGTAGCTGAAGCCCATGCCGTGTTGTCGGCCGCAAGCATCTGGCCCGTGTTGGAGATACCAGACACAGGCGTCGAGTACGCGCTATCAGTGAAGGCGAAGATGTTGAGGTTCGTCGCCGTTACGTTGGTGGTCGTGGAGACCGTCAACGAGAACTTGGAGATACCCACATCGCCCGTACTGTTAGCCGTTACCTTGAACCGCATCAACTTACCATCGGCAACACCGGTTGCTGAGAGCGTTGATGAGTCATCGGCGAATGTAGGGAACGACTTCATGAGCCGTACGCCCGCTACCGCCGTTGAGCCAGTTGCGTTAACTGTCGTACCGCTTTGTGCACCGACACCCTGGGTGTTTGTGCTTGCGGTGTCAACATCAACTGCAATCAGGTGGCCGGTTGTACCCGGCTCTGAAGTGCCGACTGATGCCAACCAACCCTTGACGGTCAGTTCAACATCGGTGTCCTTCGTCAGGGTGATTGTCGAAGAGAGCGTTGATGTTGCGTTGGTGTTCGTACCGACGAATGTTGCCGAACCAACCTGCGTGCCGTCAGCCTTGTGCAGGGTTACCTGCACGAGGTCCTGAGGAGAAGATGATGCAGTGTTCGTCAGTTGCAAGCCAACTCGCTGGAGGTCAACCGATTCGTTGGTCGCGCGGAACTTGTAGACACCGAGCGTTACGCCCTGCGTGCCAGCAGCGCCAATCGCGTACGATGGGCTTCCCGCGGCTGTTGAAGCAACTACTGCGCCCGCGGCCGCAACGGTCATGGTCTGACCAGCGCCCGTTGAGCCGGTCGCTGTAACTGTAGCCGATGACCCAATGCCGGTTACGGTGAGCGCAGCAATTTGCGTCGAGGTGATACCGAGGTTGAACGTAGACGATGTGTCGGCAGAAGACGACACGTTACAGTAAAGCCCGAGTGTTTTCACCGTGCCTTTCGTAATCGTCAGCGGGTTGTCGAACGTGAAGGTGCCGAGTGCTTGGGTTGTTGAAGCCGTAGCGGTCGGATTCACAATGTTCGTACCCGTGTTCAGGGTCGTTGAACCGTCCTTCAGAACACAGCTCGAGAGCTTGTTCGGAGCGCCAGCGAGAGCAGCGTTCGTGTACGTCAACGGAATGGTTGAGATACGAAGGTCCTCGCCTGACTGCGAAGCATTGAGCTGAATGTTCGCGAAGAGGACATCCTGTCCGCCCTTCACGATGGTCTGCGCCACCGGCGATGCAGAAACTGCAACCGCAAGTTCAGCAGCCTCGACCGTCATTGCGTTCATGTTGAACGAGGTCTGCGTGATCGAGATGGTGTCACCGGTCTGCTCGCCCTTTACCGTGGTCCACTGCGTGGACGGGTTCATGGAGAGCGTGTAGATGGTGTCGTCGCCGATGCCGGAGGCAACCTTACCGCGAATGGTGTAGATGTGTCTTCCGGTTGGGAAGGTAATCTCGTCACTGAAGGTAAGCGTAGTGCCCGCGCCGGAAGCGTCAACCGGACCCGCAACTACCGCGCCGTTCTCATCCACAATCGATACGTTGGTCAAAAGACCACTCCCTGATCCTGATGAGGAAGCGACAGTAACTGCAAGCGTCTGGACGGTGATAGCTTCACCTTTGATGTCAACGAGGAAACCGCCCAAGGGCTGGTTTGGTACATTGACCCCAATGTTTTGTGCGGGAACTTCAGTCGCCTTGGTAATGGTGGTTACCGAAGCGCCTTCAATCGTTACCTGGTTACCCCAGATGTACGGAGTACCGGTCGTCTCGGTGGTGCTGTTGGTACCGCGTGTCAAGGTAGACACTGCCGTTGAACCTATTGCAGGAGAGACGCCGAAGCCGAAGGTTTGACCAACCGCATAGATGTCGGTCGTGTCATCCACATCGAAGATAACGGTCCTGCCGTTTGAGTTCGAACCGACGATGTCGTACTGCACATATATCTCCACATTGTCCCCTTCCGGGAGCAATACGCCGGAACCGAAGTTCGCGGTGACATATTGCCCGTCAGCCGAGACGGTTGCCGGATATACCGTGCCGCCGACCACCACCTGAATGTTCGCCAAGTCGGTCGCGGTGTTTACCGAACCGGTCTGGTTGAGGCGGAGCGTCTTCAGCATCAGGTCTTCTGCCGAGCCCGCGGTAACGCGGAAGCCCGTTACCTTATACGCCGTCGTTCCGATCTCTTTCGTGACCGGAGCGTTTGAGGCGAACGCGCTTGAGATGTCAAGCGAGAGGGTGCCCGTTAGCAAGGTTGCGTTCAGTGTGTGGAACGCGCCGGTAATCGGGAGCGAGCCCGAAACCGCCGCGCTCGTGTTGATCGCAATCACGCTGATAGCGGGAACTTCACCTGCTTGAGCATCGAGTGATGCCGCCATGTTGCCGCCAACCGTGAAGGTGCGCGACTGGCCTGCAGGAATCGTTACTTTCTCGCCGATAGTTGCCTGGTCGTTCGAGTTAAAGCTCTTGTCGGTGCCAAGCTGAACGCCGTCCTGGTCGATAAGAACGACACCCGCGAAGGCGGCGTTCGAACCGGGGCCGACACGCTGGACCACCACCGAGTTCACGACGACATCGCCGTCAGTGCCGGCGGTCAGCGTAAAGTTGGTGAACGGAACGCGCGAGGTGCCTTCAGGTGCAAGGCCGTTTGCCGGCTGTGAAGCTGCCGAAACTGAGAGGCCCGTTCCGGTTGGAGCCGGAGTCGTGGTGCCGCCCGTTGAGCCGCCTGAGGTCGATCCACATACGCCCGACGATGCAAACGCCGCGCGGGTAAGAGGACCGAAGTAGCCGGCAGGTGGATTCACACCCTTAGCCGCTTGCCACTTGGCAAGAGCCGCCTGGGTCAGAGCACCGAAGTATTCGGACTCATTACCAGGTGAGCCAGCACCCGAAGCCGCAACCTGGAAGCCGTTTGAGTTCAAGAGATTTTGCAGTGCTTGAACATCGGCGCCTGTTGAGCCGAGGGTGAGGTCACGCGTGAACTGTGAACATGAAGCCCCAGCAGAACCTGATGAACCAGATCCTGGTGATGGCTGTCCACGAAGTGACGCATTGACGTTGTCGATGGTCGTCTGGTCTGCACCAAACGATGACAAGAGCGAAAGTATCGACTGGATCTGGCTCTCGGTCAACGCAGCGTGAGCCGCAGGAGCCGCGAGAGTCATCACCATAGCCGCTACCAACGCAAAAGCCGCGACGAACGTCGTGAGTTTTTGAGTAATAGACATAGCTAATAGCTAATTGTTTTTGACATACCCTGCGCCGCACTACTGATAAATAGAATCGGCAACAGAGTACGGGCCCGTGCCTGCTAGTTGGTGTTCGTTCGACCGAACGACTAACACAGCACGAGGCCTGATCTAATAAGCAATCTTATAAGATTGCCTTCCACGTGTGTCTCGAGAGACAACGTAGTAAGCAATACGTTTCCATCAACATTACTAGGCGACGAGGCAGCTAGGCGACGAGGCAGCTAGGTTTAACCTAGAAGCATAGCGCCTAACAGCTAGAAGCCTAAAACGAAGTTGATGGCGAGAGGGAGTGTGAGGACATGCGGACATTCAGTCAGATTCGGGGCAATCAGTAAGTACAGCATCAAGAGCGAACACACATGGTTAGTTATTAGTGCTTAGTGCTTAGTTTTTAGAGTGTTCTTCTGAACGACTAAACAACTATCGACTAATGGCTAATGACTAACGTCGGGGTGTGCACCCGGTCACTCGACGGCAATCCGGTATTCTTCTTTTGTCAAAGTCCTGCGCCGCTTCAACCGCCACCACCCTGACCGGATACAAATCCGGCATGCAACCGTACAGACATTACTGTGCGTACAGTATACCCTTATGTTGCGCCGATATGGGGGTGGGGTGTACCGCGAAAATGTGGATAATACCAGGGGTCTGATTTGGCCGCTTTGGCAGGCGGTCATACATCGGAAAAGCGCCCATGCCGCCGGTTCCCCGTGGCCGAGGTTGCTTCTAGGACATATCTTATTGAGTACTATCCACAGCCAAGCACGATACCGTAAAACAGGCCTTGAGGCAACTGTTCTAGGCGGCTAGGATATTAGGCGCTATGCACTAGCAAAAAACCCTTCAGTCTTTGCTCTTCCTAGCGCCTAAAAGCCTAGCACCTCGTTCGTTGCCTTCCTGTAGACACTCCACCTACGCTCCCCTTCCTTCAAAAGGACACCTTCTTGCACGAGAGCTATAAGCTCTCTTTGCACCGTCTTTTCACTACACCCTTCGATTGCCGAAGAAGCGTCCTTTATGGAAATTTTGTCCTTTTTGTCTAAAAGACGAAGTATCATCTCCCGTCTGTTATTTTGTCTTTTATGTTCTTTCGGCTTCCTGCTTGTGGCAGAGGGTGGAGTGTCCTTTTGAGCGCTCGGGTTGTGCTTCGCAGGCGCACCAGGGTGGGGTTCGTGCGAGGCGACATACGCCATGCTGAAATGCCCCGCCCCGAACACTTTGTCGTGGTGATTTTTTACGAAAGACGCCAGTTCCGCATACTCATCGCACAGAACCTCCGCGTTCATGCTTGAGATAAAACCGGCACGCTCGGCGAGCTTCAGGATTGAGGCGATTTCAAGACATCGCGACGTAAACCCCTCCTGGTATCGGACATCACGCGCCTTTTCCGGGTCGGCGGAAGTGCTTATCAAATCAATCGCCGAGGCGCGAAGCCGTGTCCGTAATGGGTCCTCCCCGGGTATGAACCCGGTAACCATGTAGAGTGCCGAAGCAAGTTTTTCGGCCTTTTGGACAACAAACGTATGGTGGTCGTTCTTTAAAAAATCCTTGAAAAGAGCGCGGAATCTCTCGTCTTCCTCTCTGGTAGTCAACCCTGATTTGTCCTTTTTATTATCAGACATTTTCAGTATATATTCTGTCCTTTTCTTTCAGAGACAAAATCTTTGTAAGACATACGGTACTCCTCTCAAGGACGGAAGTCAAATGGGCGCTCGGAGCGCATGCCATTTTTGAAACACGCTCCGTTCGGCCAGCGCCTCACTTCTCTCCGTTCCAGGCATCAAATCACACTCCGTCATGGGTGTTGTTTTGGAGACCGCTCCACGCACCATTCGATTTTGGCATTGTGCCAAGGCACATTTACTGATGCCAAAATCTCATGGTCGCTGGGCGCTTGCCCAAGTCTTAGTCTCCAAAACAACACCCATTTCTCCGTTCCATATCCGCGAGGTTTCTTCCTTCGCCTGTTTGCCTCGCTAGGAGCGGAGGTAGCGGTGTGTTTGTGAAAGCTCGCGGAGAAAGGATGGCAAGGTCTGCGGCATTTTTTGAGCGGGCGCGTTAGCGCAATGCCGCAGCATCCTTTCGAGCGGCAAGCCCAAATGCTCGCTGGGCATTTGAGGCGGGTTTCACAAACACACCGCTCCCGGAGTGCCGTGTTACCATTTGTCCATAATGGCGAGACGAAAGAAGAAGAAAAAACAGCTGTGGCTCTTCCCCAAGCTCCCCTCGATATCAGTGTCTCTTAACCCCGAGACGGTGCGCTCCATTTACGCTATCCTCGCAGCGATTCTGGCGCTTCTTTTCCTCTTGGCGCCGTTTCAGCTTGCCGGAAGCGTTGGGAGCTTCTTGCATGCGCAGTTGGTAGGACTGTTCGGTGCCGGCTACTACCTCCTCCCTATTTCGTTCGCGTTCCTCGCTATCGGACTCATGCGCCAAAACGACGAGGAGGGCGTGGGCACTGCGCGCATCGTCGGCGCAATACTTCTTTTCGTTTCGGGTATCGGCATTCTCGCGCTTGCTTCGTCGGAAAACGCGGCGGGTGGCTTGATAGGTCGGTGGGTCATGGCGCCGTTCGTCTCGTTGTTTGACGTTTTGCTGGGCGGCGTGATGCTCGCGGCAATCGCGATTGTGGGCACGCTTCTCGCGCTCGATACGCCGCTTCGCATCCCAGACTTCGGTCTTCACGGGCAGAACAAAGACAGCGACAAGGAACCCAACGTGTATGGCGGAGAAGACGAAGTCCACGACGATGCAGAGGAAGAAGCTGATCGTGATGAAGATGAGGCGGCCGAAGAGGAGCCGGAGAAAGAACCAGAAACAAAACGCGGGCTCTTCGGGACAAAAAAGCCCGAGCCGATGCCTGAAGAAGAGCCAGGCATCGCGTTCATACATTCCGATACCGAATACTCCCCTCCTCCAGTGACGCTTCTGGAGCGCGACCGCGGCAAACCCGGCATGGGCGACGTGAAAGCGAACGCGAACATTATTAAACGAACACTCTATAACTTCGGCATCGACGTCGAGATGGACGAAGTGTCGATAGGGCCCACCGTTACGCGATTCGCCCTCAAACCGGCGGAAGGCGTGCGATTGCAGAAGATACTCGGGCTCCAGAACAACCTCGAACTTGCGCTTGCCGCCTCCCCCATTCGCATCGAAGCGCCGATTCCCGGCAAGTCGTTGGTCGGTATCGAGGTGCCGAACGTGAAGAAGGCAACCGTTGGCCTTGCCTCTTTGCTCAGCGAAAAAGCGTTCACGGATGACCCGCGCCCACTGATTTCTGTCCTGGGCCGCGACATCACCGGTACGCCGCACTATGCGAACATCGCCAAGATGCCGCACATCCTCATCGCGGGCGCGACGGGGAGCGGAAAAAGTGTCGCCATACACGCGCTTATCACGTCGCTCCTGTATCGAAACGGGCCGGCAAGCCTGCGCTTCATCATGGTGGACCCGAAGCGCGTGGAATTGACGCTCTACAACAACATTCCACACCTCCTCACCCCGGTCATCACCGATCCGAAGAAAGCCATCCTCTCTTTGAAGTGGGCCGCGAAAGAAATGGAGCGCCGCTACGACATTCTGGAGTCGCACGCCGTTCGGGATATCAGCTCGTATCACGAAAACGTAGTCGCGAAATGGAATGAAGAAAGCGGTGAAGAAGCGCCCGACCAGATGCCCTACATCATCATCGTAATCGACGAGCTTGCCGACATCATGCAAACCTATCCGCGGGAACTGGAGGCGGCTATTGTCCGGCTTGCCCAAATGTCGCGCGCGGTTGGCATTCACTTAGTACTTTCAACACAGCGGCCATCCGTGAACGTGGTAACCGGTCTTATCAAGGCGAACATTCCGGCGCGCGTCGCCTTGCAGGTGGCGAGCCAAATTGATTCGCGCACCATTTTGGACGGGCCCGGCGCCGAAAAGCTTCTCGGCGCCGGCGACATGCTGTACCTGTCAGGCGAGATGTCAAAACCGCGGCGCATCCAGACCGCGTTTATCACGGAGACGGAAGTGAAGAAAGTCGTCTCGTACATAAAGAAGAACAACGAAGGGACCCTCGACGAAATTACGATTTCCGGCACCATGGACGCCTCGCCAAATGCTATTTTCAGCGCATCGTTCGAAGACAATGATGCCGATGACGAGCTGTACGCCGAAGCGCGCCGCACTGTGGAAGCGGCCGGCAAGGCGGCAACGTCGTTCCTGCAGAGAAAACTCAGAATCGGCTATGCCCGCGCGGCGCGATTGATGGATCTTCTGGAAGAGAACGGCGTCATCGGCCCCGCAGACGGCGCGAAGCCGCGCGAAGTCCTATCGCTCGCCGAAAGCGGCGAAGCGCGCGACAAGGAGAGCGAAAGCGAAGAAGGAAACGACGAGGAAGAGTATGCCGAAGAAGCGCGGTAGCATCTACAAGGGCTTTTCGATACACGCCGCCGTCTTGGTGGGGGTTGTGGGAGTTGCGGGAGGGATTGCCTACGGCGCCTATGTCGCGCTCCCCTACGTTCTTGGCCCAACGGTTGCCATACACGCGCCGCGCCCGACGGAACACGGAACCGTGCTCATTTCGGGCGATACCAAACGAGTGTCGAAGGTCGCTATCAACGAGCTGGAGGTTCCTATCACCGAACACGGAGGTTTCGAAGTGGAGCGCGCCTATCCGCCGGGGTATACTGTGGTCATAGTCGAGGCGCGTGATCGGTTCGGAAGGAGCCGCACTGAAACACTTACTTTCATAACAAGCGAAATACATGCCAGCCAAGAAGAAAACGACAACGAAGAAAGCACCAGCGAAGACGGCGCCTGACCGCGCGGATGACACATCCGACGCTATAAAGAACACAATCGACAGCATTAAGACGAAGTTCGGCGACGAGGCAATTATGATGCTTGGCGCCACCGCGCGCGTGAACGTGGACGCTATTCCCACGGGCTCCCTGGGCCTTGATAATGCGCTCGGCATCGGCGGCGTTCCCCGCGGGCGCATTATCGAAATTTTCGGTCCTGAATCATCCGGCAAGACAACGCTTTCCTTGCACATCATCGCAGAAGCGCAGAAAAAAGGCGGCATCTGCGCGTTCGTCGACGCGGAGCACGCGCTTGACCCTGAATATTCAAAACGCCTCGGCGTGAAGATAGACGACCTCTTGGTTTCCCAGCCGGACACCGGCGAGCAGGCACTCGACATTGTGGAATCCTTGGTGAGGAGCGGTAAAATCGACGTCGTGGTTATTGATTCGGTGGCGGCGTTGACCCCGCGCGCTGAAATAGAGGGAGACATGGAGCAAACACACGTGGGACGGCAAGCGCGACTCATGTCGCAGGCCCTGCGGAAACTCACGGCAATCGTCGCAAAATCCAAGACTGTGGTTATTTTCATCAACCAGATCCGCATGCAGATTGGCGTGATGTTCGGCAATCCGGAAACACAGCCGGGCGGCAAAGCACTCAAATTCTACACGAGCGTGCGGCTCGATATCCGCCGCATAGCCCAGATAAAAAAAGGCGAAGAGGTGGTGGGCGGGCGCGTCAGAGTGAAGGTGGTCAAAAACAAAGTCGCTCCACCGTTCCGGCAGACCGAATTCGACCTTATGTACAACGAAGGTATCAGTCGCGAAGGCGAACTCCTCGCGCTTGGCGAAAAATTCGGCTTGGTGTCGAAATCGGGCGCATCGTATTCGTTCGGCGAAGAGAAGCTCGGCCGCGGCTACGACGCGGCGCGTACCTATTTGCGAGAAAACAAATCAGTGGCAAACAAACTCCTTAAGGAGATTCACGCGAAATTCAAAGGGGAGGCCTAGGCGCGTCTGCGCGCCAGTGTGAAGGTGGCGGCGAGACAGTAGAGACAGATATCGCGGATGGCAAGCACCGAAAGGACCAGGAAACACAGCAGTGCGACCTGTACGAACACTTCCGTTGTAACGAGCGCGTCCGCCACATAATAAAAAAACCTCTCGTACGATGAGGCGGCGGAAAACGCGTTTACTGCAATGTCCTTAAGCGACACCGACGCCACGATGATAAGCGCGATGATTCCCAGCCCGGCGTAGCGCGTTCGAGGGCGAAGCGCCTGACGCAGTACATAGAGCGCGAACACGCGCCGCATGATTTTTTTTGTAAGTTTCGTGTTCTCTTGCATGGTCGTGTTATTCCACTTCTCCTATAATACCGCGAAGCACTTTCTTCGCGCGGTGTATACGGGTCTTGATGGCACCCTCGCTTGCCTGTTCCCGCTCGGCGATTTCCCGGTACGATAGCTGGTCGATGAACGCGAATCTGAGAATGCGCGCGACATCATTCGGCACGAAGGCGAACGCCCGCTCGATGATATCTTTTGCCTCGACCGCCGCGCCTTCGCCGTCGCCCGCAAGCGACTCGTAGTGTTCCGGCGTAAGTGGGGCGGTGCGGCGCCACGCCAACGCTTTCTTCTGGTACGTAGTGCGCGCCACGTTCATGAGTATGGTCATCGCCCATGAGCGGAATGTGCCCGAGCCGGCGTTAAAGCGTGGCGCGAAGCGGTAGATGCGGACAAACGCGTCCTGGACGATATCTTCGGCCTCGTCGCGATTCTTGATAACGTACATCGCCCGCTCCAAGAAATGCTTCTGGTAACGCGCAACCAGGAACTCGAACGCGCTCGGGCTTTTGAGCGAGTACGAAAGCAGTTCCTCGTCGGAAAGGCCTCCCAGGTCGTTCATGTGCACATGGTCCATAGGCATACCCCATACTACCTGTGTGGCGTTCACATTGCCAACTCGGGAAGCGAAGTCGGACATATTCTAAGGAGCGGCTCTTTGGTGTATAGTACCCACACCCATAGACCAAGCAGAAAGCACGCTCTTATCAGTCAGTACCCGATACCTAACAAAAACGTTACATGGCTCTTCTTGCATACAACGAAATCACTCCGAAAAAAATCATCGAATACAGCGGCGAGCCGTACCTGGTCCTTTCCTCGTGGGTGTTCAGAAAACAACAACGCAAGCCCGTGAACCAGACGAAGTTGAAGGGCCTTAAATCGGGCAAGATGCTTGAAATTTCTTTTCACCAGTCAGAGACGGTGCCTGAGGCGGATATCGAGAAAAAAGATCTGACCTACATCTACAGCGCCAAAGGCGAAGTGTGGTTCCATGAAGCCGGCAATCCGAAGGCGCGCGTCTCACTTTCTGAAGATATCGTCGGCGACCAGATGAAGTTCGTGAAAGAAAAAAGCGACGTGGTCGCGCTCGTCTGGAACGATGAAATCATCGGCATTGATGTGCCTATCAAAGTCGAGCTCAAAGTGGTCGAAGCGCCGCCTTCGGTCAAAGGTAACACTGCGCAGGGCGGCTCGAAACAGGTGGTTTTGGAAACCGGCGCGGTCGTCTCGACCCCCCTTTTCATAAACGAGGGCGACGTGATTCGAGTTAATACTGAGACCGGAGAGTATGTGGAAAGGGCGAACAAAGCATAAACTAGGCGCTAGGAAGTTAGGTATTAGGTTCTAGGTAACTGCAAAAAGGGATGCTTCAAGCATCCCTTTTCCGGCTAGCCGTCTAGCTCCTAAAAGCCTAGTGCCTACTTAATCACGAACGGCAAAAGCCCCATAAAACGCGCTCGTTTGATAGCGTTCTCGATTGCGCGCTGGTGCGATGCAGGAACATTTGTTCGGCGCTTGCTCACGATACGACCATGCGGGTTCATGAACTGCTTGAGGTACGCCGTGTTCTTATAATCAACGTATTTCGGGGTGGAATCCATAGTGGGGGGATTTTAGCTTTTTAAAGATGCGAAGTCAATGTTCCGATTTTCAATTCAGACCACGCGAGAAGCGACGCAAGAAATGGGATGAAGAGCGAGGCATCGCCGAGCAAAAATCCGAGGCGTACTGAAGAGTACGGTGCGGATTTGAGAGAAAGCGATAACGAAGCTATTCGCCCGTTTCTTGCGTCGCTTAGAATGGAATGTCGTCGGGTGATATTTCCTCGGTCGGATATTCAATATCGTTTCCGCTTGAACTTCCCTCCTGCCCCGGCTGGTCGCCGCCGCGAGCCTCCTGCGTTTGGCCGCCCCCGCCGGCACGCGCGCCGAACTGCACGCGATCGGCCACGATCTCGGTGCGGTATTGCTTCTGCCCATCCTTCTCCCAGCTTCTCGTCTGAAGTCGACCTTCAACCAACACGCCACTTCCCTTTTTCAAGTACTGCGCGCACGTATCGGCCTGCCTGCCGAAGACGACGATGTTATGGAACTCGGTCGCTTCCTGCTTCTGGCGGTTCTGGTCGTACCACACACGATTCGTGGCAACGCCGAACGTGCACACGTTCGCGCCCGAAGGAAGCGCGCGGAGTTCCGGGTCCCGGGTAAGGTTGCCTGCGATGAACGCCTTATTGAGATACATGTCCCTATTATACCTCCTCTTTCACCTTCTCTTCGATGGTGTTCAGCGCTTCGTCAAGTTCCTCATCGGAAACGCTCTCATCAGCCGCTTCCGGCGCGCCGACATCAAGCGTCGGATCAGCGAGTGTCGCCGCGACCGAATCGCGCGACGTTTTTACGATGATGTATCGAAGGATGTTGGCGTTTGCCTTAAGCACCTCATCAATTGCCGTAAGAGAGGAACCGGCTGCTTCAAAGGCAATCCAACCGAAGTGTCCGGTTTTGAACGACTGACGTTTGCCATCGATCTGTTTTTCTATTGAGTAGGCAAGGTCAATGGTAACCGGGGCACGCTCGCCAAATACCTGGGCGCCTTGCTTTGAAAGCATATCCCTAAGAGCCGCAAGCTCCTGCTCGACGGTTGCGTCATCAAGGGTAGGAAGCAGGTGGTAACCAATCTCGTAGGCGCGAGTCTCGTCCTTCTCGCCGTCAGCAGCAATTAGATCCGAGATATCGGTTACTTCCTCGTTTATTTCTGTAGTATCCATTGTAGAGGCAAAGGTACCATAGTGCCGAAAACTAAGCAACAGAGCCGATTTTGAAGAGTTTCCGGGCGTTTTGAAGAACCGCCTCCTGGACCGTCTCCAATCTCTCGCCTTTAAGTTCCGCGATCTTTTGTGTCACAAACTTCACATATACCGGATGGTTCACCTCCCCGCGGTGCGGCACGGGAGTCGCATACGGAGAGTCCGTTTCAGTCAGAATCATATCAAGCGGAGCTTCGCGCACCACCTCGTCATAGTCATGGGTGAAGGTAAGGACGCCGGTGAATGAGGTTGTGAAGCCAAGCGCCCAAAACCGCCTCGCCACTTCCAGGTTCCCCACGAAAAAGTGCATATTCCCCCTTAATACTTGATGTCCGACATCAAGTATTAAGGGGTCTCCATACGCGGCTCCCGGGAGCCGCGTATGGGTTCCCGTTTGTGCGACACCCGGGTGTTGCACAAATTGGTCGAGATAATCGGCGACTTCTTCGTAGGCGTCCATGGAACCTTTTGATGGGCGGCAATGGATCATCAATGGCTTGCCGTGCTCTAGGGCAAGCTCCACGTGTTGTTTGAATACTTCCCACTGTTTCTTTTTTATATCTTCCTCTTTCAATGTTCCATGCTCGACTTCTTCCGCATATCCTGATAAACGGAAGAAGTCGAGCCCGCACTCGCCTACCCCCACCACTTTCGATTCGCGCAAAAGACTACCATATAGGGTAGTATCGAAATGCTCTTTCTGCGTATAATTCGGGTGCAAACCGACGCACGCATACAAATGTTCATGCTCCCCCGCGAGACGCACCGCCTCGCGAGAGGATTCCAAGTCAACCCCAACCACAATGCCGAGCACTCCCTCCTCGCGCATTCTTGCAATCACGTCACCTTGGTCTTTTTTCAATGCTCCCAGGTTCGGGTGGCAATGTACGTCTATATACTTAGCGTTCATGTGAGACGCGGAAATAGATTCTCCGGTTTTTTGTTGGCGTGGATGGCAGCGAGGATTTTTTCTGATGTTTCTGGCATGAATGGTTCGAGGTGCTTTGCTATTCGCGCAATTTCGATTACCAGATGTTTAATTTGTTTTTGACCTTGGATTGTGTTTGTTTTCACAACCTCAAAAGGTTTTTGTTCCTGAATCAAACCATCTAAATCCTGAATATAGCTCCACACACTATCCATTCCTCGATTGAACTCAAATTTCTCAATCGGATTCCAAACATCTGGCATTGCACGGACGTCTTTCGTATCAATGGGCTCTTCAAGATGTTGCTCCGCCAATTTCATGACGCGCGCTACCAAATTTCCCAATCCATTCACCAACCCTGCCGTGTACCATTCGTCAAACGCTTCCCAAGAAACATCGGAATCTTCAAACGGGTGCACGTGGCGGAGGTAAAAGTAACGGAGCGCGTCCGTTCCGTACTTCTCCACCACCTCAAACGGACTGATGACGTTCCCCACTGATTTTGAAATCTTCTCGCCCCCCACGGTCAGAAAGCCGTGAATATAGATTTGTTTTGACGGCGGGAGCCCAGCGGACATGAGCATCGCTTGCCACATTGCCGCCTGTTGGCGCACTTGGTCTTTCCCCGCAAACTGTACGACCGGCCACCATTTTTCGAATTCTTTCTCGTTTTCCGGCCAGCCGATAGTCGAGACGTAATTGATGAGTGCATCGAACCACACGTACATCACTTGGCTCTCATCCCCCGGCACGGGAATGCCCCACGGCATCTTGTCGGCACGGCGTGAAATTGAAAAGTCCTGCAAACCCTCGCGCTCAATGAGTGAAATGATTTCGTTGATGCGGTGGCGCGGCACGACAAATTCTTCGTTTTTGTAGAGTTCGAGGAGCTTGTCGTTGTAGGCAGAGAGTTTGAAAAAATAGTTCTCTTCATCAATGAGCTGGATGGGCATGGTCGGATGCAAGGGACAACATCCGTTCTCGTCAAGCTCTGAATCGGTTTTCTCCAGTTCACACCCGACACAGTACTTGATTTGATAGTTCTTTTTATAAATATCACCTGCCGCATCACACCGCCTCCAGAACTCCTGCGCCGATGCCATGTGTGCCGGGCTCGTGGTGCGGATGAAGCGGTCGTACGAAAGGTTGAGCGCCTGCTTCAAATCACTGAATGTTGCCGCGAGACGGTCCGCGTATGCCTGCGGTTCTTCTCCGTTCTCTTTCGCTTTATCAAAAATCTTCTGCCCGTGTTCGTCGACTCCGGTATTGAAAAGTACTTCGTCCCCCATGAGGCGATGCACGCGCGCGTACGCGTCCGCCTGCACGAATTCAAGCGCAGTGCCGACGTGCGGTTCCGCGTTCACGTACGGAAGCGTCGTGGTGATATAAACCTGCTTACCCATTCTTTTCCTCGTATTCTTTCGCTTCGACGAGCTTTGCTTTCTCTACGTCAGACACGAACTCGCGCAAGGCTGCTGCCAAAGGCACCGAAAGTAGCACGCCTAAAAAGCCCGCGAGCTGGGCGCCGGCAATTAAGGCAAGAATCACCAGCAAGGGTGGCACCCCGACAATGCGCTTCACCACTAATGGATAGATAAGGTTTCCTTGTATCTGATTGATGACCAGATATCCGCCACCGGCAAGGAACGCGGTGGTGATGCCGCCAAACGTGCCGGCAACGATGATTGCGGGGATAGCCGCCGCCAAGGAGCCGAACACCGGCACCAGCTCGGCAATTGCGGCAAAAATTGCCAAAAGCAAAGCATACGGCACTCCGAGGATCGTGAGCCACAGGTACGTCAAAACCGCCACAATCAAAGAAAGAAGTATCTGACCTTGCATCCATTGACCAATCTTTGCTTGCGAGCGGCGCCAGAGAGAAACAGCGTACTTCTGATGCCGAACCGGAGCGATGATGCGCAGAAAATCGTCGATGCCAGTTTCCTGGATTGCGAAATAGAACGAAAGGAGGAGGATGAGGAAGAACGAGAAGACACCGCCGAAAACGCTGGAGACGGCGCGGAACGCCCCCTCGCCGGTCGCAGTAAATATCTCTCCGAATTGGGTGAGGGTGTTGGCCAAAGACGACGTGTCAACGGAAACCACTTCGCGCGTCGTAGTCAAAAACTGACTTGAGATAAGCTCGTCAAGATTGAAGGAACTGACGTATTGCGGCAACGTCGCCACGAATCCAGCCGTTTCCTGAATCAACGGTGGAAACAGAAGATATGCGAATCCGAAAAGAGAGCCGATGATGACGATATAGACCAGCGCCACCGCGGCGGGGCGGATGATACGGTATTTCATAAACCACAGCACTGCCGGCTCGATGGACGAGGCGATGACAATCGCGGTCAGAAGAATGAGAAAAAGATCTTTGAGGTAGAACACCAGCCAGATGCCGAGCACCACGGCTGCTGCCGTTACAACGCTGGTCGGCGTAATCGTTATAAGAAGAGGGGAATCCTTCTTTGCCATGAGTTTATCCTAGCACGCCCCGCTCTGCTGCGAAGCGAGCCACTGGCTTCTGATATCGCACGCTAGGCGGGAAGAATCTCGTCGCCAATTTTCGCGTTCAGCTTCTTTTCGGCAGAGGCCCCCTGAATCACAATTTCAAGGAACCGGTGGTGTGCAACACCGGACGAACCGATGATACATCCTGCTTCATTGTTCGGCACGTCCGAAAGACGATCATAACAGGCGATGTCGCCCCACTGCGTCTTGATAGTACTACCGGGTTTGAAATCAATATCATCAGGAGTGAGCGTGAGCTTCATGTTGCCGAAGTTGTCGATCCACCACACGGATTCCTTTGTATCGTTGATTTCCGAGATCGGAAAATCCTCCCCGGGAAGGTCCTTGCCCGGGTTTTCGGCAACGTATTCGGCGATACGCGGTGCGAAATCACAGCTTCTAAACTGCGTGCAGCGCACCCAATCGACGTGCTTATCCGAAATGATGTTGCATGCGGCAAGTTCGGGCAACGACGTGTCGGGATCAAGGACGCGAACCGTATCAACCAGTTTGAATTTCTTCACCAGAGAGAGCGTCTCGTCAGACACCGTGGTCACTATCAGCGAACCGCGGTAGAAGAAGTACCCGAACGGCGTGCCGTTCTTGAAGCGCTTTCCGCCGCCGTGGCGTGGCGCGACGTTGACCATGATGATTGCCGGCGTCTTGCCGACGGTCCCCAATGCATCAATGAGGTTGCCTGATGCCGCGATGAAGCTGAAGTTGGGAACGCCGAGGTAGGTCACCGGAATACCGCCGAGACCAAGCGAGAAACGCATCGACTGACGCATACGCGCGTTGTCGTCGGTACAATCATTGATAATTGCCGCAACACGATAAGGATGAGATTGCATACGAAGATTCTTTAAGGTTAGTTGATAATTAAATCGTAAATGTACCGAAAAGAGAAAAAGCCGCCAAAACGACTTTCCTTCATCATACCTCCCTCGCTCAAATGAGGCAATCTCTGCCGCCTCTACAGGGCTTGGCCGCCGAGCTTTGCTCTCCGACTTCGCTCGCTCGGGCACCTCGAAGTAAACTTGAGGTGTCAGCCACTCGCTCTCCGGTGAATACTTTCTCTAGGGTTCCCTTCTCTAGTAGCTCGTTCGGGTTCCCATCGGCCATCACTCCGCCTTTATCCAAAATGCGGTCACAATCGGCAGTCTCGAGGAGGGGGCGAATCGTGCCGGTTAATGCCCAAAGAACTCACCAAGCGCCGCGAGGTACTTTTGGATAGATTCGGCGGTTCTCTTGTCGGTGACAGCGCCGGTGTCGTCAAACAGTGTTGCGGCGCCGGCGAGCTGTAGCTCCGGCTGGCCCATGACGTGAGTGTTAAAGTACACCAGTATTGAGCGCAAATGCTGCTGCATCGGCGCGGTACCGAGGCGCCCCACGGTAACGCCGGCGGTTGCCACCCTTTTACCGGAAAATACGTTGTCGGCGCGCGATGCCCAGTCGATGGCGTTTTTCAAGCCACCGGGGATGGAACGGTTATATTCGGGAGAGATGATGAGAATGCCGTCCGATTCCTGAAGCGCTTTTCGGAATGCTACAACCTCCGGCGGGAACGGGTCTTCGTTTTCTTCATTAAAAAGCGGCAGAGCGACAGGCACGTCGATGAAACGAAGCTCATCCGGCGCCTGCCGGTTACATACTTGAAATAACTTGCGATTGTACGAATTTTTTCGCAAACTCCCCACCAACACAGCAATTGTTTTCATATACGTTCATGGTAGCAAACGTGTCAAGCGATTAGAAATCCTTCACCAAGGCGAGTCCGTTGCCTTCAGAGTCGCGGAAATACGCGAGGCGGCCAAATGGAAACTCGCTAATGTTTTGCTCATCGGCTTTGATAAAGCTTGGTTTGTCGCTGCCGGCAAAAAATTCTACACCGAGCGCCGAGAGACGCTTCACTTCTGCATCAATGTCATCCACGTAGAATTCCACTCCCTCAGTGACCCCGCCATCAACATACAAATGTATTTCAGCGTCCCCCACCACTATCCCCGCCCAGTCTTGCGCCTGAATGCGACATTTCAACCCAAGCACGTCCTTGTAAAACCGCACCGCTCTATCCAAATCTTTCGCCTGCACATCAACGATGAGGTTCATAGTTAAAAAAGTAATTCTTTGTTTCCTTCTTTTTGCATGGAATCTATAATACGGCTTTTAATAACCTTATCCAACAGCGACACATTGCGATAGAGTAAATTTTCATCTAATAATTCCGTCCCCTTTCGCACCGCAAAAGCATGCTCAACTACATCATTATATTCACCGAGATTCACGTTTTTTGATTCTTCGTAGATATCGTCATAGGTGAATGGGAAGCGTTTTGTTTCAAGGATAATTAGACACCGAACAGCAAACAAACAGGATTTAGAAAATTCTGCTGATGCCGTAATTTCGTCGCCGTTGCGCTTTGACAAGATAGCGGCAAGCGCGAAACCGGTATCAAACCGAACACGTTGCAACAAATCTAGCGTAGTAATTTTGGGTGGGTCTAGATGCTCAACAACCGCTTCACCATACAGAGTTTCCCCTGCACCGATAAGCTCTCGGAAATAAATCGCTTCGGGGAACGGAGTGTCTATTTTATGTGCTATAAAATCTTCGTATTCAAAAGGATAGATAACGATTTCTTTGTATGGGTTAATCTCTTTTAACTCTACGCGTGATATTTTATGCCCACTTTTATAAAGTACCCCTACCTCGTAATCACTTGACTCAAGCGCATCGGCACGAGCGCGCGAGCCGTATAGAAAAATCGATACCGGATCAAATTTTGATGTTATCAAATCAATTGTTTCCTGAAGTTTTTTCTCCATCCCCACACTATAGCAAAAATCACATACAAGAATCCTTTGTAACAAACTATTCACGACCGTGAATAGTTTGTTACATGGCAATTTCAATAGCAATCAAAAAATTAATCAATGGGAAAATCTAACTGCTCGGATGGAATGCCGATGGATTTTCCATATTCAAGAGCGTCTTTCCAGGTTTTCTTATCAGAAAACTTTATTTCAAATATTTTATTCTTGAACACCACCAAAACGTCATCGCTCCCCTGTTCCCAAAAATGAAAATACCACGGACCATCGGCGAGGTAATTTGCTAACCCTATCGCCTGCTCTTTTGAAACAATCACCTCGTGAAGTTTCCAGCTTCCATCCACCCACGAATTTGATATATCAAGTTTTTTAAGAATGCTTGTATCGCTCAAACTGTTTTCTATGACAACACCTTTCATATTTGTGAATCAACTACTTTCTTAATCGCCTCAACGATGGTGAGGCGTTCTTGTTCGCTTGAATCGCGGTGGCGGAGGGTTACGGTGTCTTTATTTTCTGGATTCTCGCCCAAGGTATCAAAGTCGATGGTGATGCAAAACGGCGTACCGATTTCGTCTTGCCTACGGTAGCGCTTGCCGATGTTGCCGTTGTCGTCCCACATTATTTGAGGAACTTCTTTTTTCAGTGCGTCGTACACTTCGCGCGCTTTCGCAACCAATTCCGGCTTGTTCTTCAGCAAGGGCGACACCATCGCTTTCACTGGTGCAATAGACGGCTTCAAGGCAAGGTATACGCGCTTCTCGCCGCCAAGCTCGTCTTCGCGGTAGGCGCTTAACAGCACCGCAAGTACGGTGCGGTCGACCCCCAAAGACGGTTCGATGATGTGCGGCGTGATATGTTCCTTCGTCTCCTCATCAAAATATGCGAGTTTCTCGCCTGAGTGTTTCGTATGTTGGGCAAGGTCGTGATCGGTACGATACGCGAGCCCCCAGAGTTCCTTCTGACCGAACGGGAAATCGAATTCCATGTCGATAGTGCGCTTGGAGTAGTGAGCGCGGTCGCTTTCTCCAACTTCAATATCGTGAATATTCCCTTTGTCGATGCCAAGCGCCTGCGCATACGCGTGCATCACGCCATGCCACAGTTCAAACGACGCTTCCCAGTTTTCCGGCTTAACGAAGTACTCGACCTCCATCTGTTCGAACTCACGCGTGCGAAACACGAAGTCGCGCGGCGCGATCTCGTTCCTAAACGCCTTCCCTATTTGCGCGATGCCGAACGGGAGTTTCGGATTCATCGAGTCAACAACATTTTTAAAATTCACGAAGATACCCTGCGCGGTTTCGGGGCGCAGATACGATTTGGTCGCACCTTCCGCACCGACTTTCGTTTCGAACATCAGGTTGAACGCTTTTGGTTCGCCGAGAGACTTACCACACTCAGGACATTCTTCTTTATTATCTAAATGGTCTGCCCGGAAACGGTGTCCGTTTTTACACTCCACCACCGGGTCGGTAAAGCCCGCTCCCGTGTGTCCCGACGCCTCCCACACTTTTTCATTCATTAAAATTGCTGCATCCAAGCCGTACATATCGTCACGGCCGTCAACAAACATTTTCCACCAAAAGTTTTTGATATTGTTCTTGAGCGCGACGCCGCGCGGGCCGTAGTCCCACGTACCCGCAAGGCCGCCGTATATTTCAGAACCCGGAAATACGAAACCGCGGCGCTTCGCGAGCGACACGATTTTCTCCATGAGATTTTCTTTTTCGTCGTTCATGCGGTTTCCCTATACCCTAACACCTAGAAGCTATAGCCTGCCACTCTTTGAGTGGCTACGGTACCACGGTGCCCTGCTGGGACGAAACGCCAGTGCCGGTATCGATTTTTGGTGCCGTTCGTTCTATCTGGGTTCGGGTAAAGCGATCAAACCCGAATACGCGCTGGTCTGAAATCAAGGTCGGCTGGTTCCCTACCTGGGACAGAGACGGCGTAAGGGCGATTTGGAACGAGGCGACTTTCGATGCTCCCGGTTCCATGTCTCCGATCGACCAGGTCACCGTCCCCCCGACCGCGCTGTATGAAATGTTTGCGTCCGTTAGCGGCCCGGCAAAGCGCACGTAACTTGGGAGGATGGCGGAGACCGACGTGTTAGCGAGCGCGTTTGAAGAGTTAGTCACGGTCCAGGACACGGTATACGTGCTTTCAGTGTCGGCTTTCGGCGGCAATGGCCCTCCGGCATGCGAAACGCCGCTTTTCAGCACGAGATCGGTTGCCACCAAGACCCGCGCCTCGGTAGACGACTCAACAAGTTCCGGCACCTGCGTCTCCGTGATGCGCCGCGCGCGAACAACCGCCGAAATACCTATTTCCGGACTTTTGAACACGCCGTCGGACGCCTGGCGAGGAGCGAACGAGAACGAAAGGACGCCCGAAGCGCCCGGCGCGACATCCGCCAAAGCCGGATTCGTTTCGCGGTTGAACAAAACCGTGTTGTCCGCGGAGCGCCAGAAACCGCGCTCCGCAACGACCGAGTTTCTGTCCAGGACCGAACCGTTCAAGGCCACTTCGACCTCGACATCCTGCACGCGGCCGGGCAGATTGTTAACCCAGCGGATATCCCCCCTGACCGATTCGCCTCTACCGGCAACAGATTCAGTGGACACTTTACCATCAAGCGACAAAACAAGCGACACGAACGGTTTCGCGAGGTTGAGTGTCACATCCCCCGTTGCCAAGGGAGCGGCAATCTCTTCCCCATTAGCGCCGTTTTCCGTTCCGGTCGTGAAGTGAACGACACGCTCGTCACCATCTTCGCCGGTGAACGTCCCCCGCACGGTAACTGTTCGCTTGCCGTTTTTCTCTATATCGCCCAAACGCCAGGTGTTCGAGCCCGAAACCGGCGCCGGGGTGGCGGATTGAAACGAAAAGCCCGGCGGGTACTCCGCCACGAGGAGCATCTTGGAAAGGACATCGGAGACGTTCGAGGTGACGGTTACGGTAAGCGCGGTAACTTGCCCGGACACCACCTCCTTCAGGGATTCAACTGTAATGGACGCCGGCGACTGGCTTATCGGCAGCTTGTACGACTCTTCGGAAAGGAATATCGCGTTTGAAGACGGCACGCGGTATTCGACAGATACCTTAACTTCGACCGTCGTGTCGGCAGAACCGAAAATGATGGAGCGGATGGTGCGGTTGATGCTCTGTCCCGGCTCAATGGTCCCGATGGATTCGCGGATGCGCGGAAGCGAAACTGTTACGTCGGTTTCCGAACGAGTGCCGGGAGGAAACTCAACCACCAGGTCGGTTAGCTCCATCGGAACCGCGTTCCGGTTCGTGATAACCACCTGCAGGGGGAGCGTGTCTCCGGCGCGAATCTCGGTAGGCCCGTCAATCGCTATGTCGACGTTCCTGGGAGAAACCGTATTCGAACCCGAAAAGAACAGAAAGCCGGAAAACGCCGCCGCGCCGATGAAGAACACGACCGAAGCTATGAACACGAGTTCAAGCCAGCTCGTGCGGCGCGGCCGCTTCGCCGGCCGCGCGCTGTTGTGTTGCCACGCGCGCCGCGCGTTTTTCTGGTGGGCTCTCAGCCCGGAGCGCCCACGCTCTGTATGATTCGTCCGTGAGTTCAGTTTTTTCTGAAGCCGCTCCAGTGCTCCTTTGTCTCGCATATCCCAATAGTATATCGCATGTCCTTTATGAAAGGCCGCTTGCAAGAAGCGCGTCGTTGATCGCTTTGGTCATGCGCGCCTCGAACGGCGCGAGATGAAGCAGAACTTCTCGTTCGAACGAAAAATCGGAAAGGTGCGGAATATCGGAAAGCGTCGGGACATACCCTAATGAGGCAAGGATGCGAACCATCGCAAGACGCTCCGAAATGCGCGCCTCCTTTGGTGAACAATCCGGAAGCACGGCAAAGAATCCGCCGAGCGCATGGAATAATTCCCGGTTCACTTCTTCTCCATGAATCAACTGGCGAACGACCGACATGACCCGCGCCGCCGCTTGCCTCGCGTGTGGCCTGTCAGCAAGGATGAAGAGGATGTTTTCCGTGTCAACGACGCCGACAATACGCCATTCGTGGCGGCCTTTGACCAGCGTGTATGTGCCATGCGTTCCGATTTGTAGGTGCGGTCGCAGTTTCGAACGCTCTTCCCTGCCGCTTTTTGCAAACGCTCCGACCAACCCAAGTTCATCGGTGTAGATGAAGACACGAACACTACCTTCACCGGATTGTGCACGAGCGATAACAACGCCACGCGTCGTTATTTCACGATTTTTTAACATGCGTCGTATCACCTTGTTCGAACACGGTTAGATTCGCGACATCGCTGATTTCTTTCCAGTATTTCTCGAGAAACGCGGGATTGCCCGCATACACCAATGTCGCCTTGTCTTTCGGTGAAAGCTCCGCCTGTTTTCGCAAATCCTGAATTGAGCGGATGAGTTCGCGCACCTCGCCTTCCTCCTTCAATTCCGGCGTGATATCTGTGTCGAGCATAATACCGTCCTCAACAACAGCATCACATACCACCTCTTTCACATTTATTTCGTCTTTGATGAGACCGAGCAACTCTTCCTGAATCTTGAATCCTGAATCTTGAATCCTGAGTTGCCGAAGCGGCTGTCGTACTTTTATGCCCGCCTTTGCACGCGCTTCAAGACCGCGAGAAACAATATCGCGCACTGCTTCCATGTCATGCAACAGCGCTTCGTCAAACTCGCGTACAGTGCACCATCCGGCAAGGTGCACCGATTCCGGGTCGGCTGCCCGCTTGACCCTCTGCCACATCCACTCGGCAATGAACGGTGCGAATGGTGCGATGAGTTTCGCGTATTTTCTCAAAACCCAACGCGTCGTCTGAAGCGCCGCCTTCTTGTCCACCTCGTCCTCACCTTTGTAGCGGTCGCGTGAACGCCGTATGTACCAGGTTGAAAGGTCTTCCACGAAATCCGCAGCGATGCGCGTTGCGCGATCCAGTTCATACACATCCAGTGCCCTCGTCACTTCAGCGTGCACACGAGTGAATTCCGCAACAACCCACCGGTCGAGGACATGCTCGCTGTCGGACGCGTCTTCGTGCGCCACATCGTCTTTGTACATTTCATAGAGCGTGTACGAGTTTACGAGGCGACCCACCACTTTCGTCGAAACCTGTGCGACACCATCTTCTGAAAAATTGAGATTCTCGCCGCGCACCACGGGGCTTGAAAGAATGTAGAGTCTGACGGCGTCCGCGCCACGTGAATCGATAAGCCCTTTCGGATCAGGATAATTCTGTAGGCGTTTGGACATCTTCTTTCCGTCTTCGGCGAGAACAATGCCGCTGGTCACAACATTTTTGAACGCCTGCTTTGCAAAAAGCGCACCCGAGAGCACATGCTGATAGTAGAACCATTTTGAAACCTGATCCTGCGCCTCGGCAATGAAATCAACCGGTGTGCGCCCTTCCACATCTTCCTTGTTCTCGAACGGGTAATGGAACGAAGCAAACGGAACGGAACCGGAATCAAACCACGTATCCAAGACATCCGGTACGCGATACATTGCACCGCCGCATGGACACGGCACCGTTACCTCATCAACTACGTCTTTATGTAAATCGGTCACGTTCGTGTTGCTCGCTTCAACAAGCTCCGCGCGCGAGCCGAACACACGCTCTTCTTTGCAATGCTCATTTTCACAACGCCATACCGGGATGGTGTTTGCCCAGAATCTCTGGCGGCTTATCGACCAGTCGCGCGCGCCTTTAAGCCACTCGCCCCACCTGCCTTTCTTCACGTGAGATGGTATCCACGAAATGTCTTCTGCCGTTTTCAAAAGCATCTCTTTGATTCTCTCGACCGCAACGAACCAGGAACTGGTTGCGTAATTCAAAAGCGGCGTGTCGCACCGCCAGCAGTGCGGGTAGCTGTGTTCGTACTTCTCTTTTGCAAACAGCAGGTTCTTACCGGCCAGGTATTTGATTACTTCGACGTCGGTTGCTGTTGGGTCGTCCTTCGGCTTCACATGAAGCCCCGCAAGTTCTTTCACCTGGTCTTTTATGACACCGTTCATGCCGACGTGCTGGATAAGCGGCAACCCGACCTTCTGTGCGAGCGCCATGTCGTCCGCGCCGAATGCCGGCGCTTCGTGCGCGATGCCGGTTCCCTCTTCCGCCGTCACGAAATCCGCCGCGTACACTTTCCAGGCGTTTTCACGGTTCTGAAGCGATGCGTCGTTCACGT
>Ga0210057_1002314_pt1 | contig 27457 bp, 27 predicted proteins | sample CryGeyCG2114_010_2_FD_183968 | JGI IMG/M metagenome (GOLD analysis project Ga0210057, IMG submission 183968) | Groundwater microbial communities from aquifer - Crystal Geyser CG10_big_fil_rev_8/21/14_0.10 (SPAdes) (version 2) | ecosystem: Environmental > Aquatic > Deep subsurface > Groundwater ...
TTATCAATTTCTATAGCTAAAAATAAAAAAAGGCCCGCGTAAGCGGATCTTTTTTTATTTTCTTATACCACGCATGGAATCATTGGCAAGAGACCGCAGAAGAGGTACTGATAGATCGTATACGCGCTGAAAGCGCCAAAAAAGAGGAATACGATGAGGATAATGATTTTTCTCCACAGGGCGGCTTGTACCTGCTTTGGTAGTGTCTTGTGGTTCATCCAGTTTACCATGCCGACATGGACAAACATGGTAAATGCGTTAATGACCGCACCTAGAATAATCAGTGTTCGAGGTTCTTTTATGTTAAAGAGAAACAGGGTGATTCCAAGGAAAATTTGAGCCCACAAAAAAATATAATATATGCGCGAAAGGGGCACGCGTTGCTCTCCGTCAAACTGGGTCTTTTTGATTGCAACGTTCTCTGCCATAATGCGTGATGTCGAATCCATCACACCCAGCTGCGTTTGAAACAACATAATGCTAACCGCCAAAAGAAAGAGAGTGCCAATGGCAGAGCCAAATTGTTGTCCGACAATGAGTCCTTCGTTAATGACAAATTTGATACCTTCCACATTTGACGGCAGCCCGTATGTGGTGGCATACGAGAGGAGCATTAACAGGAGCATCGCAAGGCCGCCAAAAAACCAGAAAATCATCAGATGCTCCAAGTTAATTCGGCGCCACCAACTCCTGAAATTTTTCAAATTAGACTCTGTCATGGCAAATGTTTCTCCGGTGAGCTTTATTTTTTGTTTGCCAATACTTCCGCGGAAGAGTCCTTCAATTTTTTGGGCGTACTTTCCCATACCATAGCCCTTTTCCTTAATATATATCGACTGTGTTAAATTTAAATTTCCACCGGCTCCGGAGTAGGCAAACGCCGCAAAAAAAGCGGCAAATGATATGCCTTCCGGAAGCCATCGATAGCCTTTGCCAACACCGCCAAGCCCTTGGAAAAGTTCAATCCAGTCCATTTTTGTGGCGATTATTATTGCCAAAATAAAAATAAATGGAACCGCCACATAGATAATTGTCTTTGTTGTTTTTTCCAAAATTCCATACACTGTTTGCCCCAGACTAAGCACCAAACCGATAGCGAGCAAAAAGAAGATGGCCGTCCACTTGAAATCATCGGCACCAATGAGATGCGCAAATACTTCCGCGGACGCGGCGATGATGCCGGGAATCCCAAATCCGATGAATGTGGATATGGCAAACCAATAGGGAGCCCACTTCCATCTGTTTGCAAGTCCAATGAAGACGCTCTCTCCTTTGAGTAGGGCATAGCGTTCTATTTCCATGTTTAAAAAAAATTGAAATGTGATGCCAAGAAGCGCGCCCCACGCAATGCCAAGACCATAATTGGATGTTAGGTATGGCCACAAGATTACTTCGCCTGACCCCAGGCCAAGCGCGAGTAAAATGTAGCTGGGGCCAAGTAGACGCCTAATAGAGAGTGGCTTTGGAAACGGTTTATGTGCCATATTGTTTATGTGGGGTTAGTCTGAAAAAGAAAATAACGATGAGGCAGGCCAAGAGCGCAAGCGCGTACGGCGCTATAATATCAATGGTAATCAAGAATCCGGCCAGAACCGCAAGTGGCGCTTCAATTACGCTCTTCAGGAGACTGGCGAGAGACAAGGTCGTCGCTCTGTTGTATGATGCGCTTTTTTTATTATAGAATTCCAAAAAAAGTGGCAATCGCATTCCTTCTATTGTAACAAAAATAAGGAAAAGTATGAAGAGAACGTACGGCTGCGGAAATAAAAACCAGAATAGAAGAAAGGCGCCAAGCGACGCGGCAATGTAGAGATTGAAAATATCAATCGTGCGGGTAATCAGATGTGATTTGATAAACGAATGGACGCGCGAGTAAAAGGTAAACAGTACCAGGTGCATCCCGCCCCAAAGTATCCCTATTGCCACCAACGAAACGCCAAGATCAACAAAAAAAACATGGTAATACTGCCACACGATCAGAAATCCGCAAAAAATAAGCACACGATTGAAAATGGCGGTTCGCAGGTCAGGATGCCGCTTTAATATTTTTATCGCGTCGCGCATAACGCCGGCTTCCATTTTTTCAAGATCCATTTTGTGGTTGGGTTCTTTGAGTGACCAGGCAATGACAAGAGCCACAATGGTTGCGATAATATCTATCCCGATAATCATTGAAAACTGCGCGTCAACCAAGTCCCTTGCAAGCAAAACACCAATGATGGGGGCCACAATTTTGATCACATGTCTGGCAGACAGTGATTGTCCCAGCCGGCCAAACGTATGAGCTTCCTCTCCCAGCTCCTTTGCGCTGTCATAGACAATGGCATCCTCTGTCCCTGAAAAAAAAGAAACGGAAATCGCATAGGCGACCGTACCGGCAATAAAGTGGACATATGCGTCTCCGGTAAGATAAAACAGCCAGTACAAAAAGCCAAACACTATTCCCAGAAGGATGGTTTTTTTTCGTCCCCAGCGATCCGCCAGATAGCTGGAGGGGATTTCAAACAATATGTTAGCCACTGACCAAACTGCGCCCAGGTACAGCACTTGTGGCAGCGTGATGCCGCGGTGAATTAAAAAAAGTGACATTACAATATTGAGAACTTTTATGTTCATCAGCGCCCTAATCCAAAACACTTTTTTAAAATTGGCGCGCAGCTCCAACGCACGTTCCTCTGTCAATTTCATGGGGGCAGTATAGCACAAAAGCTCGGGGGGACAGAGGCTTGTCGCTCTCGAGCGGATACGCTATCATACCAACGCTATGAATTTTGTTCACCTGCATGTCCATTCCCATTACTCGTTGTTAAATGGACTGACAAAAATCAAACCGTTGGTAAAAGCCGCTAAGCAACGCGGCTTTTCTGCCGTTGCGTTGACCGACTATGGATCCATGTACGGCGCGATTGAATTTTATAAAGCCTGCCGGGCAGAAGGCATCAATCCCATCATTGGCTTTGAGGCATACATCGCGCCGCGAACAATGGCTGACAAGGACCCTGAAATTGATAAGACTGCTTTTCAAATCGTGCTTTTGGCCGAAAATTACGATGGCTACAGAAATTTAATGAAGCTCAGCTCTCTCGGGCATTTGGATGGGTTTCACAACGGGAAGCCTCGAATTGATAAGAATGTATTGCGACAGTATTCCAAACATGTGATTGCTCTGTCCGGATCTGTGCATGGCGATATTCCGCAGCTGTTACTTGCTGACAAAATAGAGGAAGCAACACGAGCTGCGCTTGCGTATGCGGACATTTTTGGCAGGGATAATTTTTATCTTGAACTCCAGGATCATCCTGCCATTGAGGGACAGATGCGTGTCAATACGGCACTCATTGAGTTATCAAAAGAAACCGGCATTCCGCTTGTTGCCACACGCGATGTTCATTATTTGGAACCGAATCAGACGGATGCACAAGATATTTTGCGCTGTATTTCCGAAGGTTGGAAGGTTGATTATACAAACAGAGAAGACTATCGGCAGGTTGATAGGTCATTTAATGCTGGCGATGATATAGCATCGAGATTCCGTCATGTACCTGAGGCGATAGAAAATACAGTCAAGATTGCTGAGAGAATCAATATAGAAATTGAATTGGACGCATGGCACTTTGCGCCGGTTGATATTCCTGCCGGAGAGACTGAGGATGAGGTGCTGCGAGAGCAAACATTTGAAAAAGCGCCGTTGTTTTATCCGGATATGCCGGAGGATGTTGTGACGCGTCTGGAGTATGAACTTGATATTATCAAGACAAAGGGATATTCACCGTATTTTTTGTGCGTGGCAGATTATGTTCAGTACGCCAAAGATAATGGCATTGTCGAGTCAACGCGTGGATCCGCAGCCGGTTCGTGTGTCTCATTTGTCATGGGCATAACAACTGTAGATCCCATTCGGTTTAAACTGCCATTTGAACGTTTTTTGAATCCGTTTCGTCCCAGCCCGCCTGATATTGATACAGACTTTGCCGACGATCGCCGTGAAGAAATGCTTGAGTATGTTGTGCGTAAATATGGTGAAAATCGTGTGGCGCAAATTATTACCTTTGGAACCATGGCGGCACGGGCGAGTGTTCGCGATGTTGGGCGAGCTCTGGGCCTTGCCTACACATTTTGTGATCAAGTGGCTAAACTTATTCCCCCGGGTGCCCAAGGATTTCCCATGACCATTGAGCGCGCACTGAAAGAAGAACCTGACTTGAAAAAATTATATGAAACAAACGCCGATGTAAAACGGCTTCTCGATTTGGCACAGCAGGTTGAGGGGTGTGCCAGACACACGTCAATTCACGCCGCAGGTGTTGTAATATCGCCAACAGAAATGACTGACTTTACTCCGGTGCAGCGAGAAACCGGAGGTGATAAAATTATTTCTCAGTATGAAATGAAGTCTGTGGAGGCAGCCGGCGTGCTGAAGAACGATTTTTTGGGTATCCGCAACCTGGCCATCCTGGGGAATGCCGTGGAAATTGTGAAAAAGACAACGGGCGATAGCGTTGATATTTATCATTTACCACTTGATGACCAGGAAACATTTGAAATGCTTGCGCGAGGAGAAACAGAGGGGGTGTTTCAGTTGTCTGGGTCCGGCATGACACGGTGGGTCAAAGAATTGAAGCCAAATAGAATTGAAGACATCATGGCCATGGTGGCGCTGTACCGCCCCGGCCCAATGGAATCTATCCCGGAATATATCGCGCGGAAGTATAATCCGGAGCTTGTTACTTACCCCGACCCACGTCTGGAAAAAATATTAGACGCCTCGTATGGATTGCTGGTGTATCAAGACGACGTGATGTTGACGGCCATTGAATTGGCCGGATACGACTGGATGGAAGCGGACAAATTTCGCAAGGCCATGGGTAAAAAAATTCCGCAAGAAATGGCGCAGCAAAAAGTGAAGTTTTATGACGGCTGCAAAAATTACGGTAAATTAAAAAAGGAAACCATTGATGAGTTGTGGCATGCCATTGAGCCATTTGCCGCGTACGGATTTAACAAAGCGCACGCGGCAAGCTACGGCATTGTGGCGTATCAGACCGCCTATATGAAGGCGCACTATCCGGTGCAATACATGACGGCTGTGCTACAGGCAGAGGCGGGGGACAGTGAAAAAATTTCAGCTATTGTTCACGAGTGTCGGCGAATGAATATACAGGTACTTCCGCCAGACGTCAATGAAAGTTTTCGCAACTTTGCCATGGTGTCCAAGCCAGAGGAGTCCGGTCGTATCCGGTTTGGTCTTGCCGCCATAAAAAATGTTGGACAGCACATTTGTGAAGTGATTTACCAGGAAAGAAAGAAGAACGGTTCGTTCAAGAGCCTGGAGGATCTGCTGGAGCGAGTACAGGATAAAGACATGAACAAGCGATCGCTGGAAAGCCTGATAGAAGCCGGAGCACTTGATTCGTTTGGAATAGACAGGGGAGTGCTTTTGGCAAATAGCAGCAACATTTTATTTTTCAGTAAACAAATAAAAGAAAAAGCGGTTTCGAATCAGGATTCTCTTTTTAGCGGTACCACGATTGCCTTTGATACAAAAATTTCACTCCAAGAAGCACCACCGGCGCCACTGGAGCAGAAGTTGTTGTGGGAAAAAGAGCTTCTTGGGATATATATTTCATCCCATCCGTTTTCATTTTATGAAGATGCCATGGGTGACGCAATTATACCGCTTTGTGACGTGGAACATGTAGACAGAGATAGTTGGGTGGTTGTAGGAGGAATTGTCGCCGCTGCAAAAAAGAAAATTACAAAAAAAGGATCAGTCATGATGTTTGTAACACTGCAGGACACGAGTGGCGGTATGGAAATACTTGTCTTTCCAAAGACGTATGAACGCACGCAAACATTTTGGCAGGAAAACAACCTTGTTTGTGTCGTGGGAAAGACGCCTCGAGAGCAGGGTGATAATAAAATATTTGTCGAAAATGTGTATTTATTAAATAAAGAGAATGCTGCGGATGTTGGTCGGCAAGTGAAAAGTGGTCAAAATACGACACAATCCCGAGAAGCCCAAGACACAAAAAAAGCAGTGCATTTGACCCTGTCAGAAGATGCCGCCCGACTCCATGGTGATGCGTTGAAAGAATTGTTTGCGCAGTACCCGGGTCAGTATCGAGTATATCTCCGGATTGGAATGCATACGATTCGATCACACTCGAGTATTGACTGGGACGATACGATTGAAAAAAAGATTCATGCGTTGCTGCCGGAAATGAAAATAGACAGAGAAGAATAATACAATAAAAAAGAATTTGACCCGGTCACTGTGTGCCGGGTCTTTTGGTGGGTGCTCAAGGCGGTCATTGGGCATGACTGCCGAGCATGGGACTGTCACCCGCCATTCACCTTTCGGAACAGCCGGCTCACAGAGCCGCCGCGCCGCTTCTGCGTCTCTCCAATCGCATCGGCGAAGATCGTTGCGACCGAGAGCAGCCTGATCTTGCGGCAGCGGAGAACACGCTTGGGCTGGTGGATGGTGTCAGTGCCGACGACGAGCTTCAGAGCGTCGCACTTCCTGATCCGCTTGATCGCGGGGCCGGAGAGGACCAGATGATTCGCAATCGCGTAGACCGCCACGGCGCCCCGACTCTCCAGGGCGTCAATACCCTTGATGAGTGTGCCGGCCGTATCGACCATGTCGTCGATGATGATGCAGGTCATGCCCGCGACCTCGCCGACGACCTCCATCACCTCGGCCTCGCCCGGTGCCGAGCGACGCTTGTGGATGATGGCCAGACGCACGCCAAGCTTGTCGGCGTAGACGCGGATGCGTTCCACGCCGCCTGCGTCCGGGCTGACGATGACAATCTTCTTGCCTTCGAGCGCGGCGATGATCCACGCCAGGAAGACCGGCGACGCGTACAGGTTATCGAATGGAACAGGACCACAGGTCTGCCCTTCGATCTGCGGCGCATGCACCTCCATGGTCATGAAGCTGTCCGCACCCGCAGTCTGCAGCATCTGAATCACGCTGCTAGCCGAAATGGGGTAGCGCTTCCTGCCCCGACGGTCCTGGCGCGCGTATCCGAAATAGGGCATGACAACGCGGACACTGCGGCAGTCCGCGCGCTTGGCCGCGTCGATGAGCAGCGCGAGCTCCATGAAGTGGTGTGCTTGGGGATGGGACAGAGACTGGATGATGATGACGTCCTTGCCGCGCACGGACTCGAGGATTTCGATGTGCTCCTCGCCGTCCGAGAACTGGGTCGCGGTCAGCTTGACCAGTGGGACGCCCAGCTTCTTGGCGATCTTCTCGGCGAGCCGACAGTTCGACCCTCCTGCCAGCAGACAGAAGTTCGTCCCTGCTTTCCTCGATTTCCGTTTTTTGGACAACCCGCTTCCTCCGTTGTGAACGCAAAGACACCCCTCCGGGTGCCTTAAGCAATAAAGAACAGTGCTGCGGATATAGTAGAGATTATAAAACGCGCTGTCAACCGCGTGCTGGGGGTCATTTATTTATTATTATACACATGCCAATTTGGATCCGGGGTCAGTGTTTGCCACGGCGTGAAATCTTTTTGCAGAGCATGATAATACCCGGCCAGCGCGATCATGGCACCATTGTCCATAGAATATGCAGGCATGGGGCTGAAAACAGCAGAGTCCGGATGTTCTTTTTGTATCTGTGCTACCAATGTCTCGCGTAATTTTTTGTTGGCACTGACACCGCCCGCAAGAATAACTGTCTGTGCAGAATGTTTTTTTGCAGCAACAATTGTTTTTGCAACCAACACATCAACAATTGACTGTTCAAAAGAGGCGCAGACGTCAGAAGTATCATCGCGCTGATCCCGTAACCGATACAGCACTGCAGTTTTCAATCCGGCAAAACTAAAATCAAAACCGTGCGACTGTATCATTGGGCGGGGGAAGGGGATGGCAGCCGGGTTGCCGGTTTCAGCCCGCTTTGAAATTTTGGGACCGCCCGGATAATCCATACCCAGCATTTTTGCTACTTTATCAAATGCCTCGCCGGCAGCGTCGTCCCGTGTTTTGCCGATCAGTTCGTATTGTCCGTGATTTTTCATTAAAATAAGTTCAGTGTGTCCGCCCGATACAATAAGGCAGACCGCCGGAAATACAATTGTTGCGCCACTGAGCATCACCGAATAGATATGCCCCTCAATATGGTTAACTCGGATAAGCGGTACATCCCACAAATACGATAAATTTTTTGCTGCCTCCATGCCAACCAAAAGGCCGGTAATAAGACCGGGGCCGGAGGTAACGGCAATAGCGTCTGGCCTGTCCTGGCCGTCCATAACCTCTTCAATCAGCGGGACAATCGCCTCAGCATGTTTGCGGCCGGCGATTTCCGGAACCACGCCGCCGTATTTTTTGTGTACGTCAATCTGGCTTGCGGTTTTTTCCGCAAGGATTTCAAATGCGCCGGCGTCAGCTTTGAGCAGGGCAACTGATGTGTCATCGCAGGATGATTCTATTCCAAGGATGGTCATATTGGGGCATTCTAGCAAAAAAATGGCCGTGTGACCATTTTTTGCATTTGGTATCGCCAAGGGGAATCGAACCCCTGTTACCAGGATGAAAACCTGGAGTCCTAACCACTAGACGATGGCGACATGTATGAATTGTATCTTACTACGGCAATGTTTTTGGAGTCTCACCCTACGGGTGATCGCCCAGCGGGGCGGCTAACCACTAGACGATGGCGACGTGAAAGTAGAAAAAGTATAGTGTGAATAGACATCAAAGTCAAGACTTGACAGATGGTATGCTGTGGGGTACACTGGTTCCAATACCATAGACAGTAGCTCGTCTGCGTCCGCTTACAGCGGACTTCGCCAAGGGAACTTGCCGCGATGATGTTAAATACGCTACCGAGGTGATTCTCTGAGTCCCTGGCGTTTATACGCCGTGAGGATGAAGGTCGAAGAGACACGAGACGTCTGTGGTGAAAAGCCACTTTTTTTATTTGAACGCAGAGTATGGCTAAAACAAAAGAGCAGAAGCAGCAAACCGCTGAGCGGCTAGCCTCGGCCATTACAACTTCGAAATCCGTGGTCTTTGCAAATTATCAAGGCCTATCAGTCTCTGAAATGGATGAGCTGCGCGCAAAGTGCCGGGAGCAAGGCGTGATGTGTCTGGCAAGCAAAAAAACACTTATGAGCCGGGCGCTGAAGAATGCCGGAATCGAAGCGGATACAAAGGCGTATCAGGGAGGCATTGTCGCGTTTTTTGGCCAAGATGAAGTGTCCGCGCCAAAGGTCGTCGCAGATTTCGCAAAAGACCATGAAATCGCCACTATTTTCGGAGGTTTGTTGGAAGGAAATTATATCGATAGCGCAAAAGTGACGGCGCTGTCTCAACTGCCAAGCAAGGAACAATTGCTTGCTCAGCTGGTTGGAACCATCAACGCGCCCGTGTCAGGATTTGTTAATGTCTTGGCTGGGAATATCCGCGGGTTGGTCACTGTATTAAATGGTATTAAAGATGCTAACGTATAACTCTATGTCAGACGAAAACACTCAGGAGGAAAAGAAGGACGTCGAAGTCCCGGCAAAGTTCAAGTCACTGGTGGAGGAAATTGAAAAAATGTCAGTGCTTGATCTTTCTGAATTGGTAAAGGTACTTGAAGACAAGTTTGGTGTGAGCGCCGCAGCACCTGCCATGATGATGGCCGCCCCAGCTGCCGGAGGAGCGGCAGACGCTGCAGAAGAGCAAACCGAATTTACGGTTGAGCTGACCGACGCCGGCGCAAACAAGATCAGCGTTATCAAGGCAGTGAAGGCTGCAACAGGCCTTGGACTTGCAGACGCAAAAGCATTGGTTGATGGAGCACCAAAAGCTGTTAAAGAAGGTGTTTCCAAAGCAGAAGCTGAAGAGTTGAAAAAGCAACTTGAAGAAGCTGGCGCCACAGTGACTTTGAAATAAGACCCGCTGAGCCGGAGGAGCTGAATGTACTCAATAAAAAGGAATCCCTTCAGGGGTTCTTTTTTATTGTAGCCGGAGTGAATACACGTTGTTTGAATCCAGTATGTATGCGATACCATGCTGCGTATCAATAGCAAGGCCGGTCGGGCTGGTCCACTCTAGGCTGGTGTACTGGCGCACAAGTTTGCCCGTTTTGTCCAATACGATAAGGCGCCTGTTTGCCGCCTCCAGAATATAAATGGATGCGACGTCGCTGTACGTCCAAATACTGCTAGGATGGTCAAGCTCGGGGTCCAAACCGGAGAGAGAGAACGGCTGGGCAACACCCTTGGTAAATTTGCGCACATCATTTGCGCCAAGCACAAAGATATCACCATCAATGGCCAGTCCAAGCGCGTCTGCAAAGTCTGTCGCTTCCTTCAGCCAGGTCCCTCCGCGATCAAATCCGGTTTGTGTCGGACTATGCCTGTATATTTGGCCACTGAGTCTATCCAGCACATACAGTCGGGTATTATAGACGACTGCTCCGGCCGGTCTCACGTCAGAGATAGGATATGAAATTTCCTTGGCAATAATGCCGCGCGATAGGGGGTCATAGGCCGCTGCGTTTCCTGAAGCGGTCAAAAATATGACACGATCTTCTTCCTTGGGTGTGAAGGAAAAGGAAAGATTCGGTATGGTGCCGTGAGGGTGCGCATCTACCCGACCGGTGGAGATCTCAACGGAATATAGCTGCTCATCCCCGGGCGAAAAGGCTATCAGTTTTCCATCGATTATCTCCAATGACTTGGTAATCGCAGAAGGAAACGACTCCGCAATATTTGCAACACGGGTCACATCGACCATATCCATTTTTCTGAGCTCACCGAGAACAGAGTCAATATTTTCCGTCAGCTCATTTTCATTATCCATGTTACTACTTGATCCCTCCGGCAATTTTTCAACCAGGAGTTTTGCCTCCTGAAGAAGCATCAACGCGCGTTCATCGTCAGCATAGATAAGGCTTGCCTGGGCGGCGTCTGTTTTTTCTCGAATGGCTTGAATCAACTGCTCGTACTGCTTCACCTCTGCGACTCTCTTTTCTTGAACGCGCGTTGTCACAATGCTAAAGACAAAAACAAAAGCAAGAATGATAGCTGAAAGAAATAATACTTTGCTCAGCAGTGGAAGACCGAAAATATATTTCCTTGCAGAGTGAAGGGAAGAGCGCAGGGAATCGATAACCATCTCTCTCTGCTTCCCATGATTTGTAATCAAAAGAAAGAGCAGTTTCACCGTATGAGCCACCGCAATAAAAATCGCTTTGACAAGTTGATACAGTCCAAGCAATCCAACAACAATAGCTCTTCCAATAATAACAAGTAACTGCTCGGAACCAGACTCTCCTTTTTTGACTGAACGCGAAGTCCTCCGATGGCCCTTTACGTGAGTCCGCGGCTTGGCAAAAAGGCGGAAGAACGCGGCATGAACACCCTTAAAAACGGGCGGCGACAGTGTTTCATCCGTTGTGCTCTGTGTCTCTCGCAACTCCTGAATCGACCGATGTGACCCGTGATCGGTTCCGCGATAGGGCATGGGAGTTTTGGCGGATACGCGCTTCACGTATTTATGCAATATGAAGCCGCCGTACGAATGGGAATCTTTGAGGGACTCAAGAGTTTTTTGAACATAGGCTGCGACATCCGCGACAGGCCGTGACTCAAGCAATTTTTGAAGTTGCGAAATTTCAACATAATCTTCAACATGTGCCGATGAAACGAAGAGAAAATCATCCGTTGCAAGCGATCCCTCTGTCACGGAAGAAAATAGGAGTGGCGGTGTTGCTTCGCTTTGCTCGGCGATATTAATATCCTTCCAATGCTGCTTTCCTTTGTATAGTACATGCGCAAACGGCGCCCCATGCACCGCGAACAGTATCTTGTCGTCACGCACAACCGCCAAAAAACAGTGGACACGGCTCCTGGATTCTCCCAAAATATCACGACTGCGACGGTTCATGAATTCCAGTCTGCGCTCAAACGCCAATATACTATCCTCCTCCACGGCATCGTAGTAGCCGAATTCAATATCATCAATCATTTTTTGCAGGTGCTCAACCTGCTGGATACTGGGCTGCTCAATCTCGCAGACAGCCAAAAAATGCCCACGAGACTCTTCGCCCGGAGATGGCTCACTGATATGAAGAAGGACGTGGGATCCTTTGCGACCTCGCCCCTCGACAAAAAATTCGAATAACTCGAAAGAGTCACTCATAGGTATCAGCTTTGACGATTATGATATATCATATTATACTATACTTCACAAAAAGCTAGAAGCACATAAGCAGCCATCGGGTACCTTCTGTACTCATGCCAAATACGCCATTCATATGCTTGAACACCTTTTTGGTTCAAAGACCAGGTACAAAATGTTGCGGACTTTTTTTAGAGAGCCGGCTAAGATATTTTATGTTCGTGAATTGACGCGGGCGCTGGAGACTCAAATTAATGCCGTTCGCAGAGAATTGGCACTGCTGCTGGAGGCCGGCATTGTTGTTGAAACGGATGTTCAGCAACAGACGGGAGTAGAGGCGAATACTCGGAAAAAATACTATAAGCTAAACACCGCATCCTTGCTCTATCCGGAGTTGCAGTCACTGCTGATAAAAGATGTCATGATGAGCGAGCAGGAATTTTTGCAGGAGCTTGAGCAAAAGGGGGGAGACATTCAGCTCATCTTGGTGTGCGGCATGTTTATGGGCGTGCAAGATGCGCCCTCCGATTTATTCATTGTCGGGCAGATTAAGGAGCGAGCAATGACAAAGTTGATTTCGGATTATGAGCGCGAGCTTGGTAGTCCGATTCGTTACACGTTTATGACTGAGCAGGAGTTTGCTGACAGGCGGCATATTATGGACAGATTCGTATTTAGTATGTTTGAAACCAAGCATGTGAAGGCGGTGAATAAGCTTGGACTGTAAGACGATACCACATGTATTTACTTTTGGATTTGTCGATCCGGGACAGCGTGGGATTGGACGTTTTTGGTCAATCGTCTCATGAACACAAATCGTACTCCGGAGAGAATAGGAACATTCTTTTTTATGTTCATCAATTTTTGGTAAGCACCGGATATAAAAGGGAGGATGTTCAGGGGATTGCAGTTATTATGGAGACAGGCAGTTTTACCTCAATCCGTCTGGCCGTGACACTTGCCAACACCTGGGCCTATGCACGGCAGATCTCCGTTATTGGTCTTGCGCCGGATGAGATTGAAAATTTGGACGCGGTGGCAGTCCGGCTGGCGCAGGTGACACCGGGAACGTATATCAGCGCGTCATATGCTGCTGAACCGAACATAGGCCCTACAAAGGTTTTGTAATTTGTACCATATAAATAATATGTCTAAAGAAATAGTATTTGACATTGAAACAATAGGGGATATTCGAAATATGCAGTCAATGAAGTTGACCGTCATATCAATCTACGAGTACGAGCATGATGCATACCGCTCGTTTGAGGAATCGGAACTGGGTGAACTGTGGCCGATTTTGGAGCGGTCAGAGCGGTTGATCGGATTTAATAGCGCGCATTTTGACATTCCAATATTGAATCGCTATTACGCAGGCGACTTAACCACATTGCCGCACTTGGATATGTTGAAGGTTGTCAAAGAGTCAAGCGGTTCGCGCTTCAAGCTCAATGATCTTGCAAAAGCGACGCTGCAAATAGAAAAAAGTGCTGACGGCCTGCAAGCCATGGAATGGTTTAAAGAAGGGAAAATTGATTTGATAAAGCAGTATTGTGAGCAGGATGTAAAGGTCACAAAAGAATTGTATGATTATGGAAGAAAAAATCGTATGATTTATTATCCGACCTTGACTGGCGATTTGATGCCAATTGCAGTGAATTTTGATCCTTCTGTTGTGCAACCGGGCACTAGTCCACAGCTGGGTGGGGGAATAAACTTAACATTGCCGCTGTAATGCGGGTAATGCTAAAAAATCTCAAAGTGAATCTGCGTTTTCTCGACTCCGCTTTCCAGAAGTATGTTTCTCACATCTTTTACCATATCCGGATTGCCGCAGATAAAAAATTGGTGCCCGTTTGAGTGGTTGTCCAAGTGGTCCGTTACGCGTCCGTTGAGTCCACGCCACTCCTGCGACTGCGGTTGAGATACTGTTGTATTGAAAGAAAAATTATTGTACGTGTTTGTAAGGTCATCGAGGCGTTGTTGCCAAAAAAGATCACTTTCATCGTGAACACCAAAAAGCAGATAGAGCTCCGTATCTGTTTTTTTATGTATAAGTTCATCTTGAAGAATGCTCATAATTGGTGCAATGCCCGCACCCGTAGCCACAAAGTAGAGGGGGGAGCTTGCCGTACTGACAAAATTTCCTCGCGGGCCACGGATTATGGCAGAGTCTCCATCGGTCATTGCCGCAAACAGAGTTGATGCTTTGCCATTTTCGAGCAATTTTACACAGAAGTGGAGTTCATTATCTGAGGGAGTCGAACAGATAGAATAGGCTCGTGGAACCACTTTTTCTCCATCCGGTACCAAAAATTGAACAAATTGACCCGCTGTAAATTCAAAATCTGCCGGCTTCTCAAACACTAAACTGATCATATTGTGGGTGAGCTGGATCTTTTGACGTAGTTGTATCGTATATTCTTGCATATATGTATTCATTGTCATTGTGAGCGGTTAAAATGAAGGGAATTGCCCGTGCATGGCCCGGTTCATCGCAATGACGTGAGTATTGACAGAAGGGGTAATGTTTTATATCATACCTCTCAAGTATGAATTAGATTCTACTATGATTTCTATTTCCAGGCAAGTGGATTATGGTCTTCAATTACTGTTGGCTCTCTGTGCTATTGAAGAGAATACATACCTCAGTTTACGGGAGTTTGCCCGCGACCGCAAGATTTCTTTTTTATTTTTGCAAAAGATTGTCAGAAAGTTGCGAGTCGCCGGATTGGTTGATGCGCAAAAAGGCGCGCACGGGGGCTATTGTTTGTCGGTTGATCCGGCTTCCATCACACTCAAAGAAATTGTGGAAGCGATAGAAGGGATGTATGGGCCGGTTACCTGCATAAAAGAGGGAGTGTGTCCTGTTGATATTGCCTGCCCGTCAAAGAGTGTATTTTCATTTGTGCAACAGGACATAGTTGCCGCAATGAGCGCGTATTCTTTGGAGAAGATGATTCAATTATCGAACGTTTCATATGTTTCCACAAAAACCGCAAAATAAGCGACATGTCTATCTTGACCATGGGGCGACAACACCAATGGACGCGGCTGTTTTTGATGCGATGAAGCCATTTTTAGCCAATGAGTTTGGTAACCCGTCTGCATTGTATACCATAGGAAGAAATGCAAAGCGTGCGGTAGACAGCGCGCGCAAACGCGTTGCACAGATGTTTGGCGCGCAGCCGGATACGATTATTTTTACTTCCGGCGGAACTGAGTCTGACAACATGGCTATTTTTGGAATGGCACAATCAGCAAAAGGACACATTATTACAACAAAAATTGAGCACGATGCCGTGCTTGGGCCATGTCAGGAATTGGAAACACGCGGATGGGACGTGACCTATTTGGATGTTGATGTAGAGGGACAGATTTCCGTGGACGCATTCAAGAAGGCGCTTCGAGAGGAAACGGTGTTAGTTTCTATCATGTACGCGAATAATGAAATAGGAACTATTTTGCCCATAGCCGATATAGGGCGTGAGATTATTAAGTGGAGAAAGCAGAGCCGCGGTGGGGTGTATCCTTATTTTCATACTGATGCGTGTCAGGCCGCCGGTACGCTTGAAATGGATGTAGAAAAATTGCATGTGGATTTGATGACCATCAACGGCAGTAAAATATATGGTCCAAAGGGAGTTGGTGTTTTGTATAAACGACGAGGCGTGCCACTTCAGCCAATCGTATTTGGCGGCGGACAGGAAATGGGATATCGTGCAGGAACTGAAAATGTCGTGGCCATTGTGGGTCTGGGAGCAGCAATTGAGAAAACGCGTGACATGGGGAATACAATACAAGATCTACGAAATTATTTTTGGGAGCAGATACAGGAAAAAATTGAACGAGTTGAACTGAATGGACCGCTATTACATGGCAATCGTCTTGCAAATAATTTAAATGTGTTATTTCACGGCGTTGAGGCGGAGGCACTCCTCTTATACCTTGATGAATATGGCATCACGGTTGGCACTGGTTCGGCTTGCGCGACAGGTTCAGACGAGGGGTCGCATGTCCTCCGTGCTATTCAACGCTCACCGCGAGAGATTGAAAGTTCAATACGATTGAGCCTTGGAAAAGAAACAACAAAGGAAGATATTGATTATGTCATGGAGTATCTGCCATCGATAGTTACAAAGTTGAGAGGGCTAAATAGAAATTGATCATACCAGTAGGTGGCGTCCTGAACGTATTTCAGCGGCTAAAGACGGCAGAGATGCTGAAATAAATTCAGCATGACACCGTGGAAACGGTGTACTACGAATTTATATCGTATGAAAGCCAAACAAATAACAATTGATCGCTCGCTCTACGATCACGCGAACGAGGATCGATCCACATACAAAGCAACACCAGGTCTTTCAAAAGAGCTGATTTATGACATTTCCTCCCAAAAGAATGAACCTGATTGGATGCTGAAAAAACGCTTGAAAGCATTTGAATACTTTGGAAAAACAGACGTTCCAACTTGGGGTCCTGATTTATCCGCGCTAAACCTTGATGAAATTATTTATTACATCCGTCCGGATGCTGTAGAGGAGAAAAGTTGGGATGATGTGCCGGATGACATTAAACAAACTTTTGACCGCTTGGGCATTCCAGAAGCGGAAAAATATGCTCTTGCCGGTGTTGGTGCGCAATACGACAGCGACGTTATTTATCATAGCATCAAAAAGGATCTAAAAGATAAAGGCGTTATTTTTGAAAACATGGATGTGGCAGTGCAGCAATATCCGGAATTAGTGCAAAAATATTTTATGACGCAGTGCGTCCCGATCAATGACCACAAGTTTGTCATGTTGCACGCGGCCGTATGGTCCGGAGGCACGTTCATTTATGTACCAAAAGGTGTGAAGGTGGATTTGCCACTCCAAGCATATTTTCGCATGAATGCCGAGGGAGGTGGACAATTTGAGCATACGTTGATTATTGCGGATGAGGGATCTGATATCCAGTATATTGAAGGGTGCAGTGCGCCGCGGTATACGACCAATTCTCTGCATGCTGGCTGCGTAGAGATTTTTGTGCACAAAGGTGCGCGTGCGCGGTATTACTCAATAGAAAATTGGTCAAAAAATACGTACAATCTCAATACCAAGCGTGCACTCGTGGATGAAAAGGGGGTTGTTGAGTGGATTAATGGAAATATGGGTTCCGGTGTCACCATGCTCTACCCATCGTCAATCCTTCGCGGGCGAGGTGCGCGGTCAGATTCACTTGGTATCGCATTTGCAGGACCAGGGCAACATCAAGACACCGGTGCAAAAACCATTCATGTTGCGCCGGATACCAAGTCCACGATACGGGCAAAGTCAATTTCAGCAGGTGGCGGCGTTTCCAGCTACAGGGGACTGGTCAGGGTAACAAAGAATGCGGATCGGTCTACCGTCTCAGTTGATTGCGATGCTTTGATTATGGATGATCAATCTCGATCCGATACACATCCATACATGAAGATTGATAACAATGACGTAGATATTGCACACGAGGCGCGCGTTGGAAAAATTGGCGATCAGGAAATTTTTTATCTCATGAGCAGAGGACTGAGTCAGCAGGAAGCAATGCAGCTCGTTGTTGCTGGATTTATTGAACCGGTGGTAAAAGCCTTGCCACTTGAGTACGCGCTCGAGCTCAACAAGCTGATTGAATTAGAAATGGAAGGAGCGGTTGGGTAATATGGAACAGATTGTCATGCACAAGGGCAATGCCTCATATACTGTGAAGCGAAATGAAATACTCCGCCTTTTTGACGTGCATGTTGGTGATGAGGAAACGATTGATTCAAAGGTGATTGTGAAACTGTCGGAACCGGGCTCATCCGTGGAATTGTACAGTTTGTTTTTTGGCAGTGCAGACCAGACAATGCAAATAGAGCACTTGGTTGAGCATGCGGCACCCAATACACAATCATTGATTGTTGCAAAAGGGGTTTTGGACGATAGTGCGAAAGCAGAATATGTGGGAAATATTATTATTACAGAGGGAAGCCACAATGTGCGTGCAAAGCAGTCAGAGGATGTTCTATTACTTTCCAAAAATGCAAAGATAGATTCGGTTCCGCATTTGGAAATTACCAACAACGCTGTCGAATGTTCGCATGCAGTGACGACCACAAATATTGATAAGGAAAAACTATTTTACTTGCAGTCTCGAGGGATTGATAAAGAACAGGGTATTGAAATCAGCGCGTTGGCGCACATTGATGCCGTGCTAGAGAAGTTGGACGAAGACACAAGGGAACAGATTCTATCGCAAGTTCGAAACAAACTATATGGAAATTCATAGTGCCAAGGAACAATTTCCCGTGTTCAAGCATCATCCTGAATTGGTGTATCTTGATAGTGCTGCTACCGGGCTTGTACCGCAGACCGTGATAGATGCCATGAACGAATATTACGAGAAATATTCAGCAAACATTCATCGAGGATTGTATGAAATATCTGAGCAGGCAACGAGGGTGTATGAAAGTGCAAGAGATTCAGTCGCTCATTTTTTGAACGCAGAACGTGATGAAATTATTTTTACGAGTGGAACCACTGGCGGCCTCAATCTGCTCGCTCGGTCACTCGAGCCGTTTGTTCAACCTGGAGATAACATTGTGTTGACCCAGTATGAGCATCATGCCAATTTGGTTCCATGGCAACAGCTGGCCGCGCGCACCGGTGCAGCGCTTCGTTTTATCACAATTGATGAAGCGTTTTGTCTGCGTCTGGATTCTGCGCGCACTCTGATAGATGAAAAAACAAAAATTGTCAGTTTTTCGGCGATATCAAATGTCTTGGGGACAATCGCGCCGGTAAGAGAATTGGTCGCGCGCGCAAAAGAGGTTGCTGCTGTTAGCATTATCGATGCGGCCCAGTCAGTCGTTCATCAAAGAACCGATGTCATAGAGCTTGATTGTGATTTTTTGGTGTTCTCGGGACATAAATTGTATGGCCCGACCGGCATTGGGGTACTGTATGGCAAAAAGAATATCCTTGAAACGCTGGAACCAAGCATCTTTGGCGGTGATATGGTGGATACCGTCACATATGACCGTGCCACCTGGGCCGATCTGCCACACCGATTTGAAGCCGGAACGCCGAACATTGCCGGGGTCATCGGTCTGGCCGCGGCCGTTCATTTTGTGGAGGGCGTTGGCTGGGATAAGATTGGAGCGCATGAACGTGAATTAACCGACTATTTGCTCTCATCGTTAAAACAGGTGGATGGTTTGCATATTATTGGATCTTTGGATCTGAGCATTCGCGTTGGTGTTGTATCGTTTGTGGTCGATGGTATTCATCCACATGATATAGCGGAGGTTCTGAGTTCAGTGAATGTCGCTGTCCGTGCTGGCCATCATTGCGCTATGCCACTCATGAAACAGCTCGGGATTGTTGGAACTGCTAGAGTTTCGATTGGTGTATACAATACGCGCGAGGATATTGACGCCTTGGTAAAAGGAATTCTAAAAGCGAAAGAGATATTTGCGTGATATGGATATTTACAGAGAATACATTCTAGACTTATATAAGAATCCACTAAATAAGAAGCGCCTGCCAGCCGCGGACGTTTCAGGTCAGGGCGACAATGCCAGCTGTGGTGACGTTATATCGATGCAGCTGCGTTTTGAAAATGATATCGTTATTGATATTGGATTTCAAGGCGATGGATGCGCAATTTCGCAGGCAGCGGCATCGCTTATCACTGACGAAGTGAAGGGAAAATCAATAGCAGATATCGCCCTGATCAGTGATGGGCAGATGATGGACATGCTTCAGATTCCTATCTCTCATACACGGCACAAATGTGCGTTGTTGGCGCTTAAGACTATAAAAAAAGCAATTGAATAATATGTTGCAGATGCAAAACCTCCACATTTCAGTAGAAGGAAAGAAGATTGTCAAAGGAATTGATCTTGTTGTTCCCGCAGGAGAGGTGCATGCGATTATGGGACCAAACGGAGCAGGTAAGTCTACGCTTGCAAACGTGCTCGGCGGACATCCTAAATATCAAATTACCCAGGGGTCAATCACGCTTGACACAGATGAGCTCAAGGATCTGTCACCTGATGAGCGCGCAAAAAAAGGCTTGTTTCTCTCCATGCAATATATTCCGGAAATAGCCGGTGTGAGTATTGCCAATTTTTTGCGCCTTGCGTACAACAGTGTAAAGGGTGAAAAAGTAAATCCACTCACGTTTCATGAGGTGCTTGCTAAAAAAGTGAAACAATTGGATTTGGACGAAGATTTTTTGAAGCGCAGCCTGGGCGTGGGTCTGTCCGGCGGTGAGAAAAAGAAATTGGAAGTGCTGCAACTTTTGGTATTGGAGCCATCCTTCGCCGTGCTGGATGAAACCGATTCCGGTCTTGATGTGGACGCGCTTAAAGTAGTGGCAGGGGGGATCAATCAGTTCCACAACCCGGATCGAGGAGTGCTCTTGATTACTCATTACAATCGACTGCTTGACTATGTCGAGCCGGATCGCGTGCACATCATGAAAGACGGCCGCATTGTGCAGTCCGGTGGAAAAGAATTGGCAAAGAACATAGAAAAAGAGGGATATAATGTTATTCCTGCCAACGCGCAAATCCCGATGGAAAAGAATTCGTAATATGCTGACAAAAGAGCGTGTCATGCAAGAGTTGGAGACGGTCATGGACCCGGAGTTGGGTCTTGATCTTGTGACACTTGGGCTTATTTACTCGGTTGAGGTTGTGTCAGACAAACATGTGCGGATTGAAATGACATTTACCACGCCATTGTGTCCATTTGGTCCGGCTTTGAAACAAGACGTGACACAGGCTATGTATGATCTGGGATTTACTGCCGCAGAGATTGAAATTACCTTTGATCCACCATGGACACCACCAGACCATTTGAGGGAAATGTTGGGAGTCTGAATATAGTATGAAAATACGAGTTTGCAAGGGTAGTTCATGTTCCTGCTTTGGATCAGAAAGTATTATGCAGGCTGTTTCTGATGCAACAGGATTGAAGCCTGGTGAGGAAAATGATCAACATGACCTTGATTATTCGGATTGCTTGGGGTGGTGTTCCAATTCGCCCAATGTTGAAGTGGATGATTCCCGTGTTTTGTTTGAAGCTGAACCCGCTCTCATCATGAACCGCATCGACCGTGGCGATGGTATGGATAGTACCGGGCGTACCATTGATATTGACCTAGTTTTTGAAAATGATATTCTATACACTACTATGGATACAAAGAAAATAATGGAGGACAACAATAAAAAAGCGGATGAGGCACGCGATGTGATTGTCCCATCAGACATGCCGGATGACGTATCGCAAGGCGTGCGCACCAAAGAGGATGGGGAGATCCGACGTGTTGTGGTTGACAGGCAGGCCTGCATTGGCGCAGGATCGTGTGTTGTGGTAACGGAGAATTTGTTTCAGCTTGATGAAGAAAATCTTGCGTATGTTGTGGATCCAGATAGTCATGACCAAGAAACTATCAAATTATCTGCCGAGTCCTGCCCGGTGTTGGCAATTCATTTGTATAATAAGGAAGGGAAGAAGTTGTTCCCGGAGGAGTAAGGAGTAAAGTGACGTTTCGAATGTCATCCCCGCCCCGTAACAAGTGCGGGATAAACTCCAGCGGGGATCCAGTGAAATAATTTTCCTTCTGACTGGATTCCCGCTTTCGCGGGAATGACATTAGCGGTTCTCCACAGCACCAATCCACTAAAACATTAATCCACTACGCATATGCATACAATCATGGCCGAGTACATTTGGATTGACGGACAAAAACCAACAGCAAAGCTTCGGTCAAAAACAAAGGTGTTGGATCAGCCGGTGCATCATGTCAGTGACTTACCGGAGTGGGGATTTGATGGATCTAGTACCATGCAGGCCCATGGGCATGACAGTGATTGCCGTTTGAAGCCTGTTTGTATTGTGAAAGATCCTGTGCGCGGAGGAGATAATATTTTGGTCTTGTGTGAGGTTTTTAATGCAGATGGAAGTGTCCATGAAAGTAATTCACGGGCACACTTGAGAGAAATTTCTGAACTGTATAAAGAACATGAATCATGGTTTGGTATAGAACAAGAATATACATTATTTGATGGCATTAAACCGCTGGGTTGGCCTGATAATGGATTTCCTGCACCACAAGGCGGATATTATTGTGGGGTTGGTGCAGACGAAGTGTTTGGACGGGATGTCGTTGAAGCGCACATGGAGGCGTGTCTCAAGGCAGGTCTTTTGTTTTGCGGTATCAATGCTGAAGTAATGCCCGGACAGTGGGAATTTCAAATTGGTCCGTTGGGTCCACTAGAAGTATCAGACCAAATTTGGCTTGGCAGGTGGCTGCTGTATAGGGTAGCTGAGGATTTTGGTGTCAGTGCGACGCTCAATCCAAAACCGGTAAAAGGGGATTGGAACGGTGCTGGCGCGCATACAAATTTTAGTACAAAGGCAATGCGCGCGGATGGTGGCATTGATGTGATTACACAAGCATGCGAAAAACTAAGCAAGCGACACGAAGAGCACATTGCAGTGTACGGTGCGGAAAATGAAAGACGTCTAACGGGCCTGCATGAAACGTGCAGCATCCATGAGTTTAAATATGGGGTGAGTGATCGAGGTGCGTCTATACGTATTCCTATGGCAACAGCCAAAGATGGAAAAGGGTATTTGGAAGATCGTCGCCCGGCCGCCAACATGGATCCATATCAGGTGTGTGCTATGATGATGAAAACGGTCTGTGGAAACTGGTGACATAGATTAGTCATAGATTACGCTGATTAATTGGATTACACGGATTTTGGGTTCAGGGTAGAAAGTTACATAAAAGCCACGGTTTACTACCGTGGCTTTTATTAATCTGTGAAATCAATCTCAATCAGCGTAATCAATATTCAATCTGTGAAATCAATGACCAATCAATGCTATTTTTTAGTCAGCACCAATTCGTCTTTTTCAACACCAACGTTGACATTTTCACCGTCTTTCACATGACCATCAATAATTTGCATGGCCAATCGGTCAAGCAATTCTGTTTGCATGACTCGCTTGAGTGGTCGCGCACCCATGTTTGGGTCAAATCCTTTTTTGCCAAGCCAATCCTTTGCCTTTGACGTGATATCAAGCGTGATTTTTTTGTCATCAAGACGTTTTTGCACGCGAGCCAATTGCAAGTCAACAATTTTTCGAATTTGTTTTTCATCAAGCGGATGGAACATGATAATATCGTCCACACGATTCAAAAATTCCGGCTTAAAATGCTCGCGCAGCGCGTCCATCACTTTTTTCTGAATAATGTCCTCATTGGCTTTGATGCCTTTTTGTTTGGATGTTTCACCAAATCCAAATTCACCTTTGCGCGATAAGTCCATAATCATATCCGAGCCTACATTACTTGTCATAATGATAACAGAATTTTTGAAGTTAACCTTGCGACCCTTTGCGTCGGTCAGTTGCCCGTCATCCAAAATTTGTAGCATGACATTAAAGACTTCCGGATGTGCTTTTTCTATTTCATCAAACAGCACCACAGAGTAGGGGCGGCGGCGAATTTTTTCTGTTAGTTGGCCGCCTTCTTCGTACCCAACATATCCGGGCGCGCTGCCAAGCATGCGGGAAACAGAGTGCTTTTCCATATATTCGCTCATGTCCACGCGAACGATCGCTTCTTCGTCGTTGAACATAAACTCTGCCACAGCCTTGGCAAGCTCTGTTTTCCCTACGCCGGTTGGTCCCATGAAAATGAATGAACCAATAGGGCGTTTTTCTTCTGAAATGCCGGCACGAGAGCGGCGAATGGCATTTGAAACGGCTGTTATAGCTTCTTCTTGTCCAATCACACGAGACGCAAGACCTTTTTCCATATCAGCCAGTTTTTTGACTTCATCTTGGAGCATTTTACTTACGGGAATGCCGGTCCACCGTGAAACCACAGCAGCAATATCTTCTTCTGTTACTTCTTCTTTCAATATAGCGCGTCCTTTTTGAACATCTGTCAGCTTTGCTTCCAGATCATGAATTTCTGTTTCTTTCTGAGGAATTTGTGAATAGCGAATTTCAGCGACTTTTTGCAAATCACCGCGACGTTCTGTAATTTCTGCTTCTTGCTTCAGTTTATCAATTTCCTTTGTTGCTTCTCGAATCTGCGTAATGATATTTTTTTCATTTTTCCAGTGGACTTCCAGCTCATTGCTTTTTTCGCGTAGATTTTCCAGATCTTCCTTTAGCTTGCCCATTCGTTCGATAGAGTCTACATCCTTTTCTTTTTTCAGCGCCTCAATTTCAATTTCCATTTTCATCATGTGACGTTTCATTCGATCAAGCTCATCCGGCATGGAATCAATTTCCATTCGTAGTGCACTTGTGGCTTCGTCAATCAGGTCTATGGCTTTGTCCGGCAAAAATCGATCCGTTATGTAGCGAGTTGATAATTCAACCGCCGCAATAACCGATGCATCGGTTATACGAACACCATGATGCACTTCATATTTTTCTTTCACGCCACGCAATATGGCAATTGCATCATCTGTATCAGGTTCATCAACAAAAATAGGTTGGAAGCGACGTTCAAATGCTGCGTCTTTTTCAATATACTGTTGGTATTCTTTGAGCGTGGTTGCTCCCACTGTGTGAAGCTCCCCGCGAGCGAGCGCCGGCTTGAGCATGTTGCTGGCATCAATGGCTCCGTCGCTTGATCCCGCTCCCACAATGGTATGCAGTTCATCCAGAAACAAAATAATGTTGCCGTGCGACTCACGCACCTCTTTTAAGACGGCTTTGAACCGTTCCTCAAACTCACCCCGAAATTTTGTACCGGCTACGAGTGCGCCAATATCAAGGCCAATAACTTCTTTGTCTTTGAGAGATTCCGGTACATCGCCTTTTACAATGCGTTGCGCAAGACCTTCCACAATGGCTGTTTTCCCAACCCCTGGTTCACCAATAAGAACCGGATTATTTTTTGTTCTGCGTGTGACCACTTGCATGACACGGCGAATTTCGTCATCACGGCCAATAACCGGATCAAGTTCTTCACGTCGCGCACGTTCTGTGAAATTGAGTCCATATTTTTCAAGCGCCTGATACTTACTTTCCGGCTCGAGCGAATCAACACGCTGCGATCCCCGAACCTGAGCAAGGGTCTTCAATACATCATCATAGCTGACACCTTGCGCTGCGAGCATTTCACTGATAGGGTTCTTATTTTTTAAATACGCCAAAAGCAGATGTTCAACGCTTATAAAGTCGTCACCCATTTTTTGCGATTCTTCGTGCGCCGCCTGTAGTACATACAACATCGCCTGGCCCATAAGGATTTGACCCATTCCGGCGCTTGGTATATGACCAAATTGCTTTGGCAGTACGTTAATCATCTGCTCCACATCCGTGCGGAGCTGACTGGCATTTGCCTCCATTTTTTTTAATATAGAAACAACAAGACCGTCCTCCTGCGTCAAAAGAGCATAGAAGAGATGGGGCGGCTCTATTTGTGGCTGGCTATTTTCATTTGCAATGCGGCTGGCCATTTGAAGCGCCTCCTGAGATTTGTGTGTGAAATTTTGTGGGTTTAACATAGGATAATTCTGATTTTCAAATAATACGTGCCGAGCGGCTGTATCGGCGCATCTGTGCATTATCACTCTATCATAGAGAGTGCTAACACTATACCATATTGCCAAAGTATGTCAATTGTGCTTAAATTATACCATGTTAAGCGAAAAAAAGAGCCTATTGGGCATACAAATTGATACAGTATCAAAGGAAGAAGCGCTTCAAAAAGCACGCGTTTTTTTGCGTGGCAGTGGTCAGCATATGATATTTACGCCAAATCCGGAAATGCTCGTTGCCGCCAATACAGATGCGTATTTTCAAGACGTGTTGAACGCAGCGGACATAAACCTGTGTGATGGAGTCGGACTGTTGCTGTTTGCGGGGCACAGTGTCAGTCGTATTGCCGGGGTCGATTTTATGACGGAGTTGCTCCGCCTGGCAGAGGATATGAATAAAAAGGTATACTTTTTGGGTTCCGGGCAAACAAAAACGATTGATGCATTGAAAAAAAATGTTGTTCTACAATTTCCCAATATTCGTATTGTCGGGGAACATATAGGTCATTTGATATCACAAAGCGAGACTGGGCAGCTGCGGTATGACACGAGTGAAAATGATGACATTGTGCAAGACATTATTTTAGCGGCTCCGGATATGTTGTTTGTGGCGTTTGGGCATGGCAAGCAAGAGAAATGGATCTATGAGCAGCTGCCGGATCTGCCAAGCGTAAAAATTGCGATGGGAGTGGGCGGAGCGTTTGATTTTTTGGCCGGCACGCAAAAAAGAGCACCGAAATTGTTGCAATCGCTCGGGCTCGAATGGCTCTGGCGATTGGCGCTTGAGCCAAAGCGAATAAAAAGGATTCTAAATGCGGTTGTGGTGTTTCCCTGGTATGTGTTGAAGGATAAATTGCAATAATTATGTGTAAAGGAGGTCGCTGAGTTTTGTTTTGTCATCCCGAGCGACCCGGTCACGCCGGGGAGTCGAGGGATCCCGGATATTTCATCGAAGGAGGATATGAAGAATCAATATTGGGTATACATTATGGCCAGCAGGTCAGGTGTGTTGTATATTGGAGTTACTGGTAATTTGCATCGACGGTATCAGGAGCATAAGCAGGGCCTTGTAGAAGGATTTTCAAAAAAATATAGATGTCATAACCTTGTTTACGTAGAATTGTATTCAAATGTGAATGATGCCATTTCTCGAGAAAAGCAAATGAAAGGATGGAGACGATCAAAAAAGATGGCTCTTATTGAAATGGATAATCCACAGTGGAACGATATATATGTAGGGGACAGATCCCTCGACTCCGCTTCGCTCCGCTCGGGATGACAGCGATAACAGTAGGGGTGGGTCCGCTCGGGATGACAGCGATAACAGTAGGGGTGGGTGCTCTCGGGATGACAGCAAGGTCTCGTGCTCGGGATGACAGTGATGAAAGCAAGGGTGTGTGATCGGATGATAGCGAGGTCGCTGAGTTTTGTTTTGTCATCCCGAGCGACCCGGTCACGCCGGGGAGTCGAGGGATCCCGGATAGCAAAAAGGGTAATAATGTTTGTTTATTTCATTTGAAGGATACTGAATCACCGTATGCTGACAGAAAAAACGAGAAAATTTATTCATAAACTGCATCAAAAAAAGTATCGGCATGAAAGCGGCGCGTTTTTGGTAGAGGGAATAAAAGGTGTACAAGAGGCACTAAAAAATGCCAGCGGGCTCATGCTGGTGGTGGATGAGGAAAAGCAAACAGAGCCACAGATTGCCGCTATTGTCGCTGATGCAAAAAAACAGGGGTATGA
>Ga0210057_1002316_pt1 | contig 27446 bp, 42 predicted proteins | sample CryGeyCG2114_010_2_FD_183968 | JGI IMG/M metagenome (GOLD analysis project Ga0210057, IMG submission 183968) | Groundwater microbial communities from aquifer - Crystal Geyser CG10_big_fil_rev_8/21/14_0.10 (SPAdes) (version 2) | ecosystem: Environmental > Aquatic > Deep subsurface > Groundwater ...
TATAATGATTGGTAAATATTTGTATCGAACATTGCCCTGAATTGTTTTTTTGGATTCATATTATCTTTCCTTTTACATTCAACTTAACATTATTTTAAAAGCATAATTCCATATTTCTGGCTAGCCACATAAAATACTAACCTTTTTATACTAAAATGGGGTTAATTTAGTTTGTATGGGGATTCAATCTGGATATCCAGAATTAGGTGAAAAGGAGGGGAAGATTCTCGGAATTGTCAAGGAGAACTGGCCAATTTCTGCAATGGAAATTGCCGAGCATTTCAAGGAGGATCTTTCAAGCCATGAGTCAAAAAAGAGGCAGTCCACAAATTATGCATATTACCTGAAAAAACTTGTTAAACGAAGGTTAATTCGCTCCAAAAAAATTGGGCGTTCGCTTGTCGTCTGGCCAATAGAGGTGGAGGCTTACAGGGCAATCCACAATATAATTAAGGGCGGAGGGTTTTAGCAATGCTTAATTCTTTTTTGGACAAATTCATTTTCACAAACACCTTGAGTTATAAGCATCATAATTTTTTTCTCGCTACTTTGCCTTTTGTAATTATTCCGACTGATTTTGTTGCGCACATAATCAGAGCGGATAACCCCGGGCTGAATGTTGAATTGTATTATTCTATTAAGGGCGGTGTATTAATGTCTTTGAAAAAGGAATTTACCGCTGAGTTCGGAATTTCCGGAGAAAAGGGCTTGGAGTTTCTTGAAACATTTTTTTCAGCCTGCGGTTGGGGTGATTTGCAGAGAAAACAGCTTGATTCTGACAAAAAGCACGCTATTGTTTCTGTTGAAAATTCTCCGATGCCTCCTCGTTGTCCTAAAGCAAAGTTTCCTGTTGATTTATTGACAAGAGCTTACCTTGCTGCAATTTATTCGGTTTATTTCAGGAGCCCTGTTGAGTGCGTTGAGGCGCAGTGTGCAATAAGCGGTTCAAATACCTGCGAGTTTGTGATAAAACCTTTGGAAGATTTTAATTTTGAGAATAAGGTTACAAGGATGCAGTTAAAGGTTGAGTGAAAATCTGGTTTAGATGGAATCTTATTATAGTATGTTTCTTTGGTTTATTTTAGGTTCTTAGTGGCTATTTTGTCCCAGATTTTATCTTCTTTTTCCCACAAATTTTCAAGTGAATTTTTGTTCAATAAGTTCCAAAATGTGTTCTCTTTGCTTATTTCCTCAGGACTCATTATTTGTCCTCTGGAATTTATGGGAACATCTTTTATACAAACTTTCTTGTTAGTCCTGTTATTTACTTTCTTTTTCTAATTTTTTTATGTTAGCGTGTTTTCATAGCTTTCCTATTTCGTAAAGCAATTTTTCATGGCCTTTTATTATGCTTTTGAACTCTTCTAGTTCTTCTGAAACTATTTTGTACCTTTCCTTATCTTTTGAATTCTCTAATTTTTCCTGCGTAAGATATCTAACCATATAATAAATACTGCTGAATTGCTAATAAATCTTTTGAATATTCTTTTTTTTGATATAGTTTTACTTATTGTTTACATTTCCCCGAATTCCTTCAAGACCTCTGCTCTTATCTTATCCGCCAGCTCCTTGTTGTGCAGCACTATAACTTTGTTTTTGTAATCTGTATTGAGTATTGATCCGAATAAATCATGGAGCTTTATTTCCGTTGGATTCATGTTTCCCAAATGGTCAAATAAATTTATTATTTTTTCATCAAATTCAACATGGCAGACATAATCACCGTAAACAATGGTATCCTGGAAGTAATCCGTTTTTGGTTTGAAAATTATTTTTGCGCCAAGGGTTGTGTATGCTTTTGCGTTCAGCTTGTCCAGCACGCTATCATTTGCACACATAAGGTATACCTTGTTGTTTTTGTGCAGTTCTTTAAACCTTTCAAGCAATTCCTTGTCAAGTGTTATTGCCGGCCATACGTGTCCTGTCAGGAGCATGAACGGTTTTTTTTCCGGGTTAGGCAGTTCGAGTATGGTTGTCAGTGTTATTTTTCCTATTTCAATGGGCTTTCCGAATTCTATTGTAGTTGATTTATTTTCAATTATCTGTGGGGTGAAATTCATTTTTCCGATTAGTTTGTTTTCCATGTCCTGTGAAGCGATTTTCCACTTCTGCACCCACGCATGATTAATGAAATACCCTCCTGAATTCTGTATTACCCCATGCTCCTGCATTTTTTTTACAGCTTCAAGCACGCTCTGATTATCAATGTTTGTTTTGTATTTTTCATTTATCTTTTTTCGTATGTAAGTTGTTGTAAGCGGCCATTCATCTGAAAGAATTTGCAGCACCTGCCCTTCAACGCTTTTCTCATCAAAAAAACCGAATAACATGCCTCAATTTATGTGTGAGGTTTTAGATTAATGTTTTCCTGCGTTAAGTTTGAGACAAATGTCTCAATTTTATTGTTCCCGAAGGTTTTTATATCACCTCAAAGCTATCTTTATAAATAATTTTGTGTGGTTTGATGGTTTCAAAAGTCAAGACTGGTATTGATGGTTTGGACAAGGCTCTGAATGGCGGGATTCCTAAGGGCAATATTGTGCTTATTTCAGGCGGAGCCGGTACTGGTAAAAGCACGCTTTGCCTGCAGTATCTTATTAATGGTATTGAGAAGTTCAAGGAGAAGGGGCTTTATATTAGTACTGAGCAGAGCAGGTCAGAAATAGCCAAAACAGCGGCTTCTTTTGGCTGGGATATTGACAAATTGGAAGCATCGAATAAATTGAAAATCGCTTATTTTGATATTGTGGAAACGGATAATTTCCTTGAAAAAATCTATGAGTTATACACTTCCTATGGACCAAAAAGGGTTGTAATTGATTCGCTTACAACACTAACAGATTCACTATTGGTTTCTGGTCTTGACAGCACCAAAGCATTCTCAATGGTACAAATCGCAGAATCAGTTTCGCCAATACCAAGAACCGAAAGAATCATCGCTAAAAATTTACTTTACCACTTAATGAAAAAATTAAGGTTATTCGATTCGACAATACTGCTTACCTCGGAACTTTTGGATGGCGAAAAAGGATTAAGTGCAGATCAGATTTCTGAGTTTATTTGTGATGGGGTTGTGATTATACAAGTATTAGCTGTAGGCGATTCAGTTAGTAGGACAATTCAAATAAAAAAAATGAGGTATTCTAAAGTTGAAGGTGGTTCAAAGTCATTTGAGTTTGGGGATGAAGGTATAATTTTTACTTAGTGATTTAATGGCTTTAAAGGAAAATTTTGTAGGGCTTTTTGTCAAACGATTTGTTATTCCTGGTGCTCAATATTTTAATAAACCTGGATTTGTAGATTTTAAGATTTCCGGGAAAACTGAATTATATGCTAGGCAAATTTTTTATCCTGAGTTTTTTTTTATTAATCTGGAAAAATCTTTAATTGAAAAATATGGTGATGCTGCTAAAGAAGAAATGTATAAAGTCGGAAAACGATTTGGCTATAGATTCGCCCAATCAGGGAAATTTGAAAATGTTAATGATCATAAAGGAGATTCAATTAAAGATTGGATTCTTATTGCCAGTAAATTTGTCGAAGGGACTTATGCTAGTAGTATTGAAAATACTTGTGACCCTAAACTAAAAAAAACCGAGTATATGTTGAAAAATTTTGTTATATTAAGAGAACTTAGTTACGATTATATCTTTGCATTAGGTGGGACCGCAGGGCTAATGTCTTGGATATTTCAAGATAAAACAATTGAAGCGGTTTTTTCTGCCGTAAAAAAGTCTAAATCTGGGTATGAGGCTAAAGTTATTGCAGCCCCAATTAGCTATCTTAAAAAGAATTTTAAAGGAGACGAAATTTATTTTGAAACGGACTTGGACGATTTACTTGAAAATTTCTTGGATTATAAGCAATTTAATCATTGGGCTGAAATTAGTAATAAAAAATCATTTCAAAGTTATATTGATGCCAAATTTATTTCTTATCAACAAGGGATTGTTGAATTAAATAGTAATAGATTATTTTTGTTTGAGGTTAGTGGAACATATTTGCTTGAAAAAGAATTAAGGGAATTAGATGCTGGTTATATTAGCATCTTATTTGAAACAGCTTATTTAACAGGCAAAAAAATCATTTCCGCTTTTGCTAAAGACATTCCTGCTATTTTTGAAATTTTATCTGCTTTAGGTTGGGGGGAAGTTATCTTTTTTAGTTCCTCCAAAACATCGTTTAAAGTTTTAATTAATCATTTTCCCTGGTCTAAGTGGTATAAGGATATTGAATTTGTAATTCAAGCGGGTATTTTAAGCGGGATTTTTTCAGCTAAATACAATAAAAAAATTATATTTGAAAAACCAACTGTAGATTTTGGAAAAGGCCATTTAAGTTTATTATTTGAGGCTAAGTTATGATTAACAAAATTAAAGGAGTAGAAAAACATATCTATTCGCTACGTGAGGATTCGCCTTTAGCAATCCCTCAAATTGATCCTGAAAAATTAACTTTAGACGAAACAATTAATTTAGGAAATAAATTTGAAAAAATGGGTGTTGGGCATATTGCTATAGGTAGTAGTTTAATTAAACGACAACCGCTCCAAGATGCAATAGACGTTTTGATTAAAGATTTTGATTTTACTATTGTAACATATATTAGCAATACTCATAGTTTTTCTATTGTTGGCAAGGAAAATAGGACTGCAATTTATTGGATGACTATTTTTAATGCAAATAATCTGTATTATTTGCGTGATGCATTAATTCAGGGGGCTCCAATGTTAAATACTGAGCATTTAGAACCTATTCCTACTTCTTATGTATTTGATGATCGTGATTCTAAAGGTACTGCTAATTGGTTATCTCAACCAAATTTAATTCCTTATGATAAACCTGAAATTAGTGTTTCTGTTGCTTTAGCTTCTCAATATTTGGGGATTAGATTTTATATTATGGCAGGAGGTTCAAATTCTAGACTTCCTCCGTCAAAGGCTCATGTGAAAGCAGTTAAAAAAAACTCAAATTTATTTTTAATTCCCACCAGTGGAATTAAAAGCGAATCTGTTGCAAAAGAACTATTCGCAGCAGGTGCAGATGCCTTGCATTTAGGGTCTATTATTGAGGAAAAAAATGGGTTAAATAAATTTGAACGAATTTTTAAGTTAAGTAAAACTTTTACGGGAAAAAATTTTCTGGGTTGAATAAGTTTGGATGTTATTTTTCAAAAAATTGGCAAGTTAAATAATGCTTTTTTTGATTTTGATAACACGTTATATCCTGGGTTATTATTATTTGATTTAGCCTATGATTTTTTTTCGCGTACTAATCGAGTTAAAGATCTTTCTGAATTAGTTAGATTATTAGCTTTTTTTAAAAAGGGCGATTATGCTATTGCTGCAGAAAAGTTTGCTTTGTTATTGAAAGGGATTTCAGTAAATGATTTTTATTGTCCATTGGATAAATATTTAGATAAAATTCCACTTACTGCTAAAAATTTTATTGGGGTGTTAATTAAAAATAAAGTTAATTGTTATCTAGTAAGTTTAACTTCAGAAGATATTTCTTCAGTAGTATGTAAAAAGTTAGGGCTTAAAAGTGGTTGTGCAATTAATTACGGTGTTACTTTAATTGATGATAATTTGATTTTTACCGGAGAATTAGATCCAGTTATAAAAAATCCGTATTCATTTAAGTTAGATTTTATGCAAAAAGCAAGTGTATTTGCTACTGCGGAGTCTAGTTTAGCTATAGGGGATTCTGATGATGATTTGGCATTATTTGAAAGTTGTAACTATCGTATTTTGGTTGGATCTAATAAAAAACTTGCTAATTTTGAGTTAATATCTAAATTAAATGCCGACTGGCAGGAAGATGATTAGCTATAATTTAGGGATCTAGCGGTAATTGGTATTATTATATATACCCTTACTTTTTACAATTATTATTACTTTTAGGGGAAAAACATGAAACAGATTTCTTTTGATGATTTAAAACCAGGGTATGATATTGCTGTTATTGGTTCCGGTGCATCTGGTTGTGCATTTTTAAAAAATATTGACCCTAAATTTAATGTTTTATGTATAGATTATAGAAAGTTTCCTAGATTTAAAGCTTGTAGTGGAATAATTGTTACTGAGGGTAAAGAATATTTTAACGATGTAAATATTCCAAAGTCTGTTTTTGCTGATACAACTGTTTTAAATTTAAAATATTTGGATTTGGATAATAATTTACAATCTTATTCAAAAAAAGGATTTCTTAACACTTGGAGGAAAAATTTAGATGAATGGTTATTTACCGGTATTTCTAATCCGTCAATAGATTTTATTTCTGAATGTAAATTTATTGATTTTTATTATACTTCAGATAAATCTTATTTGGTTGTAACTTGTGAATATAAAGGCGTAGTGAAAACGTTTGTCTGTAAATACTTAGTTGGTTGTGATGGAGCTAATTCTGCAGTACGTTCAAAAATTTCTAATAAACATATTAGGTATTATGTTGCAATACAGGAATTCATTGACCAAAAGTTTAATGATGATGCTTATTTTATTTTTGATTCAACTATTACTGATTTTTATGGTTGGGTAATACCTAAAGGAGATAAAGTGGAAATTGGTTGTGCGTTAAATCCTTATCGGGCAAAAGAAAAATACGATGTATTCAAAGAAAAAATAAAAAAAAGATTTAATATATTAAACGACGGAAAAATTGAATCCGCTTTAATTTTGCGACCGAAAAATTTTTCGGATATTAATTTAGGTGAAAACAATGTTATGCTATGTGGCGAGGCAGCAGCATTAATAACTCCAAGTGCTGCTGAAGGCATTAGTAATGCTTTACATAGTGGGAAATATTGTGCGAATTCATTAAATTCCTCTTTTGGTAAATCGCCTATTGGGGTTTATAAGAAAAATTTAAGTGGGTTGTTGGCTAGATTAAAAACTAAATTTAAAAAAGCAGACCTTATTAGTGATAAAAAATTAAGGGTAAAATTATTTTCTGATTAAAAACTTTCTTTTAACTTATGTCATGTTCTGGAGCATTTTATGTGTTGCTTGGTATGAGTTGTTGATTGCGAATTGCCTTTGTAATTTTGAGTGCAGTTGTTTTGCGGTTAGTGTTTCCTCGTCTGAAAGTATTTGCACAATTTTTTGTTTTAGTGAATTATCTTTAATTGTTAATAGTCTTTCAGTCATTTAGTATCTTCTCTAAAATAGCTGTGTGTTTGCTCCTTAAGTTGTTCTGCCAATTGCTGATTTTTATGTATTAATACATTTATTGCTGTTTTTTTCTGGAACAAATTTTCAAATATGTTTTCTATGTCCAGATCTTCCATTTTTTCCGTTTCACTGAAAAATTTGTTAAGTTCGTTTTTGATTTCTGTTGAATAAAAAACCTCTATGACCAAGTCTTTGTAAATAACTATATCTGCTATTGCTGCACAATCAACTCCTGTTTTGATTTTTGCTTTTCTCTTTTTCCATATTTCCGCACAGGTTCTGTCTATTGGGTCATTTCCTCTGCTCAGCAAGTACAAGTCGAAATAAGGGGCATATTCTTTAATCTGTCCGTATTCCTTAATTGAGAAAAGCAATGGTATCCAGAAATGGCTCCAGTGCAGACCAAGAAAGGGCTTTTCCCCTTCTTTTGGAAGATTGTTCAATATTTGGGAAAAAAGAAATTTATCTGTGTCATATAAGGTTGGCAGGATTATTTTTGAATCTGATTTTTCCAGCACTTCGTAATCCTGGCTTAATCTTTCAGCAAACTGTTTTGTTTTAGTTATCCATTCTTTGTTAAGCTGATATTTGCCATCAACCTGCTCCAAAATTTTATCGTCTTCAAGAGCTTTTATTGTTTTATGCGTTGCCTGATAGGAAATCATCAAACTGAACTTTTTCCCAATTTCATTATGGATTTCCTTTGCAGACAACGGCCACTTCTCAGTCAAAACAGAAACAACAGCATTCCGGCTGGAGTTAATTTTGCCATTTATCTCTATTAAGGATAAATTAAATGTCATTCTTTTCCCTCAAACACTTTTTCCATTTGTTTCCTTAAGAATCTTGCCATTTCTGGGTTTTTTGTGATGCGCATTGTTGCTTGTATTTTTGGCTCCGGGCCTAAGCCGAATTCTTTGAAGCAGTCCTCTAAGTTTCGCCATTTTTTGTAATATCCCTCAATGAGCTTTTTTGATTTTTCATCAAATTTTACTTCTATTATGTGGTCTCCTTGTATAAAAATATCATTTTCCAGGCCTATTTTGGTTCCTATTGGGGCTGATTTTGCTTTAATTAAATTATATTGCTGTCTTATCCATTCCCCAAAAAGTGTTTTTTTTCGAATAATGTTCATTGACTCTGGATTTTTTACAATAACTTGTTCAAGTAACATAAACTGCTTAAAATCAAGTTTGAATGGGAACCACCCATATTCTAATGTGCAAATAAAACTTTTGTCTTGATTCGTATTAGCAAGTTGTCTTGATAAAAGCAGCTCCGCTGTAGAAACGCACAAGGTAGTGTAGTTGTCAAATTCTATTTCTATTGTGCCAGTAAATTCTTTCGGTATCTTGATTTGCTTATTTTCAAAATATCTTTTTTCAACCTGTTCAAGATTTTTCTTGGATTTTTGTATCCATTCAATGCTTAATGAGTATCCATTTTGGTTTTTTTCGAGAACTTTTTCAGAAAGCATTTCCTGGATTGTTTTATGCGTTGCTTGATATGAAATTTTTGAAGAATATGTTTTGATCAATTTTTCATGAATCTCCTTTGCGCTCAAAGGCCATTTTTCGGAAAGCAAATGAATTATCTTCTGTTTAGTGGAAACATTTCCGGAATTGAGTTTTAACAAAGTAAGTTCGTTAATCATTTGTTTGCCTCGGTATAAAGTTTTCTTATTTCTTCTCTTAGTGATTCTGCTAGTTCTTTGTTTTCAAATATTATTGCTTTTATTTTATGTTTTTTTGTGCCGAGTTCAAGTAATGGTTCTAATTTAAAATCTTTTTCAGATTTTATTTGGGAATAAACTTTGTCCATTTCGTCTTCTAGTTCTTTTGGTAAATAAACTTGCATTATTTTGTTTCCTTCAACAAAAGTATCTATTTTTGCAGTGTATTTTTTTCCAGTAATGCTTTTTTTTCCAAGGGTTCTAGTGTAATCTGATGTTAGGCGATCTAGGTAAGTGTCTTGTGTGGAAACTGCATAATGTTCTTGGTTTGAAAAAAGGGTCTTCATTTTGTTGTGTTCTTCTTCAGATGCACCAACAACTGGATATGCGTGGTTCCAAAAACATGCGCAGGGTGTTTTTTTGAGTGCTTCTTTTTCAGTAAAAAAATCGTTTATAAGGTACTTGCCAAATTCAATAAAACAGTTGAAATTAATTGTTTTCATGTTCCCTTGGTTTTGTACTTTGAGCTTTTCCTCCAAATGTTTCGCAAAAGTAGAGAAGTTTTTTGCCCATTCTGTGCTGATTTGGTGTTTGTTTTCTTGTTTTTCAAGTATTCCTTCTTGGGTCATTTGCTGAACCATTTTATGCACAGCTTGATAGCTTCCTAAAAATGAGTGTTTTCTTTGCAATTGGTTGTAAATTTCTTTTGCGGAGAGCGGCCAGGTTTCTGATAAAATAGTGATGATTTGGTTTTTGGTTCTGGGGCTATCCAGAACACCGCTTGCCCCCACCATATAACTATAATTAGTGAAGAGAAGTGTTTTTAAAATCAACTTTTTGGTTGATTTGGTTTCATTTCTATCTGGCTTTTTTCGGGGAGGGGTGTTCATTTCGCTTGCCAAAAGAACCGACCAAAAGGAATAAATTCTTTGCAAGGCAGTATATTATTAGGTGGTTTTTGTTGAATTGGAAGGTTTTGCTTGAAAAGGGTGAGGATGGCTGGTTTACTGCTACTGTGCCTTCTTTATCGGGTTGTATCAGTCAGGGAAAAAATCGTGCAGATGCTTTGAAAAATATTAAAGAGGCTATCGAATTGCATTTGGAATCGTTGGCTGAGGAAGGGGTTCCTCTTTCAGTAAATAAGGAATTGACTACGGTTGCTGTTCGGGTATGAAGTTGCCTGTTGTTTCGGGTAACAAGCTTGTGAGTGTTCTGCTGAAGAAAGGTTATTATATCAAAAATCAGAAAGGCAGTCATGTTCATTTATGGAACCCTAACAAGAGGCCAATCACAATTCCGAATCATAAAACTATTTCTAAAGGCACTTTGAAAGTCATTTTGGAAGTAACCGGGTTAAAGTTTGAAGATTTGAAATAATTTTTTTAAACAAAAAAACTTTCAAAACCAAATAAAACATAATTCAACTTATTGTTTTTCAGCTTGGGTGTTCATTTCGCTTGCCAAAAGAACTGACCAAAAGGAATAAATTCTTTGCAAATTATTATGTTATTAGGTGGTGTTTTGTGAAAGTTAAGGAATTTGATGTTGTTATTGAGAAGGAAAAGGAATCTGGTCAGTTTTATGCTTCTGTGCCTGCTTTGGCGGGTTGTTATTCTTATGCAGATTCCATTGAGCTTTTAATGGAGGGGATTAAAGAGGCTATTGAATTGCATTTAAGTGTTTTGAAAAGTGAGAAAATCAAGGTTGATTCGAATTCTGTTATAGGCATGGTTAAGGTTGTAGTATGAAGCTTCCCGTGGTTAGCGGTAAGGGTTTGGCTAAAGTAGCAATTAAACTTGAATTTGTAGAAGTTAGGCAAAAAGGTTCCCATAAAACATTTAAACATAAAGATGGAAGAGTTCTTACTATTGCAGTTCATTCAACTCCGATTCCGCTGGGATTATTGAATAAGATTATCAAACAAGATTTGAGATTATCAAGAATGGAATTCATTAAATTGATTTAATGGAGTATTTGGTTCAAAATTTTAATCAAAAAAATTTTCAAAACCAAGTAAAAAATAATTGAACAACCCAACGAAATCCCCTGCCTTTAGGCAGGGGTCGCTGCGCTATTTCGTTCCGTTGACGGGAACAGACATCCTCAATAAATGTTGGGAAACCCCCCGGTATTAGCGGGGGGGGGAGGATGTCATTTTATTATTTTTTTTTTGGGAATGGCTGATTATTGGGATTCTTTTGATTTTTTTGTTTTTTGAAAACTTTTTTTTAAGGGCGGTTCGGGCATTGCAGGGGCTATTGCTGGCATTGCTATATCGAAGTAATTGTGGGTTGTTGTGCATTGGGGGTGTGTTCTGATTTCTTAATATATTTTTCCGGTTCAGAAACCCTCGTTTCCCATATTCCTTAGTGTGTGCTTTATTTCTGAGATTGTTTTTTGCTGGTCTTTTTTGCCGGACATTTTCACGAACTTGATGAGCAAATCTTTGAGGTAATCTTGGGATAGGAACTTCACTTTGAATAGGTCGGTTACAAAATAGAACCTGAACTTTTTGTATTTCATCTCTTTCACAATGAGTTTTCCTATTGAAAAGAGTTCCTTGCCTTTCTTGGGGTGTTCTTCCAATGTGAGTAGCAGTGAGAATATTTCAATTGATTCTTTCCTGAATGTTTTGTTGATTTTTTTCTCCAGTTCGTTTGTTATTATCACTTTTGCCACTTGCTTTTCGCCCTCTTCAAAGCATTGTTCATTGAATCAGTGTTTGATTCATCCATGAGGAGAACCTCCAACTGCCTTTCCTTGGCGACCTCTATGATTTTCCTCAGTATGTCATCATAAGTCTCCCCTTTGGAGCCGAAACTCTTTAGTTCCTCTTTGACTTCTTCTGAAACCGCCATGGTTGTCGACATCATCTTACCTCCAATATCTTTTATTTAATATAATTATTATAATAACTATATCCATTACATTGGATATAATATATAACTCTTGCGACTGGTTTTGCGGTTCTGTTAGTTAGTGCTTTTTGTGTTTTTTTGTTGTTTCGCAATGGTTTTAATTTGTTGGCTGGCTATTTGATTTTATATGCAGAAGAGTCCTTTCAGTCCCGTAATTCGGGCCAGTGAAATAGCTAGTTATGTGTATTCTCCGGAATTGTGGTGGGAAAGCCGGTTGAACGGAGTTAAGGTGAACGAAAAAATTGAAAAAGGGCTGGAATTTCACGAATCAGAAGCCGTGAAAACCATTGAGGCGGTAAAGTTTTTTTCTCTTGGCAAAACTCTTGTTTTTATTCTGATTGTATTGGCGGCAGTTGTTTTTGCACTGGGGTTGGTGTTGTGGATTTATACCTTATTTTGATGCTGTTTGCTTTTGGTTTTTTGCTGTTCGCAGTTCTGGTTGCTGTTGTTGTTTTTTATTTTCTCAGAAAAACCGGGGTGAAGAAAGAACTGTATGAATCTGAGGTAATTTATGCTGATAATGCTGAAAAACCAAAAAAACCGTTTTTCTCGCAGAGGTATCTTCTTGCAGGCATCCCTGATTTGATACTCAAAACTGCTCATGGAAATGTTCCTGTGGAAAAGAAAAGCACTTTTCCCCCGCAGGAACCCTACGAGTCGCACGTAATGCAGCTTATGGCTTACTGCCTCCTGCTTGAAGAAAACGGCAGCAAACCGGATTTTGGCTACCTGCAGTACCGTGACGCAGAACCCGTGAAAATAATGTACACGGAATACCAGAAACAAAAACTCCTCAATATTATGGGGGAAATGCGCAAATTCATCGAAACCAAAAAAATAAAGTCTGTGAATTCCTCTGTATTTTCACAATCTGAATAAGCAGAATAACCAATCAACCATTTGGTTGATTTTTTTTATTTTGTGTATATTTTGTCGTGATGGTCAAAGTCTCTGAATATGATTTTGTTCTCTTTTTTCTTGTAGTCAAAAACCAGCACAAAATGTCTCACATGCACCCTTTTAGACTCTTTCAAATCGTGCCTGAGGTTCTTGTATCTTTCAATGTCATCAGTGCTTATTATTTCCGAAATCTTTGTCATTGTCTGCGTGTAGAGCGATTTGTCCTTTTTCAGTATTTTTTTAAGTGTTTTTAGCAGGGATGGGATAATCTCATAAGACCTCAATTTCATCCCTCAATAAGCTGCCTCAGCTCTTTAATGCCTTTGAATTCTTTCCCCTTTTCTTTTCTGAGTTTTGACAGTTTTTTGACATAGTCAGGCCTTAGTTCTGGTTCAAGCAGGGCTGAACCATATTCCTTTACCACGAGGGAAATTGCCTCGCTTTTTGTTCTCAGGTTGTGCTTTGCCTTGACGATGTTAAGTATTCTGTTCTCCTCTTTCGGGATGTTTATCATTGCCTGAACCAATAAATCACCTATATATGGTGTATATATGGCATATATAATAGTATTTCTATTTTGGTTTTCATGGCAAATCCTCAAGGTTTGCCTCTTTTTTACTGTAATTCCTTTGGATGCTCTTTGAGAAGCTTTCCAGCTGTTTTAGCCATTCAATGCTGATTTTGTAGTAACCGTTTTTTCTTTCCACAATATTTTCATCCGCAAGTTTGTTCACTGCCTTGTAAACTCCCTGAAAGCTTGCGGGCTTTTCCCTTGTCTTTTCAATTCTTTTGTGCAAACCCTTAACACTCAAAGGCCACACTTCTGCAAGAAGAAAAATAATTATTTCCCCTGCTGCCTTGTTTGACAATTTTTTTTCAAAATAGATTCTTTTCAGATTCACGCTTTATCCAACCCTATACTGGAGGGGGGGCAGTGCGACCACCAACCAAACCAAATAATGATTCATTAGTAGTCCTCTAACCCCCTGTAATGAATCGTGTTTTGTAAAAATTCGGACAAATATATGGCTTCAATTAGGCTTGAATTAGTTTAATGAATTGTTCTTGAAAAAGTTCTTCTTATATATTATGAAAATAAGTGCGGCTAAAATAGATAGCACTCCCGAAGATATGAATGCAGAACCATACCCAAACAAACCTCCAATTGTTGAAAATATAAGGGCTCCAGTAATCTCACCAAGCACGGTTATTGTCATAATCAAAGAAGCGTTTCCTGCGATGCGCCTAAATTCAAATGAATTTGATATCCAGAACAGCATTGCAACTTGGAAAATTCCGTCTCCGAGTTCATGGGCAACTCTAGCTATAAATGAAAACCAGATTGGCTCAAAAACCATCAAAACATGCATTAACCCAGAAATAATCATGCCATAAGACATTAATTGCGGAATTGTTGCCTTTTTTTCATCAAGTTTCTTTCCATAAAAGTAAGCTGAAACACCGAAAAAAACTAGGCTGAACGCCATATACCTGCCAGCCTCTGTAAGATTAAGCCCAAAATCTTTAGTCAAAAGCAACCCGTACGAAGTTGATTCCGCTCCCCAATGCATCGTGAATAGGAATAGTATTGCCGAGAAAAAAATGACTTCTTTTCTGAGAAAATCATTTTTATACTCTTGTATTTTTGTAGAACCGGATTCAAAATCATCCATGAGGAAAAGGAATGAAATAAGGATAACCAAAAAAATCGCTATTGCTTGAAACACCAAACTGAAATGAAGTGAAGACACTAACAAGGAAAAAACAAGAACCCCTGCCCCAACACCAAACATTACGAACAACTGGTATTTGCCAAATCTTTCTCCTTTTTTTTCAGTTTGTGATTTTAAAAAAAAGTTTCTCAAAGAATTCGTACCAACCTTTAAACCAATGCCGCCCAAAAGAAACAACACAAATAACTCCGCAAAACTCTTGAACACCGTTATCCCAAAATAAAAAGCCCCCAAAAGAAGGAAACTTATTGCAAGAGGCTTTTTAATGGACTGCCTGTCATTTACTATCCCTGAAGGGAAAAAGCTAATGAATGCTGCCACGGATGAAAGAGCAACCAAAAGACCAATCTCAAAACCACTGAATCCAGTCAAATTCAAATAAATCGGGATATAAAAAAATGAAATTCTGGCTACAAAATAAAATAAAAAAATTATGAGGAAAGGAATAAATTTTTTGAATTTGGAATCCATGTAAACACTAGCGCTTATTAATTAAAAATTATTTTTTTCATTTCAGGTGCTTTAAGTCACCAATTTCGAACACCGTGATTTTTCTTGGTTTTTTTGATCTCGAATATTCTACTTCTAAAGTAGTTGCAGAGGACGTGCCTACTCTGCCAACATCATCCGTTCTTGTTATCGGCAAACCCAATATTTTGCTTAGCAGACTTTTAATCCACATGACATGCCCAACCAAGACTATGTTTTTCTCAGGGTTTGCTTCCAGAATCTCTTTGAATTTTTTATACGCTCTTTTCCTGACATCGCTTAGGGGCTCAACACCGGGCAAAACCGTCCGCGCACGCCCCTCATAGACATCTTCAGCATTCTTGTGTCTTTTTTTTGCTTCATCAAGAGGAACCCCATCTACGATCCCGAAATAACGTTCTATCAAATCCTGTTCAACAAGTATAATTACCTTCTCACCAAAAACCAGTTTGGCGGTATGTCTCGCTCTTTTCAGCGGGCTGGAATACACTGCATGAACATCTTCATTTTGAAATCTTTGCCTTAACAATTCAGCCTGCTTCCTGCCTTTTTCTATGAGTGGTGCATCATTATGTCCGTTAAAGAGTTTCTGTTCATGCCCTTCTGGCTCACAATGCCTTATCAAAAAAACTTTCGCTTTACCCATATTATCAGCTGTATATAGTAAGTGGATTAAAATATTTCCATGTTGTTTTTGTCGGTTTGTTAGTGTATCTTCCATCAGTCAGGTTAACAAGAACTTCATCGTCTTTTTTTATTTTTCCTTGTTTAGCTATTCTTTTTACGCAAGCCAAAGCAATTGCCGAAGAATAACCAGCATCCAAGCCCTCTAAGTCGTTAACCTCTTTTGCTGACTCAATTATACTCTTAAGCCCAGTTTTTTCAAATCCGCCTCTGGTTTCCTTGATGAATTTATATAACCCCATATAAATATCTCCGGGAGTTCCTCTTAATATAGATCTGCAGATTCCCTTCGGGTCTTTAACTAAATCCTTATCCCTTAAAACAGGAGAATTTTCATCAAAAGCATTAACCATTGGAGAACATGTATCTTGGTTACAACAGATTAATCTGGGGAGGTGTTTGACTTTGCCAATTGAACGTAAAATATTCGGTTTTCTCATGTACTCTTTGAACAAATGCCCTTGAAGGTAATTCTTAGCAAGTTTGTCCCATCTTTTTCCTTCTGAACTCATCTTTTGGCTCCAATAAAGACTTTTTGCCCCGGCTTTAAACCGAATTCTTCTCCAGTTTTGTTGTCTTTTGATTTTGCCACGATATTTATGTGGTTCGGTAAGTGCGTATCATCAAAACCTATGATTTCAGCAATTAGTGCACCTGAGGTAGTAGTTACTTGGTCTCCTATTTCTATTACGCCACCTTTTTTGAAATCAAAAAAACCTAAGTAAACAAAACTATTTAATGTTTCATTATGATTTCCCGTATATTCTGTGGAAACCAATAGCTCATGAATGTCTCCTGCTTTGATACAGCGGGTTTTCCATTCAGACATTTCCATTGCCCTGTCATTTCTTTTATGGCCCATAACTGCTGAAACTACTGCTTTTAAATTTATTTTTTTTGAAATGAACATTGCGATACCTCCTTTAAGCAACAATTTTTTTGCGTTTAAGCGTGTTAACAAAGTCGGGGGATAATTCGTTTCGGTCTATTTTGAAGTCCAATACTATTGGTTCCTCAGCAGCCAGAGCGGTTTTTAGAGCATTTTGCACTTGGCTCTTTCGCGTTATTTCTAGGGCAGTTACTTTGCACGATTCTGAAAGTTTCACGAAATCCACATTATCATAATTCGAGATTATTTCGTCACCCAAAAAATATTTTCCATGCTGTTGTAGTAACCTCAATGATTGGTTGTTCAGAATGATTTGCACTATTGGGATATTGTAGCGATGTGCTGTTTCCAGTTCATGGCAGCTAAACATAAATCCGCCATCACCACTTATTGAAATTACTTTATCGTGCGAGGCACCAATTTTTGCACCTATTGATGCCGGTAATGAGAACCCAATCATTCCTGTTCCTCTGCTTGCAATGAATTTTCTTCCAATATCTGTGCAAATCCAGTGAACTCCCGTCCACCCGCTTGCGGTGCTGCCATCGGCAACAAGTATAGTGTTTTTTGGGGACAATTCTTGTAGTTTTTTGATTATGAATTGGGGTTTTACTACCGAAGAATTGTATTCACATTGCTTATCAAAATTTGTAGACCAACTTTTTTTTTGATTTAGAAATTTGTTTTTTTGATGTTTTATGTTAAGAGTTAAGCATTTTAAAAAAGTTTGAAGTGCTAATTTGACAGTTGAGTTAAATTTTATTTCTGCATTGTAATTATTGTTTAATTCTTTTTTGTCTATATCCACCCTAATCAGTTTAGTTTTTTTGAAAAAAGTCCATGAATTTGTAGATTTTTCGCCGAGTTTACTTCCTAAAATCAAAACACAATCGGCTTGCATTGCATATTCGTTTGAATAGTCCCTACCTTTTCCGCCAACAACCCCTAAAGATAAAGGGTGAATCTCCGGAATCGCCCCTTTTCCTGTTAAAGTAGTGGCAACAGGCACCATTGTTTGCTCTGCAAACCTTATTAATTCATTTTCAGCACCCGATAAAAATACGCCGCCGCCCGCCAATATCAGTGGTTTTTGTGCATTCAAAAGCATAGCAATAGCTTTTATTGCTAAATTACTAGAAATTGTTTTTCCTTTTTTTTGTAAAAGCTTTAGTGTAGAATATTTACTTGTTTGCCCAAACAAATTGTACGATATTTGGAGCAATGTCGGTCTGGATCTGCCGCTAATAGATTCTTTAATTGCTTTAGCTGTCAAAGCCGCTGCATTGTTCGGGATTGAAACAACGTATTGTTGTTTTGTAACTGGCTTTAACATGGTTTCTTGATCTAACTCACTAGTAGCCCACTTTCCCTTGAGTTCCTTTGGCGTGTCACTGACAATAGCCAGCATTGGAGTTGAACTGTTATATGCTTCGAGCAAAGCTGGGCAAAGGAAAGGAACACCCATTCCTGCTGGTGCATCACAAACCCCAATTTTATTAGTGATTCTTGCGTACCCGTCAGCCATGTGAGCTGCACACCTTTCATCTCTTGCTAGGTAATGTTTTATTGATGATTCTTTAAGTGCCTTGTAAAGTGGCAGAGTTGTTTCTCCCGGAAAACCGAAAGCGTTTTGCACGCCGTTAGCCTCCAATGTTTTTACTATGACTTCTTCCACCAACATTTTTTTCACTTGTCAAGTTTCCTACTATCCGTCGGTTTTATTTTTGGCTCACTTGTTTTTGTGTGTTTAAAGTAACGGGAGTTAAATTTTTCAATCACCAAGTCCGGTTTTAGTCTCCCTAGATTAGAGTGTTCATGCATTCCATGAACCACAATGCCTGTTTTCATTCCAGCTCTTTTTCCAGCCACAATATCCTCACTCATGTCGCCCACATAAATGCAATCAGTGGTAGAAACTTTGAGTTTTTTTGCCGCCAAAAGAAGGCCATCTGGGGCTGGTTTTGGTTTTTTTATGTGCTCAACCGTGACGATTGTGTCAAATAGGTTTTCGATTCCGAACATTTCAAGTTCTTGAGATATTCTCCATTCTTTTCCGCTTGTAACCAACCCAATTTTGTAACCGCTTTCTTTTAGATGCCTCAATAATCTTTTTGCCTGCGGGTAAAGCCTCAAACTTTGCTGAACCTTTGAATAAATCCTAAACCAACTCCCATCAACCTGCTTTCTCTGTTCAGGAGTCAAACCAAGAAAATTGTACAATGGTGTGTGGTCTTGTCCAAAATATTTTTTAAAATCGGCAAAAGTGAGTTCTTTGCCAAGTTCCGCAAATATTTCTTGATAAATCTTAAAAGTGTGCCTAGGCGTATCGGCTAATGTTCCGTCCCAATCAAAAATCACCGCTTTAACCATAATTTTACCTCCACTAAATATAGTTGAATTCTTTAGGATAAATGTTTCTTTTTCTTATTCCGCCAGTCAGATTGACCAAAATTACTTCATCTTTGTCCACTAATCCATTTTCAGTAGCCTTAATTAGACCGGATAAGGCAACTCCAGACTCTGGGGAACAATCCAAGTTTTCGCGAGATTTGAGCAGGTGTACTGCTTTTATTATTTCGTTTCGTGTCACGTCTTCGAACAGCCCTTTTGATTGAATGACTAAATCTCTCACTATTGGGTAGGTGTTTGTTGGGTTGCCCCTTAGTATTGCTTTTGCTATGCCTTGTGGATTTTCAATTATGTGTTTTGGCAAAATTTTTTCACTTTTATTTTTCCAAGCTCTAACCATGGGGTTGCAAGATTTTTGCTGAATACAGCCCAATTTTGGTTTTTTCTCAAGTAAATCCACTGATATTAATTCCTGTGCGGCCTTGTATGTTCCTACTACTCCCATGGAGCTGCTTACTGCTTGGAAATACCAGTCTGGTTCTTGCGACATTTGCTCTATAGATTCGATAAAAGCCATTTTCAAACCCTCTCTGCGCCCTGGATTGAAAAAACCGCCTTCAAAAACAAGCTTGTTTTTGTGTGCAAAGTTCATGGCTTGAGCGCACGAATTGACAAAATCTCCTTTTACCCTGTAAATTTTTATGTTTTCATTCATTTCAAAATTGAGCCTACTCGGAGAACCATGATATACAAGGTGCATTTTGAAGTAAGGGTGTTTGAGTATGCCATGCGCATATGAAGTCCCTGTGTTGCCAGTACTTGCAGTAACGAACTCTTTGATGCTGTTCTCATATAAGTAGGACAATGAAACGGTAGCCATTCGATCTTTAGTTGTTTGTGTGGGACCAGTTCCCTCGCACTTCAGGTAGAGATTTTTTAAGCCTATTTTTTTCCCAATTTTTTTTGAGTGAATTAGCGGTGTATTTCCTTCTCCAAGCCACATGAGATTTTTCTTGTTTTTTATTGGAAGAATATCAAAGAACCTTTCATATGAGTTGCTTGATTTTTTCCTCTCAAAATTTTTTAAATTATAAAATAGTTCTATCATTCCGCCGCACTTATCACATTTCTTTGAGAAGCCAATGTGCTCTTTCCTACATTTGACGCATTTTTGAATATATTTTTCTTTTGCATCAAGTTTCTGTGATTGTGATAACAGTTTCTGCATATTTTCTTGCCTCCTCTTGCGAAAGGATTTTTTGTTTCCTTTTTTCGAGCTCTTTTTGTTTCTCAGCCATGCTAAAGTTAGATTTTAGAAAGTTTAGGTCAAAGCAAAAATTGAGAATCCTGTCTTGGATTACATGCCTAGTTATTCCGGCATTAAATTTCAAGCCGTTGGATGACAATTCAATAACATCTTCTTTTATTATTTGAGGAAAAATTATTGCCGACTGATTTTCTATCAAGTCTTCCGCATGAACATTAAAAGCCCTCACATAGGTTGTTTTCGCTATCTTTTCCAAAATTTTGTTTGTTTCAACTACTAACTCTTTTTTGTCATTGATTTGTAACTTTTTGTACAAATTTTTTTGGCAAATCAAAATCCCGCCATTTGGCTCAAAATAATGTTTCGACAGTCTTGTCGGGAACCGATCAAAGTTTACTTCAGCATCACAAATGTAAGACCAATTAGCCAATTCTACCCTGTCAGTAAAGTAATCAACTACTTGACACGGAATGTGATTTACTCCCAATGATTGGAGTGATGTTAGTCTGTTCACGCCGTCTAAAAGCACGAATTTATCTTTTAATCTTGTAACAATTAGCGGGTCATTCAAAGTATTTGTTTTCACCAGAGAATCAACTATTTTTTTGACCCTCTTTGGATCCGGGTTTTCATGGATAAGAATGCCTTTACAGTCAATTATTTTTATTTCGTTCAAAGTTTTATGAATCATTTGTCAACACACCCTTTGCTTATGGCGTTCTTTTGAGTCTAATCTTGTCCTCGCCATAACACTTTTTTTGTTTCTTGGGAAAATCCATTTGACTACCTTGCGAATTTCTTGGAACGAAATCTTGTGGGAGAATTTTTGAGTTAATCTTTCTGAAATTCCTTTTGGCGAGAGCGACCATTCACCAGTAAGCAAAAGCAGGATTAGTTCCACCATAGTTTTTTCTCCACTTGAATTAAATAGCAATTTGAACACCAAATCTTTCATTTCGTCTTGCATAGACTCCTTTCTCGAGTATTAATATACCTTTGGTTGATTCCAAATCAACCAAATGGTTGATTTTTGGGTAATGATTATTTTGAGAATTGGTTGATTAGGTTGTTCACTTTTTTTTGTGTTTTTTTGCTGGTTCTTTTCAGGTATTCGCGTATTTTTGTTTTGTCGGCTTTTTTAAGGATGTTTCTGATGCTTTCCTCATCCAGTGGTTCGTGGTAGTATGCAAAATCTATTAATGTTTTTTCCGGGTCTGAAACGCTTATCCATGTGCTGTGGTGTTTTTTTGATTCAAAACCATAAAACATTTTCCTGCTTATTTTTCTTGTGAGGATTTTTTGCCCCATTATTGTTCTTGTTCCTGTCCTTATTTTTCTGGGGGTTATTAGTATTGGTATTGTCTGCTGTCCCCAGATGCCGTGTATTGAAAGTGCATCCTGGAGTCCGTGATATGATGGTTGGAAGAGTTTTTCCGCATCCTCCAGGTTTTGCGTGAATGAGTAAAACCCCTGCTTGAGCCTGAAAATTCTGTTGTTTTTCATTTCGTTTGCAAGGAAGAGGCTGTAATAGTTTTTGTTTGCGCCCTTGTTTTCAAGAAAAATTTTTACATCCTTTGTTGTGAATGATTTTTTTGAGAATTTTTCCCTGAATTCTTTTGTATATTTCATTTGACTGCCCTCTTTATTGCTGATTCCATGTGTTTGAATGATGGTACCGCTCCGCTATATAAGAGTGCTTTGAGATTTTTTTCATCCACAGGAATTATGGATTTGCGCATTATTTCCGAGAGCTTAGTTTTTACTTTCTGAATGTTTGCTTGGTTTAGGAGAAAATAAACATCATAAATATCCCTTATAAGTTTCCTGTTTGAGAATGCTTTTGCCTTTTCAATTATTAGTTCTTCAGGCGTTAGGGAAAGAACATTTTGTGTGTTTCCATCTGCTTTTTTGTAGAAGACAGGAATGCATTTTTTTGTTCTGGTTGTGAGTTCCAATGAAACCTCGGTTTGGGTGTCACTTATTCTTGAGTAAATGCTGTTCTCGGTTTTGCGGAATTTTGTGAGTATCAGGCCTCTTTTTGCGGACTCTTTTGACAGTTTTTCTTCAAGGTTTTTTCCTGCCGGCGTGTAAAAATCCAGGTCTTCTGAAAACCGGTTTCCGTTATAACAGCGCCATATTGCGGTTCCTCCGTGGAAAACTGCCTTTGGATCCACGGTGTATAGGATGTCTACTGCTTCATCCTGCAGTTCAGCAAGTTCAATTTGTGACCTTTTCCTCAGCCTGTTTTTCAGCGGAATATCCATATATTTAGAATTAACCAAAAATATGTTTAAATATATGTTTCGTTGATTATATATTTTTGGTGTTTCTGTATTTGGTTTGCAATAGTTTAAATCAGGTTTGCCGTTTTCAGTCCCCTGACTCTTTTGTATGCCTTGTCTGTTGAGGCCATTGTTTCATTGTGGATTATTGCTGTTGCTGCATGTATGGAGTCAAATATCCCTAAATCAAATTCCTGTCTCAATTCAAGGCTTTTCATGAATATTTTTGCATTAAACTCCCGAATTTTTGTTTCCGGAAAGTTTTTTGTGAATATTTCCATGGTGTGCCTGCTTAATTCATCACTTATTTCCCTTTTGAACAGGAGTTCAAGTTCAAGCAGGGTTATTATTGAAGTGGCTTGCCTGCTCTTTCCGGAAAGCATTTTTTCCGCTGTTTTTGCGTGCCTGTCATTTGGTTTTAATTTTGCATAAAATATGTCAGTATCCAGATACATTCATTTCGTCCTTTTATTTATTTCTGAATATGCATATGCCTCTGTTTTTGAGTGAAGTTTCGGTTTTATGAGATCCATGTCCTGGCCGAACTGTATGAGGGCCGCCCTCAGGACTTCCGATTTGGTTTTGCCATACCCTCGCTTCACCGCCTCCTCAAGGACTTCTTTAGGTATGCCTTCAAATTTTATTGTCAGGGTAGTCACTAAATCACCTAGTATATTAATAGTAAAATGCTATTAAATAATTTTCGGATTTCATGCGAGTTTCAGTTCTTTCATGGGTTTGAAGTATTTTTTACTGTTTGGGGTTTGCAGTTGTTCCTGATGTATATTGATGCGCAAAGGTCTTTTGCGTCAATGCTTGTTCTGTGTTTCATGCATTTCCAAGGAAACTTAGTGTTTCCATTAAGGTCGGGGTTATTTTTTTTTCTGAGTTTGTCATGGCTATCAGGTCTTTTTTTGTGATCATTTTTACAAGTTCCACTTCTTTTTTGTCTATTTTTGGTGTTTCTTTTATTTCACAGATAAATACTGCCATTGAAAAGTAATCAGGGTATTCTGTATCATTAATTATTTTTTTGCCTATAAATTTCAGGTTGCTGGCTTTTACCCCCAATTCCTCTTTGACTCCGCGGAGCGCCGCTTCTTCATAAGTTTCCCCTGATTTTACCGTTTCTTCCACAATACTCCAGTTGCCTGGCCTGATTTTTTTATTTGCGCTTCTTTTTTGGATTAAAAAAAGCCCGTTTTTTAAAACATAGATTCCTGAGCACCTGTACAACAGTCCTTTTTCATTGACTTCTTTGCGAGTGGCTTTTCCGATTACTTTATCCTTTTCATTTATCAAGTCAAGCATTTCCATACGCATCACTTTTACTTTAATTTTGGCTATGTCACTTGAATGGGTTTGTTGTTCTAATTCCGGTTATGTTTTGAAAATCCGAGGTGTTTTCTGTCAGGATTTCCATGATTTCGTTTCTTTTTGCTGTTTCTGCGAGAAGCGAGTCCCAGAAATGCATGCTTTCTTTCTCAAGCGCTTTTATTGTATCTTCCGGTGTGTCAGGGTATGTGTCTTCAAAGACATCCAGATAGGCTTCAAGGTATTCAATGATTTTTTTTCTGCCCATATTTTTCTTTTTTAGCATTACTGAAGCGAATTCCCTGAGACTCTGGAGGCATATTGCATATTCTTCAGGGTGTTTTGAAATGTTATTCAGGATTTTTTTTGCTTTCAGGTGCTTTTTCTTGTCTGTATTGTCGGCAAAATAAACCAGTATGTTTGTGTCGATGAGGGTGTCAGGCATATGCATCGGATCTCCTGAATTTTTTTATCCCATATGATTTGTTCTCTTCGGAGAGGGTTTTAAGTTTTATTAATGCTTTTGCCTGCATGGTTCTTTTTTCCAGAAGGATAAGGCTTGCTTCAACCGTCTGGGAAATACTGCCTTTTCTGCCGTTCATCATTTTTCTGGCCAGCCTTCTCAGTCTGGCATCGGACTCCTCACTTATGGACAACACTACCTGCTTCAAATTAATCACCAATTATATAATTTTACATAAAATTATATAATTATATCTATAATTTTATTTTTTTTCATTTGAACTGGTTTGTTGTTTCATTTAATGGTATTTTTTGGAAATCTTTTATGTTTTTTTTATCTTTTATGCAGTTCCTCCCTTGAACTGTATTTGATTTTTCTCATTTCAAAGTCATTTTTCCAGTAGTTTTAGCATTTAAGCTTCGCTTCCTGATATTTTCCTGTCCGCCCAGTCCTCTATTTTATTTATTTAACTGTTTCTATTTCTAAACACTGATGTTTTTTCTCGTTTGTTTCTTGGTGTTCTTCCTTTATCATTTCACTTATTTTTTCAATTGCATTTTCGCAGTAATAGATTCCGCCTTTTTCTGAAACAATGGTTTTTTCAACAAGGTCATATAATTCGATTGCAATTGTTTCCGGTGTTAAGCCTGTTTGTTCCTTTATGCTGTGTTGTGAAAGACATTTTTTGGTGTATAAGGAATGAATTATTTTTGCCTGTTCAAGGGAAACGTTTCCCTGAAAAGCGAGTTTGTATAATGCTGTTTGTATTACATTCAAATCAATTCCCCCTTTTTTTCATTTGCTGTAATTGGAAAACCCCCCACAACCTAGTGGGGGGCAAGCGAGCAGAGACCCTCGGCCGAGACATCAATCCGCAATCAGAATCTTAGCGGGAGTATTAATATACCTTCGGTTGATTGGCAATCAACCAAATGGTTGATTTTTGGGTTTGTTTGGTTTGAATGCAAACTACCTTACAAAGAAAACTAAGTTGAAATTATTTTTTGTATTTCTTTTAAAGTTGTAATTGTATAAGTTGGTTTTTCTTCTTTTTTCTCTGGAATTTCTGTAGCAAATTTGCCTTTTTTGAGCCATATTGTTTTGAAACCAGCTTGATTTGAAATAATTATTTCTTTTTTGATCCTATCTCCTATAGAGTATGATTCTGGAACACTAATATTATTTCTTTTGACAAGCTTCTGGAATGTTTCCAGTGATTTTTCATCTAAAAGAAGTATTTCTTTAAAGTAGTTTTCAATCCCGAGTTCCGATATAAGATTTTGTCTTTTTTCATCGCCTTTTCCATAAAGAATAAGCTGGTAGCCCTTTGATTTCAAATAGTCCAGCATCTGGGTTGCATAATTTTCTAATTCCTCTTTATCTGGATTATATAATGTCCTATTGAAATCAAAAATAACTGTTTTCAAAAAAATTTCATCTCCTATGGTTATTGTTCTTTGACCCATAATATAATCTTATTTCCAGGCCGCCTTTTTTACCATCAACTGAATGCGGGTGAATTAGCTCTTCTGTTACAAAGGTTCTTGCTCCAGCACTCCAATGTTTATTCAGGGCACGAACCATCGCTTTTGTTTGAAATTCGCTTTGCGGATTAAAAAATAATGCACTTGGAAGAGCTTTTCCGTCAACTTCTATTGGTCGAGGTAACTTAACTACTGCTCCAGAACGGCCAAATTTTCCTTCAATGCCTCTTAATTTAGAGTGTAATTCTTCTTGGGTATTGGCTGTAATTAAAGGCCCTCTCTCTGGAACTATGACTCGCCCGTGTTTTGAATATGCTTTTGCAGCCAGGAAAAAAGAATTATTATTCCTCTTATCAGAAATCACGGCAAATTCTCTTGATTCTATAATTCTTGTATGCTGAAGTATTTGTCTTTCCAAATCTTCATGCATTGGTTTGTTAGGATTATACACAAGAACTAAATCATTTCTTTCTATTTGCTTACGGCCGTCTGGTGTAGAAACCGCAACATGCATGTTTTCTATATTCAATCTGGAATATGGAACCACAAAAACATCGTGGCTTCCTAATTCTCTTCTAAACATTTCTTGAATGCCTTCTAAATCGTATCTATTTTTTACTATGCTGTTTCCATTTTTATCAAAATAATCTTCTGATAAAGCAATGATTACTTTTTTAGGTTTTGCGCCTGTGTGCTCCACATGATAATGTAAAAGAGATTCTAATAGTCTTCTTGAAATATGGGAGTTTAAACCAAATTTCTTTGCTATTGTATCTTTTTCAAATGTCCCGACGTTACCCATTCCAACATCCACAATTGCGAATGTATGTTTTCCGTCTATTGGTCTTGCAGTTCTATAATCAACTCTAGCCCAAGGTATTACCTTTCCGCCAGTAAGCTTGGCAGTCATTTCAGTTAGCACCTGATTACCGCTTTTATCAAGCAAGTCAAAATACTCGTTGCCTATTTTCAAATATTCTTTTTCCAAATTGTAATCTGCATAATCCCCGACATTTCGTGGTTTTGAGAACCTGTTGTCCCCAATTCCTTCTCTATTGAAAACAGTCCAACTTATCATTGAGTTTCCGCCGCCGCGAGTGGTCATGCTGTAAAATAAAGGAATTGCTTTCATGGCATTCGTTTCATTTAATTTTCCTTTAATTGCCCTTTCGTGTAAGTCTCTTATCATTTTGCGAGTCCCAATAGGCAAACTTTCGTCTGCTATTAGAGATTGGAAAAGCCTCCAGTTTTTAACAAATAATTTTTGAACATCTGCCGGTGAATTTACTGCAAATAGTTCTTTAAAAAATTCCGGTGAGAGTCTGTTTATTTTTATTACTCCTGTTTTTGCAGCTTCATACATCTGAAAAATAAAAACCCTGCCACATTAATATACCTTCGGTTGATTGGCAATCAACCATTTGGTTGATTTTTTTGTTTGTGGCATTTTCAAAAAAACCAATTTTTAAATATGTGACTGCACATAATAATTATGTGATATTATGCCTAATTTGACTTTATCAATATCTGAAGCGACAAAGAGAAGGATGGATAGGCATCCGCATGTTAAGTGGTCTAGTGCTGTTCGTGCAATTTTTTGGTGTTTGTGTGGTTGAATTTATTGTTGTAAGGCATGGGGAAACTGACTGGAATCTTGCGGGAAGAAAGCAGGGTCATGCGGGAACGAACCTTAATGAAACCGGTAAAAAACAGGCAAAGGAAATAGCCGAAAAACTTGGCAAAGAAAAAATTGATGCTATCTGCTCCAGCGACCTTCCAAGAGCCTTGGAAACGGCAAGAGAAATTAACTTGTTTCACAATCTTGAAATAC
>Ga0210057_1002319_pt1 | contig 27430 bp, 40 predicted proteins | sample CryGeyCG2114_010_2_FD_183968 | JGI IMG/M metagenome (GOLD analysis project Ga0210057, IMG submission 183968) | Groundwater microbial communities from aquifer - Crystal Geyser CG10_big_fil_rev_8/21/14_0.10 (SPAdes) (version 2) | ecosystem: Environmental > Aquatic > Deep subsurface > Groundwater ...
AAGATAGGGGTAAAGCAATTAAGTATGCATTCATATCAGGAATGGCAGAGCCACTGGGCGCAATCATTGCCTATCTACTTCTTAGACCCTATCTCAATCAAAACATCCTTTCCTATATCTTTGCCCTGGTCGCAGGAGTGATGGTTTATATCAGTTTTGATGAACTTCTTCCCGCTTGTTTTCGGGATGAGCAAGGCCACAATGCGATCTTAGGCATTATGTCAGGAATGATGATTGTTTCCTTAAGTCTGCTTTTCCTTTAGTATTTTTCTACTTGACAAGACTGCTTTGGAAATCGTATAATGAATACGTATTCATAATTAATAATCACTATGATAACGTATCCACCCGCTCTTACCTCAAGTCTTTTCAGTTCTATTCGAACACGACTTGAAGAGCGAGCTTTGGTGGACTTAAGAGCCTGTAGTTATTCACTTATATTATAAGTTCACAAACAATCTCTAAAGGAGGTGAAAAAATATGCCAGCATTCGATGGAACCGGACCACAAGGGGTAGGGCCCATGACAGGACGAGGGATGGGGCGTTGCGGAAAAGGTTGGGGGGCAGGGAGGGGATTAGGTTTTGGCAGAGGTCGAGGATTCGGAAGAGGTTTGGGAAAATACTTTGGTTGGAATCAATCGCAAACTAAAGAGGATCGAAAAAGAGACTTGGTTGATTACCGTAAAGCTTTGGAAGAAGAGCTTGAGGACACTAAAAAACAGGAAGAGGATCTAAATAGGGCAGAGTAAGATCGTTTGAGGGAGTTTTTAAAATTTTTTAAGGAGATAATATAATGAAGATAGCCTTAAGTTCTTCAGGAAAAGATCTTAACAGTAGCCTTAGCGAAGTGTTTGGCAGATGTCCCTACTTTCTTATTGTGGAAATTGATGATAAAAAAGTAAAAGAATTCGAAGCAGTAAGAAATTTAAGCATAAACCAAATGGGTGGAGCAGGAATTGCTGCCGCTCAAACGGTAGCAGAAAAAAATGTGAGCGTAGTCATAACAGGAGCGGTGGGTCCAAGGGCACTGGAGGTACTAAAACAGTTTAACATTCAGGTTTATAGTGACACCGGTCTAGTGAAAGAGGCGATCCAAGAATTTATAGAGGGAAAGCTTGAGAAAATCCAATAAACAAATAATGAAGATAGTAATTCCTACCAATAATAACAAAGGTTTACATGATAGTGTAGCAGAACATTTTGGTAGATGTAATACCTATACGTTTCTTGACGAGAAGGGTAAGATTATTGAAGTAATCAACAATACAAGCGAGCACATGGGTGGCATTGGGCTTCCGCCGGAGCTGATGAAAAAACATGGAGCCAATATTTTACTATGCAAAGAACTTGGCCCGAGGGCTCTTAGTTTATGCGCTCAATTAGGAATAGACGTATATGTATGTCAGGCAAAAACCGTTAAGGAAATATTTAATCTGTGGAAAAATCATAAAATTAAAAAGGCGGATTTATTCAATATCTGTGAGGGGCATAAATTATGAGAATTGCAATAACAGGTGGTAAGGGGGGAACTGGGAAATCAATGGTGGCGATTTCTTTGGCGGTTGAGTTTGCTGAAAAAAATACGACAATGCTGGTAGACGCCGATGTTGAATGCCCCAATGACCATTTAATGCTTTCCGTAAGAAGAAAAAGATATATTAAAGTTTACCAGCCAATACCGAAATGGGATTTCAATAAATGTACAAAATGCGGAAAGTGCGCCTCTATCTGCAAACAAAATGCCATAGTTTTTGTAGAAGGCAAGTATCCGGCTTTCGTGAAGGATGTTTGTATTGGTTGCAAAGCCTGTATCGTTGCCTGTCCTTATGGTGCTATTTCTGAGACCAAAAAAGAAATTGGAACAATTTATACCGGAAAAAATTATGGGGTTGATTTGGTTTCAGGGGAACTTAAATTGGGAGAGCTTGCATCAGGTGAAGTAGTAGTTGAGGTTAGAAAGCATTCTGAAGAAATCAACAAAAAAACCAAAGCGAGCACAATCTTGATAGATTCTGCCGCTGGTATTGGTTGTCCGGTAATTGCTTCACTGGTAGGAACTGATTACATAGTTGCCGTGACAGAACCAACGCCATCTGCTTTGCACGATTTAAAAAGAGTACTGTATCTGGCAAATCACTTTGGTATCAAACATGGAATTGTTATCAATAAGTTTGATCTGGAAAAGTTCTTTTACTTGAAAACAGAAAAATTCGCCAAGAGAAAAAATATCCCAATTCTTGGTAAAATTCCTTATAGAAAAGATTTTGTTGATTCAATGATAAAGATGAAACCGGTTACTGTCGTGAACCCAAAATACAAAGAATTATTTAAGGAAATAATAAGGAAAATAAACGAGCAATCAACATGAAAGAAAAAATAGCAAAGATTTCTATCCTGGCGAACATAACTTTAGCCGTTGGGAAAATTATAGCGGGGATGCTATCAAACTCAGCCGCCATTTTAGCTGAGGGTATCCATTCTTTTATGGATATTTTATCTTCGGCTATAGGCTTTATTGGGATTAAAATATCCCAAAAACCAGAAGATCAAAAGCATCCGTATGGCCATTATAAATTCGAGGTTCTGGCTGGTTTTTCCATCACTCTGATTTTGTTCGGAAGTGGCATGGTAATTATTTACGAAGCTTATCAGAAACTTCTAAACCCTTCCTCGATAGAAATTCCTATTTTGGCTTTTGGGGTGATGATTTTTTCAGCGCTGGTTAACGAGATAATGGCGCGTTTAAAAATCTATGTCGGCAAAAAAGAAAATTCAATTGCTTTGCTTTCCGACGGATTTCATTCCAGAATTGATGTTTTTACCTCGCTGACGGTTTTTGTTGGTTTGTTTTTAATTAAATATTGGGTTTATGCAGATTCCCTATTAGCTTTGTTGATTGGTTTATACATAATTAAAGAATCTTTTTCCATAGGTAAAGAAGCGATAGATTCTATACTGGATGTTTCGGCAGGAAACGAAATTGAAGAAAAAATAAAAGCAATCGCCAAAAATAAAAATATTGTTATTGAAGATTTAAAAACGCAAAAAAAAGGCTCGATAATTACCGCTTACTTATTAATCAATCTCCCAAGCAATTTACAAGTCAAAGAAGCAACGCAGATTTCTGAAGGGTTGAGGGAAAAAATGATGGAAGAGATTAGTAATCTTTCCTATGTGGCGATCCAAATTAGAAGTCATGAAGTGGAGACCGGGTTTTACAAACCCATTTTTGGTCGAGGTTTCGGTTGGCAAAAAAAAGGTAAATTTGTAAAAGAAATAGAAGAAGCTCAAGGTAAAGGACCGGGTGGTTATTGCGTTTGTCCAAAATGTGGTTATAAAACTATTCATAAACGTGGGATCTCCTGTTCAACTTTGGAGTGTTTGAATTGTAGAATTAGTTTAAAAAGATAACAAGATGCCCAGACCGAGAATACCCCGCTGTTTGCGGTTCAATCCAAATGTCATTTATTTTAAACCTCACGGCATCCCTTTGCGAATGCTTGAGGAAATTGTACTGTCTCCTGACGAGCTTGAAGCGTTGAAGTTATATGATGTGGATTGTTTGGAACAGACGAAGGCCGCCGAGAAAATGAAAATTTCCCAACCTACTTTTGCTAGGATTTTAGACAGTGCCTATAAAAAAATTGCCGATGCTTTAGTTAAAGGAAAGGCAATTCGCATAGAAGTAAAATAAGCGAAGCCTGTCTCTGATAGAATAACCATAATAATGAAAAAATATCTCATTACTATTTTACTTTTTTGTTTTTCCATTTTTTCTATCTTGCTTTTTAGTTCTGCGGTATTGGCTCAAAATGAAACTGGGACTGAATATAAACAAGAAACTCTAGAGGGAGGAGTCACTCAGATTTTAGAGGAAAAACAAATTACTCCTATGGGAGCAACAGAGCCTCAGCTTTACCAAAAGCTGGAGATTCTGGTTACTAAGGGATCGCTGAGAAATAAAAAAATCACTGTCGAAAATGGCAATTTACCCATGAGTAATTTGCAGAAATACAAAGTCGACGACGAGCTGGTAATAAGTTACAGTAAAGATCCTAGCGGTAATAACAGTTTTTATATTACGGACCATATCAGGCGGAGGCCTTTATTCTGGTTGTTTGTGATTTTTGTGGTTATGGCAGTGGCGATTGGGCGTTGGCAAGGTGCCGCTTCTCTGGTGGGGATGGCAATCTCTTTCTTGGTCATATTTAAGTTTATCTTGCCTAAAATCTCAACGGGAAGTGATCCTGTCCAGATTGCTATATTGGGGTCACTAGTAATTATCCCTGCTACTTTTCTCTTATCTCATGGGGTAAATAAGAAGACCGGGATCGCCATTGTGGGGACACTCATTTCTCTCATCATCACTGGTATTCTGGCAAATGTCTTTGTCGAGGCTTCTAAATTAACAGGTTTTGCTTCTGAAGAGGCTGGTTTCTTGCAGGCTTACAAGCCAGGTTTTATTAACATTAAGGGGTTACTTTTAGCAGGTATTATTATCGGTGTTTTGGGCGTTTTGGATGACATTACCATATCCCAATCAGCTATTGTCCAGCAATTGAAAGAAGCAAACCCCAGGCTAAAAGCAGGCGAACTTTATAGGAAGGCAATGTCTGTCGGAAAAGATCATATTGCTTCAATGGTGAATACTTTAATTTTGGTCTATACAGGAGCAGCTCTGCCTTTACTTCTATTGTTTATTGATAATCCACATCCGTTCTCGGAAGTAATCAATTATGAAATTATTGCCGATGAAGTAGTTAGAACATTGGTGGGCAGTGTAGGTCTGATTTTAGCCGTGCCGATTACTACACTGATTGCTGTTTTTAGTTCGGAAAAAAAGATATGAAAAACGACAATTTTGCTTTACAGGTTAAAAACTTAACCGTTGAGCTAAACAATCAAAAAATAATTAAAAACTTAACTTTTGAGGTTAAGAGAGGTGAAACCTTGGTGGTTTTGGGGCCCAATGGAGCGGGCAAGACAACATTATTAAGAGCATTATTGGGAGTTATTCCCTACCAGGGAGAGATTACTTGGTCAGTAAAAAATATTAGCTATCTGCCTCCAAACGAACTCCTGCAAAGAAGGGAAATTCTTCCTTTGACGGTCGAAGATTTTTATAGCCTCAAAGAAATATCTGGCAACAGAATTATTGATAGTTTACAGTCGGTAGGCTTAGAAAAAAATACGCTCAAGAAACGGATTGCCCATCTTTCTACGGGGCAATTTCAACGGTTAAACATTGCTTGGGCACTAGCCGATAAACCCGACACGCTTCTTTTTGACGAACCAACATCGGGAATTGATATTGGAGGAACGGAGACAATTTACTCGTTGCTTCATAACTTTTGGGAGCAATACAAACTGACTATTATTTTAGTCACTCACGATTTAAGCGTAGTTTGGGAGCATGCGGATAATGTGCTGTGTATAAACAAAAAAGGATTATGTTATGGGGTACCTAAAAAAATGCTGACGACTGAGAATTTACAACAACTATATGGCGTTGGAGTTAAATATTATCGCCACGGAACCTATGATCGATGAAAAAATAATCCTAGCGATATTAATGACCGTTTCTATTGGAGCTGTCGCAGGGTATTTAGGGACACTTATGCTTTCCAAGAGGATGTCGCTTGTTGGAGGACCATTGGGGCATTTAACTCTACCTGGAATTACACTGGCACTGTTGTATGGTTTCGATGTCTCAATTGGCGCTTTTATTATGCTGATACTGGGAATTTTGGTGATATGGTTTTTTGAGAAAAGAACCAGGCTTCCCATTGAGGCGTTGACCGCGATTGTCTTTACTTCGTCTGTGGCGATTGCTTTTTTGTTTTTACCCTCTGAAGAAGTGGAGTTGGCACTTATTGGTAATATTTCACAGATAACGGCTTCAACTGCTTTTATCAGCATGGCTTTTTCGGTTCTGGCTTTTTTGATCGTGAGACAAATTTACAAAAAAATGGTTTTTATTGCAGTCTCCGAGGACTTGGCTAAGTCAGAGAAAATCAATGTCGATAGAATCAATCTGATTTACCTTCTCACTGTTGCTGTGGTAATTGGTTTGGGCATACGCATTGTGGGAAGTCTTTTGACTGCTGCCGTGGTAATTGGTTTGGGCATACGCATTGTGGGAAGTCTTTTGACTGCTGCCATTGTAGCGATTCCCGCAGCCACAAGCAGAAACTTAAGCGTCAATATGAAACAATACGCCTATGGTGGAGCAATTGCGGGAGGATTAGCAGGGATTTTAGGGATAATTGCCTATCAACTATTTTCGATCCCCGCGGGTCTAGCGGTCATTATTTCCAGTTCGGCATTATTTCTTTTTTCCGTTGTATTTAAGAAGACCTGAGTAATTTGAAGTATGAGAAGAGAAATGAACTTATATGTGTTGACCCATTGCGAAAGTTGTTATAACAGGCGGGGTATCTTTACGGGTCGGGTAGATTCAAAGCTAACGGCAAATGGACACAAACATGCTCAACGTCTAGCGGAGAAATTAAAAAATAAAAAGATTGATATTGCATTCACTTCTCCTCTTTTACGGACAAGGCAAACTCTTAAGCATATTTTAAAGTATCACCCCAACACGAAAGTTGTAATTGATGATAGATTGATCGAGCGAGATTATGGTAGATTATCGAGGAAAAGTAAAGAAAAATATAAAAGAGAGCATCCGGATTTGTTTCCTATTCACCATCGTTCTTATACTGTTGCCGCTCCCGGCGGAGAAAGTATGCAGCAGGTAGAAAAAAGAGTCATGTCATTCATTAAAGAATTACTTACATCAATGAGAAAAGAAAGCGCCAATGTTCTTATCGTATGTCATGGCAACTCGATACGTCCAATCAGACGTTTTTTCGAAAAACTTTCTTCACGAGAGATGATGGAATTAGAAAACTTAAGACATAGGGTCTTTATGTATCATATAAGCGAAGGAGGTGGGGATGTATGAGGGTACTTAAATTCGGCGCGGTTTGGTGCAATGGCTGTTTAGTGATGCGTCCTCGTTGGCAGGAGATAGAAAAAGAAAATCCTTGGCTCAAAACCGAGTATTTTGATTTTGATAAGGACAAAGAAACAGTCAATGGATATGACATTGTTAGTGGGGTGTTACCTGTTTTTGTATTTCTTGATAAGGATGGAAAGGAAATCTTGCGCTTAAGCGGCGAGGTAGAAAAAAGCGAACTTCTCAAAGTCATTATTGAAAATAAGGGCAAATAAAAATTATGATAAACAAGATCATTAAATCCTTACTGATCGTGGGGATGTTTTTCTTTTTCGTAAAACCTGCCCTGGCAGCTGAAGTCACACTTCATTTTTTCTGGGCTGCAGAGTGTCCTCATTGCGCCAAAGAAAAAGTATTTCTAAACACATTGAAGGAAAAATATCCCCAGCTGACTATTAAGGACTATGAAATAATGTATGATCGCAATAATTTGGAATTACTGCAAAAGGTGGGGACAGAACTTCAAGCTGATGTATCTGGCGTTCCCTTTACGGTAATTGGCAAAAAACAAGTTATTGGTTATTTCAACGATGAAACTACCGGTAAGGAAATTGAAGAGACTGTTAAGTGCGCCGTGGAGAATGGCTGCGAAGATTTAATAGCTGGTTTGTCGCCAGAAGAAAACGCCCAACAACCCAAAGAACAACCCCAAGGTATTCCCGAAACCCTGAAAGTGCCAATTTTTGGAGAGCTTCAAGTAAAAAATCTTTCATTGCCGCTTTTAACTTTTGTCGTGGCCCTTTTAGACGGATTTAATCCCTGCGCCATGTGGACACTTCTTTTCCTAATCAGTTTGCTTTTAGGTATGAAAGATAGGAAGCGGATGTGGGTTTTGGGTATTACTTTTATTGTTTCGTCTGCTTTTGTATATTTTCTTTTTCTCTCTGCCTGGCTCAATCTATTTCTTTTTCTGGGTTTCGTAGTGTGGGTGAGGATTTTGATTGGCTTTATTGCTTTGGGTGCCGGTGGGTATTATCTGAGAGATTACTGGATTAATAAAAAGGGCGGTTGTAATGTTATGAGAGATGAAAAACGCCAGAAAATATTTGAGAAGATGCGAGACATTACTCAAAAACGTCAATTTATTTTAGCTTTTGGTGGCATCGTTCTTCTGGCAATTGCCGTGAATATGGTCGAGTTGATTTGCTCGGCAGGGTTGCCTGCGATTTACACAAAAATCTTGAGTCTTTCCAATCTACCAATTTGGCAATACTATCTTTATCTCCTGTTTTATATTCTTATCTTTATGTTAGACGACTTATTCGTTTTTTTTACTGCCATGATTACTTTACAAGCGGTCGGGATTCAGAGTAAATACTCTCGGTATTCTCATCTAATTGGAGGTATCTTAATGTTCATGATTGGTTTACTGCTTTTATTCAAACCTGAATGGTTGATGTTCGGATAATTCCCTCTTTACTTGAAAGAAAATACACCCTCCGTTGTATTACTTATAGATAGGAGTTATCATTGAAAGGGGGTGGAAAATACATGAAAAAAACATCATTATTTCTTGGATTAACCGCATTGGTAGTAGGAAGTACTTTACTAGTTCCTCAGGCAGCTCAAGCTTATAAAGGCGATCCGAATGTAAAGGGTCCGAATTATACTTCAGAGCGTCATGAAGCGATGACCAAGGCATTTGAAAATAAAGATTACAATGCTTGGAAAAGTCTGATGCAGGGCCGGGGTAGAGTAATGCAAATTATTAACGCTCAAAACTTTGCTCGTTTTGCTGAAGCGCATAAACTGGCTTTAGAAGGTAAAACTAGTGAAGCGAATAAGATCAAAACAGAACTTGGTTTAGGAGTGCGTAACGGAACAGGTATGGGTCAGGGAATGGGTTATGGTCAAGCGGCAAAGTAACGTATTTACTTTTCAGGCTCTCATCTTTAGAAGATGGGAGCCTGTTCGGTAGGTATAATAAACATATTTAGATGAAAGATTTAAAGAAATTAAAAGATGAACAAATTGTTGAACTTGTCAGAACGAAAGACAAGGAGCTTTATATTGAAATTGTATTACGTTATCAGACAAAACTATTGAGATATGCTCTGTATTTAATACAAGATAAAACAAAGGCTGCCGATGCAATTCAGGAGTCTTTTATCAAAGCGTTTATTAACCTTAATAGTTTCGATCTTAAGATGAAGTTTTCCAGTTGGATTTATCGGATTGTTCATAATCAGGTAATGAATATTTTTAATAAAAACAAAAAAGAACTGCCACTTTTGGATACTGTTGATTTTGACAGTGGAAAGAACTTGGAACTTGATTTATTAAATAAAGAAACTCATGAAAAAGTAAATAAATGCGTTGATCAGATGCCGATAATGTATTCAGAACCTTTATTGCTTTATTACTTTGAAGAAAAATCATATGAAGAAATAAGCGATATTTTAAGGTTGCCTGTTGGCACAGTTGGTACAAGAATCAATCGCGCTAAAGTTATAATGAAAAAAATATGTCAAAGTACCAAATAGATATTCCTAAAAATGTAATGTCTAAAATAGAAGCAGAACAGATTAGAATGAGGCCTAAGTGGTATTTCTTATTAGGAACTCTTGCGATCTTTATTGCGCTAATAGGATTAGTAATCCTTTCAATTTTTTTAATAAGTTTGATTACTTTTTCTCTAAGGAGCCATGGTCCCATGGGGATAGTTCGTTACCAGCAACTCATCTCCAGTTTTCCATGGTGGGCTCCAATAATAGTCGTTATCGGGTTAACAATGGGAATAGCCTTGTTAAAGAAGTACGATTTTTCTTACAAAAAGAACTTCCTATTTATTATCTTAGTTTTTATTGCCGCGGTACTATTAGCAGGAGTATTGGTAGACATACTGGGTTTTGATATGTTCTGGATAAAAAGAGGACCAATGAGAAGATTTTACCAACAATATGATGGAAATAAACAAGAATGGAACAATATTATTAAAAATAACGGCAAGGGTAAAAGAAACTTTCAGTAACTATTAATTTGCTTTGAAGATAGACTATATTGTATTTGTTTCTTTTTCAACTTCGGGCTTTTTCTTTTTAGATTTCAATTGAGGTTTTAGCAACTCTACTTTTTTTACTGTTTTTTCCTCTTGAGGAGCTTTCGGAGAAAAAGAAAAGGTAAGGATCTTTAACAGTTTATCCAGCTTCCAATTCAATGCCTCAAATTGTTTTTTATAGGGATCTTCACCTTGTCTATCTATACGTCTGTCCGTGTTTCTATCTGTGTTTCTTCCATCAAACCTTCTGGAATCGGAATGGCGAACATTTTCAAAACATTTACTGCAGAAGACCGGTTTTTCCCCAGTAGGTCTGAACGGCACTTCGCATTCATTCCCGCATTTGCTGCAGATCGCCCTATGCATTGAAAATCTATCTGAAGAATCTCTTCTGCCGAAATCCCGTCTTTTGAAATCTCTCCCTCCGCCAAATTTGCTATTCCCCCGATTAAAATTTCTCATGGTCTGATTATACCAATTCATTGTCAGAATAGATAATAGGCTTTTGTTTTAACCGTTTAACTGATAAGATTAGCTGTTACATACTATTTTTACAGATATGAAAAAAATGAAGAGAAGCGGTAAAAAGAAAGTAAAATCTTTATTGAAAAAAAAGATGCATGGAGTAGTCAGGAAGCTTATCAGACAAAGAAAAACACAGAGATAATCCTACGGGTAGAATCTTCAGTTGAAAAAAAGAAAATCCACATCTAGTTTATCCGTATTGATATGGAGGCTATAAAACGGTTCGGGAGAATAAATCGTTAAGACAACGGGTACGTTAAGCGGGATAATAATCTGATCATCTTTCAGAATCGCATTTTGGATCTTAATACTATCTCCATTCAAGGGGATTTCACTTCCGTTGGCAGTGATCTCATCAATAACCGTTTCTTTTCCATCATCCCTTTTGTTTTCTACTTTAAACTCATATATCCAGCGATTAGAACCACTATCATGATTTACATGGACGGCATTCGTTATCCCCTCCATCTCTGTTGAAGAATTTATGAAAATATCTCCGGGGCTTATACCTCCGACACCTGTACTTGAAATGGATCCGCCGCCATTCATTTTTCTTGTAAAAGGCAGGACCATAAAAAGAAACAAAAATCCAATGAGTATGCCTATACTGATAAGCCCACGTTTTTTTGAACGAAAATAAAAATCCTTTTGGCTCAATATCCCAACCGTGGCAAGATAACAGCCTGTCACGAGAGCTATCAAACTCCCAGAATACGACATAAGTGAAGAAAAACGTTGGTTATTTTCTCGATAAATAGAAGTCGTGAATTTCGCAAACCAAAAAAAACCGCCAATAAGAGGATGGGACATAAAATAAATAATGAGGAAGAAAAAAGTTAATCCAATAGTAAGAGCTACGTTATAGCTACTGGAGATAACGACATATAGTCCGAAGAAAAAAACAATCGGAATTAATAAAAAAGGCGGCTGCATCGCATTCGAAAGAGAGACGCCGGAAAGAAGAGGCCCTCCGATAACAGCGACAGCACTTAGAATTAAGATAAAGCCAAGCAATTTCGCAATACTGAGTTCAAAAAGAGAAAATTTTGCCTTAAAGGAAACTTCAACAGGAGGGTCTGGGCTATCTTTCGTTTTGACAACCTTGGCATCTACTGGTTTGCCACAGGTACTACAATAAACAGTGTTTTCTTCAATGGGCTTACCGCAGTATTTGCAATACATATTCCTAGTTAATAATTATGACAAACCTGAATTTTATTATCAATCTCAAAGAAAATATTCTAATATTATTTTATTTCCACATTCATCTCTTTTATTTTTTCGCTTTCGTAATAGACCGTCACTTTATATCTGCCTGGTATCAGTAAATTATCGTTATTCAAATTTTCCGTAATGACGTATTGATTCCTTTTAGGGACAAGGTGTCTTTCGTTAGATGCCATTTCTTTCCCATCAGAGCTAAAAATCCTCGTGTATATCTTACCCGTACACCTTGGTTCATCTGTCGTCGTATTAATAAAAAGATATATAGGTGATCCGGATGAGAAGCTAAAATCATGGGAAAGATCTTTTAGTACATGAAAGATACTAGAGCTAAAAGAGAGGGTATTTTTATCCGTAAGACTGACGTTATACCGAGTTTGACAATAGAGTTTTGCCAATCGAAGCGAAGGAGGAGGGGAACTTAAAAAGACGCCCATAATGAATGCAAAGCTTAAGAATATGCCGCCTGCAAACCAAATTCTGCCATGTGCATTTCTTTTGGCTATTTTTTCAGGATACATAATGGTTAAACCAGTTCGTTTTTCTAATTCGTCAATTACTTTCTTTGAAGATTCCGCCCAAAAAAATATCTGTCTTGTTTGAATGACTTTTTTTCCCTCTTTCTGATAGACGATAACAGGCCAACTGTTTTCATTACTTAAAACATTAATGATCTCTCTATAGGCAATTCTTGTCTTATATAAAAATCCCTGAAAGATGACTTCATGATCGTTGAAGACAACGCAACTCAACGCTTGATCCAACAATAACAAGAAAAATATCGGTTGGACAATGACCGTCATAATCAACATCAATGAGATCGATACGATGAGATCGCGCGATAAAGAGAAGAAAAACAATAGAATGCCTACTTGAAAAATCAAGATGATGCCCACATTGAACCATAACCCATCACCCCAAAATTTTGGTCCTATTTTAATAGGCTTATCCATTTTTTATCGACAATAAGAAGTTTATTTTAGAAACCACCGTCTTATTTCTTCAACGATCTGTTCTCCTTGGGTAGTTTTTAAGACGGCAGGTACGGGTTCCGTTAGAAACACCCCGTTTAATTTTTTGCTACCTTCTTCCAAAACAAGCCCAATGTTTTCTACCGATGCCATTTGATTATTTCCCTCAGAACCATGTTCCGATATGACTACTTCAGGAACCTTGTTTCTCTTTGCCCAACCGACAGCTCTATCCATATCGGCATCAAACGTAGTCTAGAAGATTGAACTCCTTTTAAAAAAGAAAGCATATTGCTGAAGAATATTTTCATCGCTTTTTTATTTTTCTACCTTAACTTAAGTTAAACAAATCAAAAAAAATTTTGCAACTTTACCTTCCTACTGAGAGGTCATCGGTATTCCAAGAACATTCGGTCATGACAACACTATGGAACAACTATAAACTATCTTAATAGTTTTTCGCTTGAAAGCTCACTGTAGTCAACTCGCTGATTGATAAACAAAAGCATTCATAGCAGCCGTTGATCCAATTGCTCCGGTAAAAAATCTCCGTTTTTTTTGAAGAAACGATCTCTTTTTTGCAAAAAGGACATCGGAAGTTAAGCTTATTCTTCTGCGATAATTTTCTCATGGGTGCGTTTTGATGCTTAAGTATAATCCTTTTTCCTAGATTAGATAGGGGAAGATGAGTAGTAATATAGTTATATTTGTGGTATACTAAACCATCTCTTACTCCAAACAACTTCTTACGGAGTACATTAATATTTTTTAGAAATAGTATGGTTAAGAAAATACGCGTAGGGAAAATCTCTTCAGCAACCACGGACCAAAAGCTATTTGACCATTTTTCCAAGGTAGGGACCGTGACTTCAGCAGCGATTACCCAGGGTATTAATCCGAAGAAACACACAGGGTATGGGTATGTGATTATGGGCAGCGACAAAGAAATGGAGGAGGCGATTCGCAAGCTCAATAATTCCCTATTGGACGGGAACCGCATCTCGGTAATGGAAGCACACTTTCTGGATCAGGAGAAAAGGCAGTATTATCATCGACATTATTAAACAAAAAGACAGAATGCAAAAAGCCTATAAAAATGTTTGTTGTCGTTGCGGAAAAGAAAGAATAGTCAAGAGAGTTTGGAAAGAAAGGATAGGTAATTCAGTTGTTGAGAATACGGAAACCGTGTGCCCAGATAAAGAATGCCAAAAGATAGTAGATCGGGACCTCAAAAAACAAAAAAACAAGCGGCTGCAGATGGAAAAAAGAAAAGAGGAGTCGTTGAGAAAGAGGAAAAAAAAGCCGAATACCCTTCCTTTAAAGCGTAAGTACCGCTATAATTAAACCGTGGATGTTCGGCAGAAATACATCGTCATAGGATATGCTTCCCTCGCACTTCTTTTATTCGTAAAAGGCGTCTTCGAATCCATAAGGAAAAAGAATCCGTACGTAGAAACACCATTCCTGTTTTGGATGGGAATTTTTGTTTGGGGGGATGCGGTCGTATTCGGTCTGTTCTGGTTTCTTACATCTCTGTTTTCTTACCTACTCGGTGACTGGATGCTGTTTTTGCTGTTTGTATCCATCTTTTGGATTGTCAGAAGCGTTGGGGAAACGATCTATTGGATCAATCAACAGTATTCGGACATCAACCGCAATCCTCCGGAAAGACTTCGAGGTTATCGATTTTTCGGAAACGATTCCATCTGGTTCATCTACCAAATTACCTGGCAGTGTATCGTTATTATTTCCGTCATCACCACGATATATTTTGCCAACCTATGGTTAAAAAACATGTGAAATGGATCTGTATAAGCGGCAGCTGGAGGAAAGCCAATAACAAAATTGAGATAGATGTAAGAAACTGCGTCAGAAAAATCCTTCGTGGGGGAAACGGCGTCATTACTGGCGGCGCACTGAATATAGACTACATTGCGACGGATGAAGTAATGAGGATAAATCCTTCATTGAATAAATTAAAGATATATCTCCCCTCAACCTTTGAAATATTTGCTGCTCATTTCAGAAAACGGGCAATAGAAGGAGTAATCACTCGTCAACAGGCTGAGGACTTGATTGCTCTAATCAAGCGAGTGGAACAAATAAATCCCAATGCAATTATTGAAGATAAAACCAATAAGGAATTGAATAAACAGACGTATTATGAGAGAAATACAAAGGAGATTAACGCATCCGATGAACTGTACGCTTTTCAAGTAAACAATAGTCTAGGAACAGAAGATACTATCAAAAAAGCAAAAGAAAAAGGAATCCCGGTAGAAATATTTTCATATTTCATATGAGGTTACGTACAAAAAAGATCACGTGCCGGTAACTTGTATAATAGTATTGTTATCATTTCATAAACCGTATGGAAAAATATGTGGTTTTTGGCCCAATCGTAATTTTCTTCGGTTTTTTCGCATTGTTGGTTTTCGGCTTTTTATTTTTTGTTGGCAAACTCCTCTTGAAGGCGAAAAATGATGCATGGGTAGGTGAGGTAGTTGATAAAAGTCACGTGACTAAGGATAAAGATGATAGCAATTTGAAAGAGCATTTATACAGTCTGAAAGTCCGGATGGAAAACGGGGAGACCCATTCGATTCCTGCCTCGACCGAATTTTTTAACCAGGTTCAGGTTGGAGATAAGCTGAAAAAAGAAAAGGGTTCCCTGTGGCCAAAAAAGATATCATGATGGTGCACTTGAAGTAGCGTATGTCAAATATACTTGACAATATGTAAAACATGTGTTACGATTGGAATCATGAAAATTCAGACTTATAAATGGTTTCGAGTGATCGTTTCTATATTTATCTCAATCACAATTTCTCTGGCACTCATCCAAAACAGCTATGTTTTGGCGGCTGCGGGAATTTTCGTCGGAATGGTTTTTCTCATTCTTGTCCGTTCAAAAGCAAGAATCAGAGTAGACGAACGGGAGAAAATCATTCGTGAAAAAGCAGCGCAAACGACGTATGCGATTTTTGCTCCTACCATAGGTATTGGCGCATTCCTGCTATTAATTCCCTATCGGGACGTATCACCCGTTTTTGCTAAGGGTGAATTTGTTTATCTGGAATCTCTAGGGATGATTTTTGCTTATCTAACTTTGTTTTTAATAGCAATATACGCCATCTCTTATCACTTTCTAAATAGAAAATTTGGAGGTGGTAGCAATGAAGAATAAACTAAAAGTTTATCGAGCCGTGCACAACCTAACCCAGGAGCAGTTAGCGGATAAACTTGAAGTTTCCAGACAAACCGTCATCGCCATCGAGAATAATAAATATCTGCCATCCCTAGGGTTAGCTTTCAAAATTGCCAGACTATTAAAAGTTAGTATTGAAGACATTTTTACCCCATGATTAAACAAAAACTTTTCTATATCGGTGCGGTGGGAGTCAGTATTTTTCTTTTGTTTTTTGTTATTGCGTGTACGTGGATAGGGTATGAAGTTAAAGACAAATGTCAGGAAGCAAAGAGGGAGTATAAGGGGGATTGTGTGGAGGCATTGATTGCTCTGCTGAATGACGAAGACAAAACCTTTAGGCCAAGAAATTCTGCGATCTGGGCGCTGGGACAACTGGGGCATAAACGAGCGCTACCCGTACTTCAAAAATATTACACGGGCCATATCCCGCAGAGAGAGCCGTTGGATAAAATGATCAGCCAATACGAGCTTAAAAAAGCGATAAATTTAACAAACGGTGGTTTAAACATTTCTGCCTTTATTTGGAGAAACGGAATACTAGTTGGAACAGATTTATAATGACCGGTTTTAAGCAGTCCAGAATATCTCCCAAACACTACTTCGAGTGGAGAAGAAAGCGGGCATATCCTCCTGTCAAATCGGTAAACGAAAAAATAAACTTAAAAAATAAGTACGTTTTGGACATCGGATGCGGATACGGCGCATTAAGTTCCATCCTGCTTCAGCATGGGGCTCAGGTATGGGCAACAGAGGTTGACAGCGTTAAGTTAAATTTTGCAAGGGAGCAGTTAGGAAAAAACAAAAACTTCAGCTCTTTCCTCGTTAAGGATGAAGTCCTACCAGTTGAAAAAGACTTTTTTGATGCGGTGTTCATCTTTGATGTGATTGAACATGTCCGCAATCCCGGGAAAACCCTGGAAGAAATAGAGAGGGTTTTAAAGCCCGGTGGATACCTGTATGTTGAATTCACCCCTTACTATTCCATTACCGGTCATCATCTATATGACTTCGCCAAATGGCCGATCCATATTCTTCCCAGAGAGAAAATAAGGCAGATTGTATATTCCAAAAAGATAAAAGGTTTTATGACGCAGGAGTATTACTGGAAACAGTTCGAGTCCTTGAATAAACTGAGGATATCGGAATTTCAACGCAGGGTAAAACACTTTGAGAAAATCGAGGAACGGTTCATTATCAAGTATCCGGAAAAATTTGAAATAAACATTCCTTTCATAAACTTCTTGGGTCCCTTAAAAGACTTCTTCACCATGAGCTTCGAAGGATTTTACCAGAAATAATGAACAATACTGTTGATCGTATATAATACGGTTAACTATGCCTCAAGAAGAAAGACGTAGACCACCTCACCCAGAAGTTTTCATGGTCCGAAGGGGAGATCAAGAGAGTCTTCTGAAATATTTCGATCATAACTGCAGGCCGCTCTATAGATCAGGTGTGCGTTTTGACGCTGAGGGAAATATCTTTTATCCGACATGGAGGCAGGTCAAAAGACAGGAGGTTGGCCCTCAGGATTATTCACTTCTTTCCAGAACCAGAATGAATGAAGATCTGTATTTAGGACTAAGTTTGGTTACAAAAAAACCCTATGAGCTAAGGATAAATAGGATTGCAAAAGACGGAGGAGGTGTAAAAGTCGCCATACGGTCCGTCGAACATGTTTTGGAATCGGAAATAGAAAAAGAAATGCCGCAGATGCAGATGGTAAGGGGTAGAATAGGTGAATTATTTGATCTATTTGGCGACTTTTCCAGTGTAACAGAAGAGCAGTTTAACGATTCTATGAGAACAACATGCGATCGTCTTGCGCGTGTGGGATTTAATCCTGAAACGGTTCTCCTTGAAGAAAAAGACCAAATGGGCCAATGGCTCATTAAAGGGAGCGGCGGGAAAGATAGCTTAGCAAGAAGAAACAATCTTATTACCATGATGGTATTGCAGGCTGCCTATAGGCGAGCAGTTGTACGGGAACAGGGAATAGGTCAGATTATGTCAAAATTTGTCAGGATGAGGGAGGCGCTTCGGTTCGAGCAGGAATTTTGCCGTGAAATTTTTACGGAGGTTATGGACAGACTAGCTCCTCAGGCGATGCAGGCACATTATCTTTTCAGATATCCTGATAAGCCGGCTCAAAACGTATGGATTGTAACAGGAATGCTTAAAACAGCATGTTGGTTGCTTACCCAACCCCATGTTAAACCATACAGACCTGCGGCCAGGGAAGCGGAGGAAGTTTTGAGGGAAGCAGTTGAACTTTTTAGCGAAAACAGACGCCAGGAGATTGTTGAAAGGGAGCTGTTTGAGCAGGCGCGGAGGATCTTGGAGGATACATTGAGGAGTGAGGAGGGAAGCCTTAGTGAAGGACGAGTTGATCCACAAATTCCTTATGGAACTGTTCCTCACTTACCCCAAATACGCGGATGAAATTCTCTTCAAAATCATAATCTTTAAGTGACGTGACAAAATCGTAGACCTTATCTTTTCCATACGTGTCGAACAGGTATTTTACCATAAGATAGGTTTGACCGTAGAGTACTCTACTTTTACCCTGTTGGATTTTCATCAACCACTGGAGTGTCCCCAGAACTCCTCGCATTTTTAAGATATTTTTTTCATACCGACCGTTTTGGAGATCATCCCTTAGATCTTGCGGTTTCTTATAGTAATCCATCTTTCCGATGTAGGAAGCCAAGCCTTCATTGAACCAATTTGGAGCAGGAATGGTTTTCCCGGTAAGTCTGGCCAAATTTCTATGTGATAGTTCATGCGCGATGACATTGGTGGTAGCTTTTCCTTCCCTAAGGGTTATTCCAAGCTCGGTCCCCGCACCTCCTGCATATGGATAAATGCCAAACCTGAGCATATCCAGTTCTGATATGGCAACCAAAACCGAAATAGGAAAGGTAATTCCATAAAAATCCTTATTGTCCGAATTCGCTTTTTTTGTTTTCATCATGATATCGTCCGCAACGCTGGTCCGATTTTTCGGATAAAAAAGAGTGATGGTATTTTCCTTCAAAGTAGAGTATCCGATTTTGACCGGAGAAATGATGAATAGCGGCCCAAACAGAAAAAGGATAGCAACGATCCCTAAAGTAGCAATAGAATTCTTCACAATATAGCTCTGTTTATTTTTTGCCTTGAGGTATCCACGAGCCATATCAAAAATGGTGAATGCGGCTATGCCTCCAAAAAGATAAAACATATGAAAATCCTCCCTATCTAATTCACTGTAGATAGAATCCGTCCAATTTTCAAGAGATATATTCTTCAGTATTTTTTCAGCTTATTGATCTATAGTAGATATCCAGCGCTGAGTGTATGCTCGGCGTTGTTTTTTATGGGAACTCGCACTGCATCTGGAGTTCCCGAGGAAAAGATACGTCCCGTGGCGTAACAATGAACAATAATTTATTATCTTCTTGGTAATGTTTCTTCCCGGTTATCCTATCTGTGATTTCATTCGTATCCCACCAACGTTTCAAAAACTGCGATATGGAAATAATTCTGTCTTGCGAGACAAAATCCCTATAGGGGTCAACAATGATAAGGGCTTTTCTTTCATCGTCAATATGGGTGATCATACTGTAATGTCCATAATCCGTTTCATCATCCTCTTCTTCCTCTCTTTCAAATATCCCTTGCCACTCTACTCCAACTGGATAGGCGTGTTCACGGAGCAGAATTCGTATGTTGTCCAAAGTCGAATCCTTCTTATACCAAAGCCGTACCTGGGGCGCAAGTTTTTTTAAAGCGGATCCGAGCTGGTCAATACGGGTACCATATATTTTTATAGTTTCCAGGACTCCTGCGGCTTCAGCAATTTTTTCTTGGGAAATCTCAATCCCTAAGTTGTCCAGAAGCATCTGTAGGACTGCGGGACCACAGTGATCATCACTAATCTGTGGGACCCTGCGGATCTGAATTTTTCTGGCAGGGTTAGGCAAGATTTTTTGCATATTTGCTGAGTAAACTTATTAAGACGTCCTGGAAAGAAACTCCATGAAGGTCAAGTACCTCGGTAAAGGGAAGACCTTTATTGGGCCCAAATGCAGTATTGGGATTGCAGTCCGTAAAATACGGAGTGACGGTTTTTTCATCTACCCGGATATCAAACTTTGCATAGTCTTTATTCGCCAACCCATTAAATGCTCGGACAACCAGAGGGGAGACTTTGGAAGCAAGGGGTTCCTCGACGAGCTTATACCTATAGGCTTTTTCATCCTCATAACTCTCAATGCTCGTAAAGTAATATTTACCATCGGTTTTCTTTCTAAAAACCTTCTGACCCAAAAAAACATGGTTCTTGACTCCATCGTCGTAGACAACGGCGGTAATTTCAGGACCATCAATGAACCGCTCCACGATCACAGGCGCTTTGTAAGTAGCCAGCATGTCGTCCACTTTTTTCTGAGCTTCTTTTACGGTTTCCTGTACGGCTTTATTGTCGATGCCAACGCTTCCTCCGCTCTCGTTAAGCTTCACGATAAGAGGGAATCCTAGCTGTTCATCAACGGATGTGTTCGCGCGCCTAATGTATTGAAATGGAGGAGTAGGAATATCATACGAAATTAAAAGGTGTTTAACGAGATTGCGGTTATTTCCAAGTACCAGTCCCTCCAGTCCTGATCCTGTGTAGGGGATATTGGAAAGCTCAAGGGCTGCAGGAACGGATGTTTGGAGTGCGTCTTTTCCCTTCAACGTGTCCACGAGATTCAAAACGAGATCCGGTTTGTCCACGAGAAGGTTGGTGAGGAAATACGGGTCGCCCGGGTATGCTTTAACGTTGATACCAAGTTTTCTTATTTCTTCAACGACTTCTTTTGCGCGTTCTTCCACTTCTATTTCGGCATGATATGCATCCTCAGTTGGGAACCATTCCCGCTCCACATGGGAGTAGGCAACTGCAACGAGTTTAAGTTTTTTGAGCGCTTCCTTATCGGTTACAAAATCGATTTTGCTTTTTGGCATAGGGTTAAAGCATAAACTTTTATACACTATAGAATAACACATAAATCTTGGATTTTACAATTTGACAAAACTAGAGAACTGCGATACCATAAAATGTGAAGTTTTTATAAACCTATGTTTATTACAAAAGAGGAGTTATCTGAAAGGGATACGAACGATGAAAAAGAATATCACTACTTCCTTACGACGCTTTTTTTTATCTCCTCCGTAATGGTTGTCGTAGCGTTTCTTATCTTATTCGGTGTGCAGAATTACGTGCTCAATTTATTTTTCAAAATAAAATAGGGGAGACGATGATGCGCCTTAAAAAAATTACTCTACTTTTCCTTACCTGGCGAACGTTCTTATTCTTACCCTTTTACGTGGGATCCTTACTCATTCCCTATAGGGTAGGTCAGGAATTCACTCGCATATGGTATTGGGCAGGCATGGATAAACCGGTTTCCAGTATCTTTCTTTTTCCTTGGGCAAACTTTGACGGAGTGCATTATCTTAACATCGCTGGGAACGGATATACGGCAAACGCGCGCTTTTTCCCTCTTTTCCCGTTAATCGCAGGATTCATTTCCCGGATGATGGGCGCACAAAAAGCATTTGATCTGACCTATTTTCTTACCTCCTTAATTCTTTCCAATCTTTTCCTCTTGATAAGTCTATGGGTGTTATACGCACTAGTCCGGAAGGATTATCCAAAATCCATCGCATGGTGGACTTGTATTTTTCTTCTGCTTTTTCCCGCCTCTTTCTTTTTTGCCAGTATCTATTCGGAAAGTCTTTTTCTACTGTTGTCATTGCTCTGTTTTTATTTTGCAAGGAAAAAACAATGGATCGTATCAAATCTTTTCGCATCATGTCTTGTGTTGACAAGACTTGTGGGTATATGCATCATTCCCGCACTCATATATGAATTCATAACACAGGATAAGAAGAACCGGTTGAAGAAAAGTTACAGTTTCCTACTGCCGGTTTTAGTTTTTATGGGATACCTGTGGTTTAACTATTTAAATTGGGGAAATGCGCTGCATTTTCTTTATTCTCAAGGAGAGTTAAACAACGGGAGATCAACAGCGTCTCTTGTATTGTTTCCTCAAACCATGGTTCGGTATGTCAAAATTTTCGTAACGGTTTCTCCCCGTATCTACGAGTGGTGGATTGCCCTTGTCGAATTTGTCTCATTCCTGTTCGCAGGTAGTATGGTGTACATTGCATGGAAAAAAAACATCCGCTTTTCTTATATTCTATATTCTGCATTCTGTATTCTCATCCCCGCAAGCTCTGGTACATTCTCGGGTCTACCAAGATATGTTGCAATTTTATTCCCCCTCTATTTGGCTATTACATTGGGAAAGAATACGGGAATGAAGTTACTATATGGGGTTGTTTCAGGGATATTGCTTTTTGTTCTCCTCATGGTTTTCTCACGAGGATATTATGTTTCTTAGGATTTTTTCGACCTCCCTATCATTAATTCGGTGGTGGGGACCCCTATGGGAGAGGAGAGCGCCGGAAAAGGTTTTTGGGATATGGAGTAATTCATGGATGAGGGTTTTCATTTGTTCACGGGGAGTGAGCGTACGAAATTTCTTTTCATTCACCTCGATGATGTAGTGGGGTTCCAACCCTACTACCTCTTTAAACAGCTTTGCCATTCCCCAGATGCGCGCATATGCTCTGGTTTTGGCATCAAAACTCCGGATACAGTGAACATTTTTACGTTTAATATGGGAAAAGTGCAATTCCTCGATTAAAAGATCCACTTTTTTTTTAATGTCCCAAGCTTTTTCAAATTTCATGCGAAGTCCATTATACTATTTTTTGATATCATATTTATATGCTAAGGGAATTTTTTATTGGGAGGCCTCCATCCCATTTTCAGGTGAATCCGGTTGTGCGGGCATTCATCATTTCGGAAACATTCCTATGGTCATGTTGGAATTCCTTTACTCCGATATTTGCGCTTTTTGCTACCCACAATATCCCAGGCGGGAACGCTGCGGTTGCCGCTGCGGCCTACAGTACGCACCTTATTGTTCGGGTTATTTTCGAACTGATAACGGGCCGGTATTTATTGAACAAACATGAGTCAAGAAAGTTTTGGATAACCATTGTCGGCGTATTATTCTTAAGCGTATCGTATCTCGGATTCGCGTTTACGAACACCATCACGCAACTCTTTCTATTCTATGGGGTGGCCGGATTGGGACTTGGAATTGCTTCCCCTGCAAAGAATTCCATTTTTGCATCCCATTTGGATAAAAAGAAGGAGGCGATCGAGTGGGCAACCATGGATGCAGTGGTGTTTATCGGAATGGCGCTCTCCGCAACGCTCGGGGGATTTGTGGCGATTACGTACGGGTTCCAACTCCTGTTTCTCGCTATTTCCCTCATCAACCTTTTTGGGGCGATCCCGTATTTTTTGTACCTGCATGGAGAAAAAGATTCGTTTTTCTACACTCTATTCCGCAAGGTCATCCCATGATTGAAAACGATATTCTTTTCTCCTACACTTTAAGTAGTCATGGGAAATTCTAACAGGAGGAAACTAGAGGTATACACGAGGAGTCATGTCCCTGGTGGAAAAGTCCTCAATATCCTTCTGGGTCAAGTAGCGATCTTATTATTTCTTATTCTATTGAATACTATACATTCAAAGACATTCCGTCCTGCAAAAATCGTATCCACGGGAAGCGCTCTTGGGATAACTTCCGAACCGTCGCCTACGTCAACACCGCTGCCAACTCCCACTCCAACAATGGAATTTGTAGGAAATGAGACAAATTTTGTCCCTATCCCTACGATTGAAAAACAGGAAAAACCGATTAAATTGGCGGTTTTCGGTGATTCTATGGTTGATACGATGGGGGAACGGTTGGAATATCTTGAGAAGAGCTTAAAAGAGCGATTCCCCCAGATGCGTTTTGAACTGTACAACTATGGAATGGGATCCCAAAATGCGGAAGAGGGATTTTTGCGGATGAACGAATCGTTCAAGTATCAAGATCGCAATTTTCCTTCCCTGGGAGACGTTCATCCGGACATACTTATCATCGGCTCATTCGCATACAATCCTTTTTTCCCGTACGATCGTGATAGACATTGGCTGGCTCTAACGAGAATCATCGAGGAGGCTGAAAAAATCAGCAGCAACGTGTATGTCTTAGCGGAAATAGCTCCCCAAAAATCTTCCTTTGGTAGAGGGCCAAACGGAGTTAATTGGGAAACAGATACCTCCTATGAGCATGCGACCCATATCATAGAACAGCTTGAAAATGCCGTGGGGTTATCGAAAACCCTGCGGGTTCCCTTGATAAACGTATTCCAACAATCTCAAATAAATAGTCAAAAAGAAGGAAGAAAAGAATATATTAATAGCGATGATGGAATCCATCCTTCTGTAAAGGGACACGAATTCATGGCGAACATGATCGCCTCAACCATTGAATTGAAATAACATCTAAGGACACGCCTTCCACATCCCCTTCATTTCTTCCCGTGCGGTTTTTTGCAGTTGTAGGAACAGCTCGGAATAGGCAACGTCTGGAGGAAAGGTCGTTGCATACGCATATCCTTCCTGGACGAGATATGCGTTTATGAATAGTGCTTCATTCGTCGCGGAGCCAGCTGACAAAAATACATATCGGAGAAGTCTCCCATACTTATCGGTTTCTGAGACGTCCTTTTTCAGCTCTATGAGTTTTCCCTCAACGAGTTCTTGATTTTTTTCTTTTGCCTGCTGGGCAAAGCAATCTTTCGATTGTCGTGAATTGTTTAGTTCAGGAGTATCGATCCCAATATACCGAACTTTTTGTCCGTTTTCCAGTTCGATCGTGTCGCCGTCAATTACGCGGGTAACCCTGACGAGTTGAGCCTCTGAGGTAGCGGTCAAGGGCGAGGTTTTTGGACACGGCGCACATACCTTGCAGGGAGTTTGGAGAAAATATCCGATAAGGATTCCAATAGAAAACATGATCGCTACAAGTGAAGTCTTACGCATAAAGGCTATCTCTATTGTAGCATAAGGGAGATAAAAGGCAGAGTTTTCTGGTAAAATAGAGAACAACGGGGCGTAGTTCAGATGGCTAGAATGTACGCTTTGGGAGCGTAAGGTCGCGAGTTCGAGTCTCGCCGCCCCGACCCTTCGACTCGTCGCTTAAGAACAGTTCCTCGCTCAGGGTCTTCGACACCTGGAGTTACCGGAGAGGAGATTATAAGTAATTGGTCGAAGGGAGCTGAGCCTGTCGAAGCTCAAATTAAGGCAAACAATTCATAAAAAATGTATATTCTATACATTCTTCGCGGTCCAAAAAAACATTTATACATAGGGATAACGAATAACTTAAATGAAAGAATAGATAGACATAAACGGGGTGATGGGGCAGAATTCACTAAACGTAATAGTACTTACACTGTTGTTTACACAGAAACTTTTGAGACGCTAGTTGAAGCAAGAAGAAGAGAAAAACAAATTAAAGGTTGGAGAAGAGAGAAAAAAGAAAATCTTATTAAGTTTAGAAAACCGAAATTATAGATTAATATATAGTTAAGATAAAAATAGGCATCTATTAAAAAATTATATGACTCGAATAATCTTCATCACCCACATCTTTCCTTACATCTTCTATTTTTTTCTTTGGCGCGGAACTTATCACAGTAAATTTCAATGGGGTGTGCGATTTTTATTTATTACCCTGTTTTCCCTTCTTCTGTTTCTTTCTCCCATCCGTTTCATGCTTCACCCCTTAGTCGCTTTGACAGTTCCATTGGTTTTTGCTGCTTCGGTTGTTTTTTCTTTCCTGAAGACCGGCAAAAAACCTTTTTTCTCAAGATACGATCTAAAAGAATTCATCCTATGCATCTTGATAGCAATAGCGGTTTTTATTGGGTTAAATGTTCAGCTTCCATCCAAACAGGAGGAGGCGAGGGGAGAGACGGTGGCTCTTTCTTTCCCGCTAAAAGACGGGAAATATTATGTAGCGTCCAGTGGGTATTCAAAGCAGCTATCCGGACGGATCACTCACGGAACTCCGTCAGAAAGATATGCCGTGGATATAATCAAATCATCTTCTTTTACGGAATACTTGAGGAATTTCTTTAAAACAGGCTTGAGTCGGTATCCGATTTTTGGAGAAACCCTATATGCTCCTTGTTCTGGCATCATTGAGGATGCCGTGGACGGTTTCGGAGACCTGATTCCGCCGGAAAGAGATGGGAAACATCCTGCCGGAAACCACGCCGTGATTTCCTGTAAGGGCGCATCCGTATTATTAGCACATATGAGAAAAGGGTCCGTACGGGTGAGGCCGGGTGACACCATTCAGGAAGGGCAGGTTATTGGGAATGTTGGGAATTCTGGGAATACCGATATCCCTCACCTCCATATTCATGCTGTTAAACAAACCTCCATAAATGTTACCCGTATCGAACCGTTGACGATCGTATTTGATGGCAGAATTCTAAAAAGCGGCGATTCCATAGAACAAAACCAAGAAAATGTTTTAGGATACGCAGTAACCCAGTATCAATTGGAGGATAAAACCTATACGTTGTTTGTTGCCGATACGCAAGAAAAATGGATGTCGGGTCTTATGGATAAAAAAAAATTAGATGGAGCGGATGGGATGATATTCATTTTCCCCGACTCTCGATCGCGATCATTCTGGAATAAGAATACCTATCTTGACTTAGACATCTATTGGATAAATCAGCATAAGGTTGTAGGAAAAGTATTTCTTCTGTCTATTAAAAAAACAGGAAGTGTCGTAACTATTTCGTCCCCATCCTCGGTGGATACAGTGATTGAACTGGTTCGCAGATAAAAAATTCCTACCGTTTCAGAACGTCTATTCCGGGAAGCGTTCCTTTTTCTATAAACTCCAACATCGCACCTCCGCCCGTTGAGACGTGGCTAATTTTTTCCAAGTGTTCCTTTTTTGAAACTGCGGCAAGCGTGTCCCCCCCGCCCACGATCGAAGTAGCTCGGTCATTATCCGCAATGGAATAATAGATGAAATCCGTTCCGCGTTTGAACTGGGGGTTTTCCATATATCCGACCGGACCGTTCCAAACAATCGTATTCGCTTTTGCGATAATTGAAGCAAACTCTGCCTGGGTTTCCGGACCGATATCCAGAATCATCTGATCAGGCGGAATGTTATCGATCTTATACACCTCATCTCCGGTTTGGGAATCTTTTGAGGGCGCGACAACAACATCTTTTGGAAGAATAATGGTGGTATTTTTTTCCGCGGCTTTTTCCAAAATTTTCTTTGCCGCGTCCGTTATCCCATCCTCCAAAAAGCTCGTTCCAACATTGTGGCCTTGCGCCGCCAACAGGGTGCTTGCTATCCCGCCACCCAGGAGAAGATGGTCTGCGAGTTCCATAAGTTTATCAATGAATTGAATCTTTGTTGAAATTTTTACGCCTCCCAAAATAGCTACGAATGGTTTTTTGGGATTTTGAACTATTTTTGAAATCATCTGCACTTCTTTTTTT
>Ga0210057_1002320_pt1 | contig 27423 bp, 30 predicted proteins | sample CryGeyCG2114_010_2_FD_183968 | JGI IMG/M metagenome (GOLD analysis project Ga0210057, IMG submission 183968) | Groundwater microbial communities from aquifer - Crystal Geyser CG10_big_fil_rev_8/21/14_0.10 (SPAdes) (version 2) | ecosystem: Environmental > Aquatic > Deep subsurface > Groundwater ...
CATATTAAGGAATGGTACTAGACTTCCTAACCAAATCAAGCTTAAAGCTCCAGGATATCTCCTTCTTTCGTAAACTTTCCACATCCAGATAATCATGAAAACAAAGTTTACGATCGGAACAAAAAACAAGAAGCCCCACGGCCATTTTTTTTCCGCTAGTATTGGAATCAAGAATAGATTGGCTACCGGAATCCAAGCTAACCACGGATTTTTATAACCTAATTTCTTAGCAATTGTCATCATCGCCCAAGCCCAGTAAGCATAGAACGCTAAACCCAAGACAAAAGCTAACGCAAAAAAACCCGCGAAAAAACCTCCCATCTGTCCAAAGGGAGAAAAATAATCCATCATCATTTAAACTTCACCTCTTTTGTTTTATGATAATTGTTTTATCATAATGTATTTTTTCGAATATTTAAAGGTTTTGGCTGATTACACAAGGCCCTGATTGCATTTAACTAAGAATCAAATTAAAAAAATGGAATTATCTTTCCTTTTCTAAATAACTGGTTAGTAAACTAACCCTTGCTTTTCTTTCCCGATAAATCCCTTTAATTAATTCATAAGCATCAGATGTAGTCAGAGTTTTTGTATCAGGGAAACGTTTTGCTAATATATGATCGACAAAAGGAACATCAAATCTTGATGAAGGTAAAGCGACAAATTTGGGTAATCCTTGCTGCTCAATAACATTTAACAGATCTTTTTCTAAATCATTATACTCACCATCTAAAGAAATTTTCAAGGCCTGCGCCGTATAAGCAAGAGACGGCTGATAAATGCCAATATTTGCCTTAAAATCTGCTAAGGCTTGTGTCCTTAATCTATTAATATCCCTGTCTAATGAATCTTTATCTTTACCAAAATGGTCAAAGCCTCTTCCTAATAAGTAGCCAAAATTTATTCTGCTCATCGATTTTATAAAATAAACAAGATATATAAAATTTACTTTTGACCATTACAAAAATTTAAAAACACCAAATCATTAGTACTAGAAATGCAAGCACGTGATGTGAAAAACTTAAAACTGATAGCAGCCATCGTTGAGACTATTCTAGCCTTGCCCTTCATTGGTGGACTTATAGTTATTGGCACCGCTTGGTTGACTTTAGTCATCGTCTTAGCTCTGCATATTGCTATCTTAGCTGTTGCTTCTCAGAATAAAGCTAAAAAAGTTGCTCCCATCATGGGCATCATCACTAATGTCTTAGCCTGGATCCCTGTTGTCGGCTGGTTACTGCATCTAGTTACCGCTATTCTTTATTGGGTTGATATAAGCGGTAAGAAGGCTTAGAAAATATTTAACTTTTCCTCGCTAATATCATAACATACCTATAAGGGATAATCAATGGTTCTCCATACCCCTTAAATTTTAACTTTTTTAAATCATCTAATAAATTATTTCTCTTCTCTTCTGCTAACTTTTGCACCCAACCATATGATGAGACTAAGTCTAAATATTTCTCGATTGTAAATTCTATCTCTTCGTCGTATTCTCCTAATTCAACTTGGCTAAATAGTCCATTCTCTCGCAATTCCTCATATAATTCATCTGCTATCTGTTTAACTTTAGAACCCGCAGGACCCCTATCGATTCCATCATAGTTATCAAGAATTTTTCCAACATCTTGAACAAAAGGAGAATCATTTTTTTCTTTGATAATTCCAAAATAAAGCTAAACTGCCGTTTTCTTTTAACAACTGGCAGGCTTTTATCTCCCTTATTTCAGGGTCTATCCAATGCCAAGCCATTGCTGAGATTATCAGATTAAATTTATTTGGGAATTCCGCTTCTTCAAAAGTTCCCTGTTTAAAACTAACATTAACAAATTTTGAAAATTTTTTCTTGCAAAGCTGGATCATCCCCTTGCCAATATCTAAACCAGTAACATTAAAACCTTTCTCAGAGAAAAGAATCGTTGCTTGCCCCGTCCCACAACCGACATCTAAAACTCGATCTTCTTTCTTTATTTTTGCAAAATCAATAATGTCCTTGATTAACTTTCGAGGGTAACTTATTCTTGCTTTGTCATATAGTTTGCTGATGTTACTAAAGGTCGTCCTGATAGTTCGGTCTATGTCCATTTTAATGATTAAATGGATTTGTTTTAAAAAAATATCCTAATCATAACAATCGATTACCATAATAAATATAAAAAGCTAATTACCCTAATTTACTATGTTTCTGCAAGAATTAAAGCTAAAAAATATCCGTTCTTACAGTGATGAGATTATTTCTTTTCCGGAAGGTTCGACCATGCTTTCCGGAGATATTGGCAGCGGAAAGTCTTCAATCCTTTTAGCGATTGAATTTGCTTTATTTGGCACTTCCCGCCCAGATCTGCCTGCCGAACTTTTGCTGAGGAAAGGGGCAACTACTGGTTCGGTAGAACTTTCCTTCCAGATCAATCAGCAGCAGGTTTCCATCAAAAGAACCTTAAAAAAACAAAACGACAGCATCAAGCAATTGCCAGGTTATCTTGTCATCAACAATGTCAAAAAAGAACTGATGCCTGTGGAATTAAAATCCGAGATTATCACTCTTTTAGGCTATCCTGAAGACTTGGTCAGCAAGAACAAGAACCAACTGCTTCGCTATACCATCTATACACCTCAGGAAGAGATGAAGAAAATCCTTCAAGAGGACACTGAAACCAGACTAGATGTCTTAAGAAAGATCTTCAACATCGACAAATATAAGATCATCCGTGACAACCTACAGATTTATCTTAAATCCTTACGTACCAGAATTGCTATATCTAACACTCGTCTGGAACCTTTTCCTGAGAAAGAATCAGAATTAGTTGAGATTAAAAAGCAAGAATTTAATTTACAGAATTCCTTGCTTGAACTTGCACCTGGGCTAAAAGAATTAACTGAAAAGCTGCAGTCAAGTCAACAAATAATTAGTTCTTTGGAAGAAAAACAAAATTCATTCTTACGATTTAAAAATCAAAAAGAGATCCTGCAAAATTCCTTAAAAGAAAAAAATGTTAATCTATCACAACTTAAAGAAAAAAATGTTATTATTCAGCAGAAAATCAATGATCTATCTTTACCAGAGACCTCGAAAGACAACTTAAAACAAGAGATTAGCAAATTAGAACTACAAAAGAATGAGAATTTACAGCAGAAAATTTCTTTACAGGAAAAAATTTCTCATCTGCAAAAAACTATTCAAGAAACTAATCAAGAAAATCAGGAAATAAACTTACAACTTGCTTCCCTAAATGAGAAAGAGACTTCTCTGATTCAACTTAAACAAGAATTAAACTTAAAACCGGAATTATCTGAAAGAGGTAAACTTTTAGAGAAAGATCTAGAGACACTTAATTTAGAGATCAATAAAAATGAAACTTTGTTCAATCAGTCCAAATTATTGCAGCAAAAAATTAGTCAATTAGATAATTGTCCTTTATGTCTGCAAGAAGTTTCACATCTCCATAAAGATAAGATTCAACAACAGGAAGCTGAGAAGATTACTCAAGCAACATCTTTGCTCACATTTTCCCAAGAGAAGAAAATTCAACTCCTTAAGGAGAAAGAGTTAACCAACAGAAAACTAGAAGAATTACAACAGAAAGAACATTCCTTAACTAAACTTACTTTAGAATTGCAACAGTTAAAAGAGAAATCAGCCCACTTAGAAAAGAACAAAGAAAAAATCAAACTAGCCATCCAACAGAATAACCAGTTGATGCAGGTGTTAGCTAATCTACCCGATGTTACAGAATTAATTAACATTTTAGCTGAGAAACAGAAATTATTGGAAAAATTAAACCTAAAAGAACAACTACAACAGCAATTAAAAGATATTTTGGAACAATTTTCGAATACCGAAATACAGCTTCATAGTCTTGATAAACAAATTGCTGAAATTGATTTAACTTTAAAGGATAAGCAAGATTTAACTGAATTGATTAAAGAACAACGGGAAAACCACAATAACATTTTAAATCAAGAGAAGGAGTTAGTTATCCAGAAAGCACAGCTGCAGGCTAATTTAGAAAATAGCACCAAACAGAGAATTAGGTTACAGGAAGAACTAAGCAAGATGCATGAAGAAAAGAACAAGCTAATTCGCAATAAAGAAATTCACCATTGGCTAGAAAATCACTTCTTAAAGCTTACTTATACCATCGAGAAACATGTCATGCTTAACATCCATCGCCTTTTCAATCAGCTCTTCCAGGAATGGTTTTCTACACTCATTGATGATGAGCAGGTTTCTGCACGCATTGATGATTCCTTCTCACCAGTAATTGAACAGAATGGTTACGAAATATCCTTTGATAATTTAAGTGGTGGTGAGAAGACTTCTGCTTCTTTGGCTTACAGGTTAGCCTTAAACAAGGTCATCAATACTGTCATCCAGGAGATCAAGACCAATGATTTATTGATATTAGATGAGCCAACGGATGGTTTTTCTAATGAACAATTAGATAAAGTAAGAGATGTATTGGAAAGGTTAGATCTGCAGCAGATAATCATCGTCTCCCATGAAGCTAAGATTGAGAGTTTTGTGGATAATGTTATCAGGATCAGCAAGGAAAACCATATCAGTAGTGTAATGTAGGTATAAAAATGTCGAAATGTTTAAAATAGATTATTATCTCAAAAAATCATGTCAGAGCTAGAAGATTCTTACTTAGAAAGGAGATTCTTTCAGAAGGGCAAGGATTTTCCTTTATTCAAATCGTTCATGCTTCTTCTTAATGATAGTGAAGACCTGAATGGGCACCACCACACCGCTTTTATGATAGAAGATGTCGGGCTGATCTATACCATTACTGTAGGATCTTATATCCCTTTTAATCGCTGGCTAACTTATTGTCAAGATGCGCAAAAAGAGCGCGATATCAAAGTGGAGTTTCAAGAGAAACTTAGAGCTAATTTTTACAAATCTGTTCATTTTTTGGATCCAGATTTAACCCCCAATCCAGAAAGAAGATTGGAAGAATATAGACATAAGAGGTTAGAAACTTCTATTGAAAACTTGGCAAGAGCAAAAGAAGGAACAATTGAATATGCTGTAAAGAACTTACTTATATCACCTTTCAATTATGTCGATATAGGAGAAGCCGTTGTTGAAGGAGCAAGGAAATTTACACTCAACAAAAATAAAACGTTAGATCAAGAATATGATTTTACAATGGCGGAATTATATAGGAGGATGAGATGACAGAAAAATACAAATTAGTTGTAGTTGATACCAACATTTTTATGCACCAGCCAGATGCAATACATAGTTTTGGTTTAGCAGATGTCCACATACCATATGGGGTTATAGACGAATTAGACCACCATAAAAAAGGGGTTGATGAAGCCAATTATAATTCTAGAAGAACCATCGGTCTTATTAACAGTTTAGAAGGAGATTATAGTCAAGGGGTAAGTTTAGGTGAAGGTTATGGTAAATTGTACATCCCTATGCCAGAGAAGAAAAGTTTCAAAAATGCTGATGAAGAAATTCTTTATTATCTTAATTCAAGAAGAAATGCTAATGAAGAAGTTCCCATCTTAATAACCAATGACCTTGGCTTAAGAATTAAAGCTAGAGCGCAAGGATTCAAAGTTCAGGGTTATGAAACAGAAAGAAGGCAAGTAAACCTAAATCAGTTCCTTGGATTGTACCAAGAAATTAATCTTGATGACGAATCCACCAATAGGCTAAAAGGAGAAGGAAAAATATCCTTAGCAAATACCCCCTTTGATTTATTTCAAAATCAATATTTAGCTGTACGAAGTCCAGATGGCAGGGAATACCCGGTGCGTTACGAATTCTCAGGAGAACATAATCTTCACTTAGTAAAAATTGGCAGAAAATCCGTCATGGGTATAGAACCACGAAACTTAGAACAAAAATGCTTAGCTGACCTTTGCCTAAATGAAGAGATAAATGCTGGTACAGTAATTGGTAGAGCAGGTACTGGTAAAACTTTAATGACGCTAGCTTCAGCGATGGATCAACTTAATCACGAAGGAAAATATAACCGCATCATTGTTATCAGAGCTAATATTGAAATTGGCAGAGAACTAGGTTTCATGCCCGGTGATTATTCTGCAAAAATTGAGAGACATTTTGGATCGATAATTGACACTGCCGAACTGATTTTTAGGACTAAAACTGGAAGAGGTATCGCTAATAGCTTGGATACCATGTTAAAAAATAAAACTATTTTGTTTGAAACTTTAAATTATATGCGTGGGCGTAATCTTGCTAATAGTTTTGTTATAATTGATGAGGCACAAAATCTTAGTAAGGAAGAAGCAAAAACTTTAGTTACTAGGATAGGGGAAGGATCAAAAGTCATGCTCCTGGGGGACCCTTATCAGATTGATAATCACGCCAACGACGAAAAAAATAACGGCTTAGTCCATGTAACCAAAAGACTCTTAGGCAGTGATATTTTTGGTACTGTGATTCTTGACAAAGGTGAAAGGGGTCGTTTAGCAGAATTGGCCGCTAGAAAATTATAACTAATAAATTTTTATTTATTAATTTTTTTATTTATACTAAAAAATTTCGACAGGGGTTCAATACCAGACCTTTAGGTCGAAATTTTTGGTATCACAAAAATCTACCAAAAGTGTTCTTCCCCACCCTAAAGGATGGTGTATGGAACGAACACTTTCATTTATTGGTAGATTTTTCACGATATTTGTAAACTTATTCCAAAACACTCTTCAAGGCTTTGATACTTACTTCTAATTGTTCATCGTTAGGTTCATTGGTGGTTATCCTTTGCAGCCATAACCCAGGTGCAATCAGCATTTTAACAAGCCCATTCTTCTGATATTTCCCGCTTAACTTGATTAGTTCATAGCCTATACCAGCTATTACCGGCAGTAATAATAATCTTCCCACAAATTTTATCCAGGTTGGTCCTTGCACGAAAGAAAAGACCACTATGGACAATAATAATATGACGAACAAAAATGAAGTGCCGCATCGAGGATGGAACCTTGAATATTTCCGCACATTTTCTACAGTTAATTCTTTCTTTTCTTCATAACAATAGACCGCTTTATGTTCCGCTCCATGATACTGAAATAAGATCTTAACATCTTTCATTCGGGAGATCAAAGCCAGATAGCCCAAAAACAGCACTACCCTAAAAACTCCATCCAGAACATTAAACCAGACTCCTTCTGAATGCAATAGCTTAGCGGAAAAAAACGGAATGGCAACAAAAACCGCTATGGCGATTAAAAAAGAGAACCCCACTGTTCCGATAACTTCTTTCTTGGAAAGCTGCTCTTCCTCTTCATCCATACTTTGGTTACTGCTCCAGACTAACGCGCGTACACCATCATATAACGCATATCCTAAACCAATAACCCCTCTTAGAAAAACTACATTGAAAAATTTGGGAAAATGAGAACTTTTATCTTGCATGACTTTGATGCTGCCATCTTTCTTCCTTACGGCTACTGCGAACTTATCTTTGTTCCGCATCATTACGCCTTCTATAACTGCCTGTCCCCCTACTTCCATCTTATCTAAAAATCAAGCTTAGTTTAAAAGATTTGCCTCAAATATTTGTTCTAAAAGTCCGTCTGTGTCATTATTGGCATTGTTAGTGAAATCTAATAATGACATGACCAGACGTAACTTACCACGTTCCTATACATAGTATAGGGTTGTGGTCAGTGAAGTAGGACTTTTGAACAATATTCCGTTAAGAAAAACTTATATAATCTAAAAAAATGATTAACCTATGGAAAATATCCCTCGGTTCCTGACCTTAAAGATTATTGGCATCTTGATTCTGATAATTGGACTTACCTGTGCTGCTTTTCTGATTAGCAATAACCAAACTCCGCAAACAGAAGAACCTTCTTCTACCCAGCAAGTTGATTTCTCAAACAATCAGGAAGGAACTTTTATCGGCACTTTGCAGGCAGAATACTTCAAAGAGCCAATTGATCAGGTTGTAGTCATGTTTGTTTCTGCAAAAATTCCCGGCTTAACTTTAATCTATTATCCCTACGAAAACAAATTAGTTGGTGGATCACCACAGATGGTCGCTAATAATGTGATCTTCTTTGATGGAATCCAACATCACTTGGCTTATACTTTCAAGGAAAATGGAGAGCAGATCTTAATTTATGATGATAACATTGTAGGGCAATCACCCTTTCAGGCACCACAAAACAGCCCGTTAACTGGAGCTGTTACAGGAATTACTGAAACAGGAGTTTCAGCTGTTTTCTTAGATACAAGTTTTAGTTAAAACAATCATCACCCAAAGAAACTTCCTAACCCTGTCTGCTTCTCATCAGAAGCCAACTCTTCTTCTGAATAACCTAAGACTGCCATAATCGAACTTACTGCTGGCAAAATCTGATTGTTGATATAATAATCAGCATCATAATCTTTAGCCTCAACTAACAGCTTAGCCCTTTCTCTGACTAAACCTTTACCTTTAGTAATCACATATTCTATTACTAAACCAGGATTAACAATATCTCCTCGCTCTACCATTCTTCTAGCAACCAAGACATGTGGTCCTACTGATTTATATTGTGATAATTCTCGGGTAATCTGCGTTCGAATAACTAATTTCTTCAGATCTACTTTTCCAGCTTGCAATTCCTTGACTATTTTCCGAACATAATCCAAAACTTTATCTTCTTCCCCAGTTAGAACTAAGCGCAAAACTTTTTCCTGCACTTCTTTCGCTAGACTGGACCAATTTCTTCTGACAACTTCAAAGCCGGTAATCTTCATCTTTCCTTCTTTATCGATCAAGGCATACTTTTTCTTGGCTCCCTTGTCACTGCCCTTCAACGCCACAAAAATTCCTCTTTGGAAATAACCTTCATATTCTAATTCCATCTGCCCTGGTAACTTGAAATTGACTTCTTCCATAAACAATAAAGCCTCATCCAACTTTTTATCACCTAACAACAAGAAACAGGAATCGGTATCGGCATAGATCACCTTAAACCCTCGTTCCTCAGCCTTGGCTATCGCTTTCTTGATATAATCACGAGCATAAGCAGTAGTGGCAGCAGCACATTCGATGCAATACCATCTCGCTCCAAAAAAGCCTAGGTAACCATAGAACGAATTAGCTAATATTTTCAGAGTATAAGACCTTGCTTCTTCAAACTTGGTATCAGCCCCTACTGATTGCAACTTCTTGATTTCTTTCTTCAGATCAGTTCTTCTGATAATTAAGTCTTCCAGAACTCCAGGCAAGAATTTTTTCTTCTCACAGAACCAATACTCTTCTTTCCCCGGAACATTGGTTTTTCCTTTGCAGCATTTACATTGTAAAGCCTCTGGACCCAGATTATGCGCAGTGATAATTGTTGGATAAAGAGAACGAAAATCAAAAACCACTACATCTTGATATAATCCTGGTTCTGGTTCAAAGACGAAAGCTCCCTGCACTGATTCCTGCATCCGCTGTTCCATCTCCGTTCCTCCTGGTTTGTTAGGGGCGATGACATTAAATTCCCTCGCTCTTCGCAGGATATAACTTTCCACTAACCTAGAGAAACGCATCCTGATCACATCATAGGCTGGCAAACCGACTATAGTAGTGAATTCATAGATTGCAGGTAATAATTTTTCTAATAAGCGGTAGGTAAGACGGGAATCCTGCAGATTATATTTCACAAAGTTTTCCAATTCATCTGAACCATTATCCCAGTGATCAGCTAATTTATTTAGATCTACTTCATGCTTGTTATGACCCAGCAATTCCCCAGCAACCGCATCTAAGGTGTAAGTATCTGTTTTCAAGTTACCCCAGAAAATATTCTTGATGAATTTCAAGACATCCAGGTGCATGATCCCAGCAATCTTAGCTTCCCCATCTCTGAAAGAAACTTTATTTCTCGTCTCTAATTCGCTGCCATCTAAACCTATGTTTAATTTAACCCCTAGTTTTTCTGCTCTCGTCTTGATGTAGGGCAGATCGAAACCATCTGAGAAATAACCTGTAAGTATATCGGGAGAAAAATCAGCGATGATATCTTTCGTCCTTTCTAATAACTCTTTCTCATCCTTGACCACTTCCAGATAATCCACACCATTCTTGAATTCTTTCCAGGTAATTACCCTCTTGAATTTTTCACCATCTTTCATCCCATAGAAAGCGATCATCAGAATTGGATTGATCTGCGGATTTATCTCCTTATTTTTGGCATAAGTCTCAATATCTAAAGCAAGAATATTCCAATTAGTTGTCTTATCGCTAACTTGCCTAATTTCTTTAGCCCTAAAAACTGGAATCTTCAGATTAGAGTCAATCAACTCACCTTCCGCCTCACATAAAGTCATGGGAATAATACCAATATCTCTGAGGTAACGATGGATGAAGAGAATATCTTTCTCATAAGTAGCTAACCCTCGCTCCTGCAGTTCTTTAGCAATCAACGGTACGGCTTTAGGATAATTGACATAGATTTTCCAGAACGTTTCATTTTTACCGATAAGCTCTTTTTCCACTTCTTCCCAGCTTAAAACTTTAGCCGGTTGAAACCCTTGTTTATCATCTACGGTTAATCCCGAAAGCTGTTTAGCTAGTTCTTCGGTGTTTATCCCGTTTACAGATGCATAGAAAAACGGAGGATGCTCCTGCACTATGCAGATTTTCTTGCCACTTTCATCCTTAGAATAGAGATAGACGTAAACCTTGCCTTCCTTAACTTTGTACTGAAAATCATAGGGGTAGAATCTCATCTAATTGCTTATTGTGATTGTATTTTAAAAAACTTTCATCGGAAAATTTACGGCAACCTTCTCAAAGATTTCAGGAGGTAATTTTCTTTGCTTTTATCCATCTTTCTACTTTCATGTTTATTTTTATCTTCTTCAATAACATCAGAGTCTTCGTCTTCAATTATTTCAACTTCTTCCTTTTTATGTTTATTATCTTCTTCTAAAGTTACCCCACCATCATCTGTTAACTGCATGAAAACTTGATCTAGATCATCTTCCATCAACTGTTTTGGTTCCCAGCTTAATTTCAACCCATCGTTTTCTTGCCGTGGTATTATCTCGATACAGAAATGAGGCAGGTTCTGTCCAGCTGATAAGCCATTACGTATCAACACATTTGTTCCTTGTGCTCCCATATTTTCAAAGACGGCTATGGAAATCTTCTTGGCTGCACCCAAGCATCTGCCAAGAATCTTGTTGGGAACCATTTCCATGATGGTGAAATGTTCTTTAGGAAAAACAGTAATTTGTCCTGGTGTCAGAACATTATCCTTAACTGCTACAACTATCTCATTATCCTGGTAAAGAATTTCCGCTTTTCTGATTTCACATAATTCACAGCTCATTTGAAAAGGTTAGCTATGTCATCTAGACTAGCTCCTCCATCTTCATCATCTTGTTCTTCTATCTTTTCTTCTGCTCTTTCCTCAGTTTCCTCAGCGTTATCTTCTATTTCTGGTTCCTCTTTCTTTTCTATATTCCCAACATCTTCTGAATCCTTTTTCTTACTATTCTTAGTATTAACTTTCTTTTTATTCTTCTTAACACCCTCATTTTCATCGCTCTTATCTACCACTTCTTTTTGAGGTTCAACTAGAGTAGTCTGTTTTTCCACGCCAAATAAACTATCTACCCTGCTCTGTAACACCGTTTTGATTTTCCTCTGCATTTCTTCATCAATTAGTTTTTCCTGAAAGCTGAATAATTTATCTCCTTCTTTCCTCGGGATAAGATGGATGATAAAATGCTGTGCCTTTTGACCAGCAGCCGTACCATTAGCGATAAAGACATTGGTGCCACCAACTCTCAAGACACGTAGCAATAATTGTGATAAGGTTCTTGCCACTAAAGAGAGATGCGCTATCTCTTGCTCTGGCACCTGCGGCATAATCGCGTAATGTTCCTTCGGCATAATCAGGATATGACCTTTTGTAGCCGGGTTGATATCTAATATTGCGATGGAATGTTCATCTTCAAAAATTTTCTTGGCAGGAATCTTACCTTTGATAATCTGACAGAAGATACATTGCTGTCGCTGTAATTCTGCTATCTCTTCAGGAGACATATTTTTTAACTTCTCTTCTAATTCTTTCCTTTGTTCTGCCGTCATCGGCGGTTGTTCAGCCATAATATTATGAGAGAATAAGCATATATAAATTTAATGTCATTAAAAGCCATGAAAATTCATCCTTCTAGAAACTTCTTCACGTTATTGAACTCAACCTTGACAAATCTTCGAAAATCTAACTTCCTTTCCTGCAGCTGCTTCAAGCCATCCTTAACATGCGTGCTACCTTTAGGCACTACAAACTTAGCTTCCTTACTTAAGAAATTCAACTGCTCCAATCCGGCTGCTCGAGCTAATATCGAAGCTGCAGCTACCTCGATATACTTGCTCTCTGCTTTGGTTTCCCTTATGTCACCCACAGCACAACCTGGATAAAGATCCACAACATGTTTTCCTGGACCAAGATATTTTGCACATTCATGATGCAGGTGATTTAACATCAATGTGACATGTTTCATCCGATTATATTCCCAAGGCAAGATACTTTTTACTTCACAGCCGGCTATCATCCTTATTTTCTTAGCCATCACTACAATCTCGTTATCATCTAGCTTCTTGCTATCCTTAACACCCAGTTCAGCCAATTTTTTTCTGATGTTGTTATCTGCTTTGACTGCGGCAACTACTAGACCGCCAAAAGTATCGCCTTTCAGCGCTTCATCACTCCCGATAACCCAACCGCTTTCCTTCCTGAATTCTTCAGACTTGATTTCTTTACCGATACCCGCTTTTCTTAATAATTCAGCAACTTTCTCTACTTTATCCTTTTTGCCTTGTAATAATAATTTTCCAGAAGTGTAAAGGATCATCATCACCTCATGATGTTTCATCCGCAACGATTCATAGATTGTTTTAATTTCTTCTTGATCACCAAGATGTTCAATATCTTTCTTTTTTACATTATTGAAAACTACCATTTTATGTCAATTTTTCTTTTGCAATCAGCTTTAATGTACTTACAATATTTAAAATTAGCTTTTTATTTCGTTTAACATAACTCGTCGGCAGGAAGAAGCCAGCATAGGAGATCTTATTCCTCAGAAGCCTTAATTCATCAATAAATCCTATTTCCTGTTCATTAAGAACACAACCACTTAATCTTTCTTCAACGGCAATTGAAGTTTTCTAGTGATCAGTTCAATCCCTCGAGCTAAACCACCACCCGTTTCAACCATTCCAGTATTTTTATCACTAGGAATAATTTCTTCATCAGCATAAGCAAATAAACTAACTAAGAGATTGCTGATAACTAGGGGAGTTATGGCAGGAACCTTATCATCGTAAAAATTAACATTAAATTTTCTGGTTTCTTGCCCTATCGTTATTTTACCATCTAAGGTTGCTTCATAAGCCTTACTAATTAATGGTCCATAGATTTCATCTATACACATATTAATATCCCTTAAGTTACTGGTATGTGCTTTAAATCCTCTCTGAGCAGATTGTTCAATACTCAATTCCCCAGATCCATAAAAAACTGAGTCGCAATCATCTACAACAAGTTTTAGCTCAATGCCCCCATTATATTTCCGATTAGTTCGCATAGGCTGTTTTTTAATATCATCAAATGAGTGTTCAATTTTTACTCCAAAAAAAGTCTTATGACCTAGGTTAATACTAATTCTTTGATCACTATCAAACATGACACCTTCGAGAACTTCGCCCATGTACCAGTGAGGAGACTCAGTTAATTTTTGAGCGACATATTGTGCTGTTTGAAAAGTTTCAACGAGATGAGAATATATTTGATGGACTGTTCTAGCAGATTGTTCATATCTAAAATTAAGATCATTTGAAAGTGTTAAAGAACTCACCCTAGATTTATTGACCAGTAAATCCATGATCTCAGACAGGGTAGGGGGCAGTTCTACAACAGCCGGTGCTCCAATCTCATATTGCTTTTTTTTATTTTTATCATCAATCAAATCATTACTCATTTTAATCTGTCTGCAACTTTTCTAGCTGCTTCAACCCCATCCGTAGATAAAACCCCAAAAATCATCTCAGTGACAAAGGTCTGTGGATCAGATCCAAATCTTCGAAATTGATCAAGATAATATGGTCCCATAAGTTTGATATGTTCTTCGTCGAAAACAACATCAGAAAATGGTGAATATAACTGTATCAATTCTTGACTTTTTCCTTCATCTGCTGCTAAATCAACATAATAATTCATTTCATCAGTTAAATTAGGATCAATAATAGGCAGCCTTATCTCCCGTTCATAGTCCCTATCATCATTAGCTCTGAGCGCTAGAATCTTAAGGTTCGGTGTAATATTCTCAGTGCCACAAATAGTCCTATATCTTAATAGGTTAGCATTTGAAAAATCATGTCTAAACAGATCTGACATGGCATATAATCTAGTTTCGGTATCTTCAGAAAAAAAGTCTCTTTCAGCTTCTACAAATTGCTGAAATTCCTCCGCAAAATTGGTGTTTAATTCTTCAGTTAGATCACCAATGCAGTGTAAATAACTTAGCTTGGCATCCCGATCAGCAAAGGGGGAACTTCTTCTGAGGATTTTCAAAACTTTATCAGTATTATCCATTTCATTTTCCCGGAATCCTTTTCCATAGACAAATGGTTTTCTTTTACGACCGAAAACTCTTACTACATCTCTTTCTACACCTTCACCTTCCATTTCGAAATAGATAGGTCTAGAGAACAACACATCAAGTAAATAATTAGCCACCAATCCTTGCTCAGGTAAACGAGAAAAACCCTTTCCTAAGGATGGATCAACTTCATTTAAAACTCCTACTAAACCTTCAGGTCTTCCCTCAACTTCTGTTTTTAAGGCATCATAAACAACCAAGATTCCCTGAGTTATTTTTAGGTTCTGATTATCATCAGATAAATTGCCGCACATCTCGTCATAAAGCCTTTTTGCCTGTTCAAAACCATATTGATGCAATCTAGAGGCTATTCTAAATGCTGATTTTGGTTGATAACCCATTTTTGGTGTAATTAGTGCTTAGCTTTTAAATATTTCTTCGAAAAAATTAACTGTCTTCAATTAATTAACTATCTTAAATCAAAACTCGTCCAAGCTCTTCTGATTCCTTTTTTCCAAGACCCGAGAATAACTCTTCCAGCTCTTTCTAAAAAGTTCGGCATGTTCTTCGTGGTATTTTTCCAGAAAAACCTGTGTTTTGGGATCTGTCAAATAACCAGAACCAAAATCGATCTTTATTTCATTTTTGATATGGTCCACATTCCTGTCACGGATAACTTTAGCAATTACGGACGCAGCAGCTACGACAATATGATTAAAATCTGCCTTATGTTCAATCACTAATTCTGCTCCTTGTGCTTCCCCTGTTAATTTGCTTTTGAAATAATTTGTATAAGCAGGAATATTTACGCTAGGACAATCGACGATTACTTTGTTTGGTTCCATTTCTGAGACTAATCTAGCAGAAGTATCTGCTTCTAACCAATTCAGGTTAGAACTACCATTGACAGACAAATCAATCGCATCAGGTTCAATCACTTCAATCCTAAAGTCATGGACTATTTCACGGATCCTTTCAAACATCTCTTCTCGTGCTTCTCTGCTTAACAATTTAGAGTCCTTAACACCTAACCATTCCAGCTTTTTGATATCTGTCTCCTTGAATGCTAGCGCTGCCATGACCATAGGTCCAAGAACAGGCCCACGACCGGCTTCATCAACACCCACAATTATCTTAGCTTTCGCCATAATCTACCTAAAAGCAATCCTAATTTAAAAAACTAGAGAAAAATAATCTCATATTAATAACCCCGGTTAGAAATAAATCATTATCAATTCACATCAACTCACAACCCGAAAGCATCAGTGAACTGCCGCATCCTTCTGAACTCAGCTAAAAAACTTAAACCTTTATCGGTAATTACCACACTTTTGTTGCTCTTGTCTTTCTTCTTAGCGATTATCTCATCCACTCTGACCAATTCTTTCTCTACTAATTCATCCAGATAATTGTTTAATAGCTTGTGGGAAAGATTTGATTTATACATCAAGTGTGTTGGTTTAATCGTGCCACCCTTATTCTGGATCGCTAACAAGATATCAAAAATCAATTCTAACCTTGATCTACGAGAGTTGCTCATCTTTTTATCCTCCCATAAGTTTTCAACAGTAATAGGAAACCCAGCAGCACCAAGACTTCACCGATGACATAAAAGCCGTTATGGAAGAAAACAAAGACAAAGAAAATATTTCCTAGTAACATCAGTAAAAATGAGAGCATTACTTTATGTGTATTCTTGTTCTTATCCGCATTAAGATAATTCTTATAATAGTTCAAGACGATTAGGCTAAGCAGAACTGTACTTGTCAAATAAAAGACAAAATATTGGAAATTGCTCACAATAGATATCAGCAGTACCAAATAAACAAATAAGCCGATCTGGCTTACCTCATAATACTTCTTCAATCTTGACCTTGATTTCTGTGAGATGAAAAATATCAGGAGCAAAGCGCAGAGCATCGCCAGCATCTGTAGAAAGAAAGCTGAACGATAGAACAGATCTGCAAACTGCAGACTAGGTCCGGTAATCGGGTTTAATACTACAGCCGTAACATCTCGCACTGGCTTAAAATATAGGATCGCACTGGTAAAAACTTTTACTGCAAAACTTACCGCGATGGAAACAAAAGCTAGTGAGAAATAAGCTAATTTATTTTCTTTATGCAAGCGATAAACACGCCAACTATAACCGGCGATCAGTAAAGCTACCAGCAGTCCAACTGCGTCAAAGACTATATCCCACCCGTTAAACCAGGTTGGTGTATAAAATAACCTGAACATGTTTTAAACCCCTCCAATTTGCCTGAAACTCAGCTGCTATATAAAACTTTGGTCTCAGTGTATACTCTTAAGTAACAACTCTATTGCACCCTTTAAATATCTTATGAATTCTTCATCTGAATCTCTTTCTTGACAACTTCTTCATAATCGATTTATAAATATAGAGGTCCAATCATTACATAAAAAGGTGATGCCCATGTTATACGACCTCCGTGAATTCATTTCCGAACTAAGCACCGATGATTTGATTTTCCTGTTATACAAACAACACCTTCCTCAAAAACTTCTTGAATAGAACCCCTTCTTTTTGCCGGATTTTTATCCGGTTTTTATTTTTACAATAAGTGCTAATTAATTCTTGTCGTTTCTTTTAGCATAATAAAGCATATTTTTTCTGAAAAAGACAAAAGCCAAAGCACTTACACCATAGCCAACTAGATAAAATGCATCAGAAATTAATTTCACATTTTCTCCTTTAAGTTCAAAACTGAAAAATATATCTCCCAACAATATTGCTAAACTGGCGAAGAATAGTATCTGTAAAGGTCGAGCCATAAAACCTAAATCATTAGCTGCAAAGAAGACAATTGAAGAGAAACCGATAATCAGAGAGCTTATCACTGGATAAACAATGTCAAAGAAGAAACTATCTGCTCTAGCGACCAGAAGATAAGATAGGACTGCTAAACTTAACGCAATCAATAAAGAAGTTAAAAAATAATGATGGTTATTGTTCCTACTCAGATAAAGATTCAAACCCATGAAAGAAACCAAGATCAAGATTCCTCCGCCAAACCAGTAGACATCCTGCACACCTATCAAATCCTTGCCGGGAAAATTAACATTCATCAGATAATATGTTAATTCACCAACAGCATATAAGACATATCCTGCAATAAGAAAGAAGAAAACGAAGTAATTGGCATCATCAAAAAGATTTTTTAACTGATCATGGAAAAAATGTCCCAAGACAAAAATCCCGATACCTGCTGCTGCTGTTGCGGATAACGCCACCAGCAATGATATTATATCAACCATTATCTATCAACTTTAATCAATCTTTTATTCCTTATAAATTTTTGCCTAAGCTAACAAAAGGAATTCATCACCAAATCATTCCAAGGGCACACCGCTCCATAACGTCCAGTCTTCGGATGGAGAGTAAGAGCCAAAGACGAAATAAGCCGGTTGATTTTGACCGAAGAAACCATACCCCACTTGTCCCCAAGTATTTGCTCCACCGCTGATTCCGGAAGCCGTGCCATAAACCGGTGTACCAAAATGACGCCAGGTTTTCATCACCGAATGGAAACCCGAAAGGTCAGTGGTATAGTCAGCTCCTGGTTCTACAATAGTCTCACCTTTGTAACCGCTTTCTTTAAGCACTTTCAACATTTCTTTGATTGGCGTTGAACCTTCCCCTGGTGCCAGATGATCATCTTGGTAACCAAAATTATCTGAAAGATGGATATGGCCGATAACATTCTCTTTAGCTAGCTCGCCAACTTTTTGCACCATCCATTTCTTGAATTCCCGATCATTTTGTTCTACCGTCTTTTGCGGATCACCTTTCCAATACTTCCGCCACATGTTGAAATGTCCGGTATCAAAAGTGGAGGTGATATGTTTTTCAGCTTTCCTTTTCGCTTCTTCTTCCGCCATTCCCTGCCTAACTAAAGTCCTAGCCATCTCTTCCCGACTACCTAAAACTAAATTCTTTAATTCATCCGGATGCGCTCCGTAGTGTTCAGGGAAAAGATTCTCCATGGCGATAACGATCGGTTTTTTCAGCTGTCCTTTTCGTTCCAACTTTTCAGTGTAACGCAATGCATTGATGCCGGCATTGGCATAAGACTGCCAGGCTTCTTTCACTGCATAAGTCTCAGCACTTTCCACATGCCGTATCGTTTCTACTGATTCTTCTGATTGCGCCCATTGTGAAGCTGAAGATTCCTGTGAATATCTGATCCTTCTTTCTGCTTGCTGTAAGGCATTTTTGATAATATCCGTGGGATACTTGGCATCTTCAGGAACTAACCCTGGAATTAGATCACGTGCCGCTTGTTTCAGTCGCCATTTCTCATTAGGATCAATTTCTGCTTCCATCTTTTCATAAAACTCCTGTGCCTTCCTTAGCTTTTTGACCTGCTCAACGCTTTCTTCAAAATCACCACCATAATAAAGCGCCCAACCACGGCTGTTGGCGGCATTAGTTTCTAAGCTGGCAATGATGTAAGCTTCTTCCGCCCTTACTTTAATCTGATCAGCAGAAGCAACATCCTTAAATCGGCCCCAATAAGATTTTTCGAAATCTTCATCCGACCTTTTGCCAGATTTCCATTCTTTCCATACCTGTCGTGCTCTTAAGGTCATATCCCTGGATTCTTCTTCTAAATCTTCCCACTCCATCTCCCTAACTTTAAACCGTTGATTTTTATGATCAAACTGCGGCACTCGTAATTCAGAAGAGACCCTTTTATCAAATGGATCAAGATAGATAATCATGCCATTCTCATCGCGCATATCTTTAGCAGTTCTTTTATTACCATCAAAATCGGTGTATTCTACTCCCTCTTCTGCGGTATTCCAGACGGGGCGTGAAACTTTTCTGTTCTTCCTTGCTTCTTGGATGACATTGCCGGTTCTTGTATCCACTACCCTGTAAGCAGTTCTTTCTTCTTCTCCTTCAAACATCTCAAACTTCTTGGCGTAAGGGTCACCTTCCTGCTTATTCCAATCAGCATCAACCACTGGACGATTGAATTCGCCGGTATGTAAAACGACCACTCCTCCTTTAGCTACATCGGAAGCGAATTCCACTGCTCTCTTTACTTCCAGCAAGGACATATTTTTGCTGGCTTTAGAAAAATTACCTTGCTGATCCATCCCCGCTAAACCGTAAACCCCTACCGAAGCGTGCGTGGTGAAATCAACTTTGTTAGCTTCAGCAATCTCCGTCAAGGCCTGCCTTTGCTTCTTGCCATACATACCGGGGGTATGTCCTTGCCCGGAACCCTTGCCCATCCCCATGAACCCTAATTCTAATTTCTTGGAACCTGGTCTTAGTTTAGCTTGTACGGCTTGTACATTGGGTACTGGTCCTAAACCTAAGCTCATCCCTAAATCTCCAATACTGATACCCACATCATTGGTCTGGGAATCAGTTTCAGAATCTAACGCTCTCCGATGATGAGAATGATCACTTGTTTCAAATTCCCGATCCATCGGCATATAATAGCCTGTTCCAAACTGCACCATGGAAATCTAAATACTCTTGTCGTATATAAAATTTACTTAATCAGCAAATTGGTCAACCAAGACTCCCTAAGACTTCTTAGAAAAATAAACATCATGGGCATTAGCTGAATGATAAACCTGATCAAGCAATCTTCCGGTAACTTGCCTTGTTAATAATGCGGTCTGCGCTACTTCTTCACTCCAGTTAGCATAATTACCTCCTTCTCCAGCTTTGATCTTCTCCTCGATAGCAGCAGCGTGATATTGCAAAGATCGCTGTTCTTCTGGATTGACATAACCTTTCTCAGCAACTTGTTTGCTTATATACTCTACATCCCTCCTGATTTCTTCGACTGGTTTTTGACTTAGCTGCATCACATAATCAACATTCATCTGCAATAAAGGATCAGCTTGCGGCAATTCATAATTTACATTGCTGCCTAATCTGGGGATGGAATTATGGATAGCATCTTCTAAAGATTCTGAGCTATCTTCATCGTTCCTCTCAGTTCCCTCTTCTTCATTTTCAGCTTTTTTCCCTCTCAGACCACGCTGCAGCTTCATGATTTCCCGTGCTGCTTCGCTTAACCCCACTAAGTCTTCTTTCGCTACTTCAGGTATGGGCACTTTTTCCAAAAATTTCTGCTGATCGCTTAACTCTTCTTCACTTTCCTTAATATCTTTCTCGGCTTCCGCTAATTCCTGCTTCTTTTTTTTCTGTAATTCCTTTAACCTTCTTATTTTCTCTTCAGGAGGTAGATTCTTGAGTCTATTAGCCATGATTTATTAAAAATAGAGAATAGATTTAAACTTTTGCTTCCAAAATGGTATGTCCGGAAAAGAAGAAATTTGTATACTGGGCACGGCGCCTCTTACGAGTTTATCTTTGATAACCTCGTGCGCCTCGACTCGCATCAGAATTAGCTTAGCCAATTCTGGCGTCCAAAACAAATCTTTGTTTGTTTTTGGACCGTCAGGGCGCCAGTATACAAAAAGTGTTTTTCCGGACAGAACCCACCAGAATTACCAATGGAACATATTACGTGATTTCTTGAAGTTTTTAACAGACTCATAGCCCATTGTTCTGGTACTTTTCATAAAAGGGCTTCCTTTGTCCAACATCGTGGATAATTTCTCCTGCTGTGCTCTCATTGCTCTCACGGATTTGCCTTTACTCTTGCTCTTCCCTGAAGTATAGAAATCACCAAACATCTTTTCCATCAAAGATTTTTTCTTTTTTCCTTCCGGACTATTTTCTTCTTCCTTCTTTAACCCTCTGGCTTCAGCAAGGTAAACTTCCAGATCTTTACCTAATGACTCCATTGCTTCTTTTACCGAATTGGAGATATCTCCCATCAACAATAAGGCTTCTGCTTCTTTAAGTTTCTTGTAACTAGCAACTTGCTCATCGCTCCAACCATAAACTCTGGCGTTAAGAATTAACTTGCCGATATGTACTGGTCCTCTCTGATAACCTTCCTGTACGACTTTCAATTCCGGCCTAGTACGATAATTCATCGTGTACAAGACGCAACCATTAGCTCCTGAATCACCTATAGGAACCCTATTTCTAGCCAAGAATTCAATGTCTAACAAGCTTCCTTCAAACGCTGAGATAAGATCCACGGTATTGCCTTTATCTTTTAATGTAAGCTTGTTTACATACCGCAGATAAGGTTTTATCCAGGTTATGTACATCTGGATGATATCAAAATGTTGCCGGAGGTAAGATAACATAAAACCTTTCCTCGTCTTGTGTTCCTGATAAGTTCTCTTACGCCATTCTATATACTGGCGAAGATGCCGCGTCAATACCCTTAAGACGTTCTGGTTGAAATTTGCCGCAAGATTATTGACGTGTCTATCCAGTTCTTCAGTGTTCTTCAATGGAGGGGTATCAAAAAACAGATCAGGCAAAGTGATAAATTCTAATTCTCTCGCCATCCCATAAACCGAAGCAGCACTTTTGCCGCCACCCTGCACTAGATCGATAAACATCCCTTTCATCGTCATCGAAGCGCTTTTGCTTCTCTCATTCATCGGCTTTGCTAATTGTGTTTCAATTTCTTCATAATAATTCAATCTTTCATCAAGTATCCTTAGTTCACGAACCATCTGGAACAATTCCTTGATCATTTTGCCGGTAGCTGCTAAAAACTGTGAAATCTTGTCTTGCTGAGCTCCCAACCTTTGCTGGGTCACCCCGAAGAAAGCGGAATTTTCTGAAGCCGAGAATGAATCTTCCAATTTGTCAACATGCTGGACATATTGTTTCAAAGTGTCAACAAACCAAAAATAGGGACCTTCCAAACTTAGATCAAATACTTCTATCTCTAACTCATAGGATTTTATTGGTTTGGGATATCCCGTATTATCATATTGACTAAATGCCACTTCCCGATTTTCTTCGTCGGCATCTTTAGAACTTATTTTATCGCCTCCCAGCGCTTCCCACTCTTTTATTTTATCATTGAATTTATACTTACCTTTAGCGTTACCCTTAATAAAACCATGTTTAACTAATAATTCGGAGCGATCCATCATCTACCTCTGTTATAATCTTAATAACATTGGGATTTATTAAGTTTTTCTCTTCTGGGTGCTCTCCAGAAAAGAAGAAATTTGTATACTGGGGCACGGCGCCTCTTACGAGTTTATCTTTGATAACCTCGTGCGCCTCGACTCGCATCAGAATTAGTAGAACTAATTCTGGCGTCCAAAACAAATCCTCGTTTGTTTTTGGACCGTCAGGGCGCCAGTATACAAAAAGGTGTTTTTCTGGACAGAGCCCTCTTCTGGCACTTAAAGAACCACAAGTTATCTTTTTCCACAAAATCTACAGCAAAACCTGCTTCTCTTAAAATATTCACCCATTTCTCGGCTGGGAATAGATTGACCTCTTTCTGATGCTGCCAGTCATTGACTTTTTTTGCAGAGAGAACTACCACCAGATCATCTTTAACGATGCGATAGATTTCAGAAATTAACAACCAATAATTTTTAACATAATTAAATACAAAGACCGCTGTTGCTGAAGCAAAATTTTCATCGGCAAAGGGTAAGTTTTCCTCTAGATTGCCAATAACCCCTTCTTCGATTTGTTCATTAAATTTTAACATTTGTGGAGAAAAATCTAAACCAGTTGATTTCACATAACTATAAGCGCCGCACCCCAGATCAAGATTTTTTCCCTTAAGATGACCTAGTTCCTGTTTGATCAAGCTTTTTTTCTCACTGCTGATCTTACTGCCCCACATAAAGGCTTCAGCATTCCAGAAAGCGATATTGTCTTCCGGCCAGCCTTTAGCCCACCACACATCTTTAGCGATCTCCTTAAGGCTACTTGCCACATCACCGCCATACTGTAATTCCAGCAAGTTTGCCAGAAACTTAGTTTCGTAATCCATTTTATATTTAGAATAAGAAAGTAGCAAAGTTAATTACTGCCTGCATAATCAAACCTCCAGAAAAGCTATCGGCAATCAGCAAGAAAGAAAGCATCAATACTCTCCCTAAGCAAAGATAGATCTCTTTATAGACAAAATAACCAGTCACGTCTCCCTTTGCTTTATCATATTCTATTGCACTGAGCGGTGAATCTCTGATGCCTTGTGTGAATGTGCTAAAGATGGTGGTAGTAAAAACATGGAATGGTGTAACTACTAAAGCCCTGAAGATCCAGCCTACCGAATCAAAAACTGTTGCTATTTGCGCAACTTTGCGTTTATCGATATGGTCGCTATATTTGCCGCTTAACCAGGCCACCATACCAGTCAGACCACCGATAATCGAACCGATAATCCCTAAAGAGAAATAATCATCAAGTATAAAGAAAATAAATAACGGCCATACTACTCCATCAGCAATAATCCTTGAACCTTTAGAGATAAAAAACAGAGAATTTTTCCAGTGATGTAAATCTAGTACTGACTTAATAGAAAAATGATATTTGACATGCTTTTCTTTGCTCATGAATAACACAATCGTTGAAAGGACCAATACTCCTCCACATAAGGTGAAGACAACGGCGAAACCAAAATATTTGATCAAGAATCCACCAATCAATGGTCCGATGACTGTAGCAAGAATTGAAATTCCAATTCTTTTCCCCACTTCTTCTCCTCGATGCTTTGGATTGCTGGCCTTATGAAAGATGTGATGCATACCCATCCAATAAAATCCCAATGACATACCGAGAAAAGTTGCAATGATGAATAAAGGAGTTGAAAATATTGGCATCAGATAAAGTGCTAGGATAAATAAGAGATAGAATGGCACGCTGAGCAACACCGAATGTTTAACCCCAAAACGCGCGCAATATTTCGCTGCTAACGGTGTGGCGATAGCAAAGATGACTGAATAAAATATAAAGAACCCTAATGTCTGCGCTAAAGTGAACCCCAACTCTTTATAGAGATAAAGGGGAACAAATAGGCTGATTAAAGACAGGCCGAAGGAACGCAAAGCTGATGAAAGATAGATTCTAGTCAATTCTTTACGGGGGAAAAATCTCCACCACAGATTATTATGGTTATGCCACATCAGTTAAGACGAAAACCTTGACATTTATATTTTTATTTGTTAGGCACCGTAGAGTTGCTTTTTAAATACTAGCATCATCAGGTCAAAACTCATTCCTTTTAAGACATCCAGCTCGTCGCGAGGGGTCGCTCCCTACGGGAACGCAGAGCTATCGCTTATCACAGCAGGAGTTTTGAAGATGCTAGTATTCGGTTTATAAGGTAATTCTACAAAACCTGTTAGGAAAAAGAAATAGGATTAAAAAAATTAACAATTTCAATCAATCATTTTGGCAATCCTTGATCTACATCATAGACATTTATTGCCTTAATATCTTTAGGAACTGCAAATTCAGTAAACGCTAACTCCATAGTTCTTATCCCTCCATATGGCCTGTATAGCACATCCAAAGATTGTGTTTTCAGATTGTAGTTATGTTCAGGAATATCCGACTCATGAAAACTTACACCTACCATCAGATTGTCACCCTTTTCTTCAAAAACACGAGCCTCAAGGCTAATATATGTTTCGTTGCCATGATACCTGCAATCAATTTCCCGACCTTGACCGGTCAGATCCATATAACTATTGAATTGTCTCATAGAATATCCATCTAGAGATCAGTTTAAAATAATTATGGTAATCTAAAGATTACTTTAAAAAAAAAGATAAAAGTGGGCCTGCCCGGACTTGCACGAAAAATCTTACTAATTTTTGAGTAAGACTTCGTCTTGCACCGGGGACCTCCCGCGCTCTAAGAAATCGAAAATTTCTAGATGAAACTTCGTTTCAAGTCAGGCGGACGTCATCTGTAGCGCACTGCAGACCAGCGAATTGCAGGAAGCAATTTTAGTGCGTAGCTACTAGACTACAAGCCCATCTGCAACAGAAAATCTTATATTCTTTTAAAAACTTTCTTATCTTATGCCTCTTAACGAACAACCGGCTTACATTTTGCCTCAAGCAAAGAAAAGAGCCGTAACTCCAAAAATTATCTCTTTGGTCATCCTTAATACCATCTTTTATCTGGGTATCCTGCTTAATCTGGCTCTTCTAAACTTTGAAAAATTAACTGCTTCGTTAATAAGGACAGTATCTTTGCTTTTTGTTGTTCTAATCTTAGCTCTAGGGTTATATCTTACTTTCCATCAGGCTAACAAGAAGTATGCTTTTTATCGTGATAGGCTGGTTTTTGAGACTAAAGAGATTTATTATAAAAACATAATTAACACTAAACCAAAACAAGATTTCTTTGACAAACTGCTTAAAACATATTCTATCAATCTAGGCAGCAACTTTATCATCCGTCATATCCCTAACAACATTGATTTACAGACTTACCTTAACCAGCTTGTATCTTATTCTCGTCAACAATATTAGGCTTGGCTAATATGAAACCCTAGCTGTCTGTGCATAAAATGAAACAAAGATTTCATTTTAGCACTAGAAAAGAATAGTTTTTCTTTTTTATGTGTCAGGATTAGGAAAGATTGGTAAGCTAATCTTGACTTGACCAGACGGAAGATACGTGATTTCCATACACAGTGTGGAAATTTCGTCTCTGTAGTAGGATAGGGTTTCATAAAAGCCATTAAACTTATTAAAATGATAAAAATAAGTTTGATAAAACTATCAATCCTTAAGCAGATATATTTCAAAAAATACCATCGTCAATGCTAGAATCAATGGGCCGATGATAACCCCTAGAGGTCCGAACAAAGCGATGCCACCGAAGATGCCAATCATAATCAAAGCAGGATGAGTTTTTGCTCTTTCTCCCATCATTTTCGGTTTAAGGATGTTATCAATACTAGAAACGATCAACAAGCCGTAAGCAAATAGTCCTACACCCTTTAAAATCAGCGAATCGGAATCCCTGATGACGCCAGAAAAGAATAAATAAAGTGAAGCCGGAACCCAGATAATCCCTGTACCAAGATAAGGTATCAGTGCTAATAAGGCCATGATCAAACCCCAAAATAATGGAGAAGGCACACCAAACAAGAAGAAACCTAAGGCTCCTAAAATACCCTGTATCAAGGCGACAATGATATAGCCGAAAACTAAGCCATGTACAATTTCGTCTAACCTTTTTACTACAACTTGATATTTTCTCTTCTTCATCCTTAAGAAAATCTGCAAGTTTTTAACAAACTTATCCCCATCAATCTGGAAATAAAATAAGGTAAATAAAGTTATGAACAAATTCACTAAGACTATCGGCACACCGATAAGGATAGCTGAACCTTTCTGGATAATCCAATCGGTTACTGATTTGACCAATTCTTGGATCTGTGGTCCGAAGTTAGGGTTCTTTGCTAATTCCTGCACATAGATACAGATCTGATGGGTGCAAGTTTCAAACACCCCCAAGGAAACTTTCTCTTTAGCCAGGATGAAAACTGAATAAGATTGTTCCACTAATGATTTTATAAAAAAACCGCCAGGAATCAGCACGAGAAGGGTAACGATTAAACAGATCAGTAAAGCAGGTAAGATCCTACTTCCCATTTTTTTTTGTAATAAGGAGTATAAAGGATAAAATATGTAAGCGAGCAAAGCGCCGATAAAGATGGCGATAAAAAATGGTTTTATTATCAGGAATGACAAGACTGCTAGCAACACAATCACTATTACAGGGATAAAATTCCGATATTTCTTCAATCTACACCTCTTCTAACAATTAAAGAAATATTTGAGGTATATAAATTTTGTCAGAAAACAATTAGATTATTTGAGAAAAATAGAGAATAAAAAAGAAAAAATAAAGCCGTTAGGCTTATTGTGTTGTGGTGTCAACCATTGCGCTTGGAGCTGCAACGGTTGCATCGTTGGTGGTT
>Ga0210057_1002321_pt1 | contig 27418 bp, 28 predicted proteins | sample CryGeyCG2114_010_2_FD_183968 | JGI IMG/M metagenome (GOLD analysis project Ga0210057, IMG submission 183968) | Groundwater microbial communities from aquifer - Crystal Geyser CG10_big_fil_rev_8/21/14_0.10 (SPAdes) (version 2) | ecosystem: Environmental > Aquatic > Deep subsurface > Groundwater ...
CTGCTTAAACTTCTAGGTTGGAAAACAGGGCAGGAACTTGACGCAGAAGTTAAAGAAGGAAAATTAATTATTGAGAAGAAAAAGAATTAATTTTTTTAAGATAACTAACACCCGCTAACTTAACAATACACGGTTGGTTTATAATTCATAAGATATAAATATATATCTTTCTTCTTAAATTAAATAGAAAATAAAAAGCAGATGAGATATTTAAATAAACAAGCTATACTAATTGTGTTTTATCTTATTGCAATAGTATTTGCAAATCTCATAGTTACTAAATTCGGCCCAGTAGCAACAATCCCTGTGGCATTTGTTTTAATAGGGCTTGATTTAACCTCCAGAGACAAATTGCATCAGCTGTGGCATAATGACAATTTAGTACTAAAAATGTTGCTTCTTATTTTTTTTGGGAGTTTAATTTCCTATATTTTAAACAGAAATTCTATTCAAATATCAATAGCATCATTCATAGCTTTCTTTTGTGCAGGAATAGTTGACTTTATATCCTACTCTTTTCTGTACAAAAAGAAATGGTTGATAAAATCCAACGGCTCAAATATTTTCAGCGCCCTAACTGATAGTATTATTTTCCCAACTCTTGCATTTGGAACATTTATGCCATTAATAATTCTTGGCCAATTTACAGCCAAAACTCTTGGAGGATTTGCATGGTCTATTGTACTGATAAGAAACAGATAATCAACCAACAACTCTTTGTATCCCCTCAATATTATCTGCAACGTCCAGCCCTTTCTTTGTCAACTTTATCAGCTTAATTCTTCCTTGTTTTTCAAATGTAACTAATCCTAATTTCTCCAAGGTTTGAAGAATTTTTACTGCATGGCTGTAAGTACAGTCAACTTCTTTGGCTAGTATGCTTCCATATCTAGCTCTAGAAACTTTCTTTAAAGCAATTAACATTAAAGCTGGCTTCCTTCTGAAAAATATATCGAAGTTATCTTTCATTTTAGTTTTTATTTTCTCTTAAACTATTTATTCAGATAATCATCCTCTCCTTTCCCCTAATCTTATATACTCTAAACTATATATTAAACTATATATTTTTAAACCTTTCTATTTTAAAATTTATAGAAAATTATTTTAAAATCTTAACTACATCCCCAGTAAAACTTTTTCCTGTTATTTCTTTATATAAAGAAAGATAGCCTTTTGCGAGTAGTTTTGTATTGCCAGCAAAAGTTTCTAATCGAGTATTTCCTTGGTTGACAGATTCCTGCAAAGCCTGTTTTAAATTTTCTGAATTTAAAATTTTGATAAACTCTTCTTTACTAGCTATAATTCCTATATCCTCATTCTCAATTTCTCCTTTTTTTGTTATTATACTTCCTTTAATAATTTCCGTATTATAAGCCTCGTTTCCTATTATAAATTCTATCTTAGGGGTATTGCTAGACAAAGGAACATTATGCAACTCATAGGCTTTAATATTATACAAAATTAGATTTATCTGTTCAATTCCTACTGTTGTTTTATTTATCGTTTTATTAGTAAAAGAGGTTTCTGGCTTATGAGCAAAAGGATTAAAGAATATGTAAGCACCAACTAAAACTATTAAAATTATAATTAGCAACAAAATTATAATCCCAATCAAAATAATTTTTTTCATCTTAAATCTTATCAAAGTTTAAGAGGCAAAATCATCAGATTTTTCATCTTTGCTTCTATTCTTTATCACTATTCTAATAAGGGTACAAAAACATATTGTTCTTTAGTTAAAAATCTTTTTATTTTGCCATTTTTCTTCAAAATAATCAATGGTCCTGATGTATAAGGACAAATTAACAAGCCATTATTCTTCAACAAATTTTCAGCCAAAAATTCAATTTTTTCTTCTTCTCCTGCTTGTATTCCAGCAGTAATTACAATTCTGTCATATTTTCTTTTCCAAGCTTTTTTTCTTGAGAAAAGATTCTCTGCATGGAAATTTATCTTCTCTAACTTGCTAACATCCTGTGGTTTTTTCTGTTTTAGGAAATTCCTCAAACTAGCTAAATTTCCTTCAGCTTTCTCTTTTAAACTAGCAAATCTCTCTACACTAACAACATTTCCAGGATAAACTAAAAAAGCAATTAAACTTGCGTTCCATCCTGAACCAGTCCCTACTTCTAAAACATCATCTCCTACTTTTAATTCAGCTAACAACAACATTCTTGCCACAGTTGAAGGTTGAGAAATTGTCTGCCCCTCTCCTATAGGCAAGGCATTATCATAATAAGCTTCTTCTCCAGAATCAAGAAAATTCTCATTGATATTCGAATTTTCTGGATGTTCAGAAATGCGAATTTTATGAGCATTTCTGACATAAAAATATTTTCTATCTATAACAGAAATAGCAAACATAATCCTATCCAACAATTTCTCTTGTTCTTCACCTAACAAAAAGCCAGAGTTATAATCATAAACCGATTTCAGCATTGGCTGCATCTCTTTTTTTATGTTTTTTATAATCTCATCAGCTTCCATTTTTGTATTTATACAAATATATTTTGCTTCTTTTTTACTTAAAGGAAGTAAGGAAAGCAAACTTTAAATAACTTCTTTGATTAATAATAATATGTTAGATATAAACTTAATAAGAGAAAAGCCAGAAATAATAAAAAAGAGCCAGAAGGACAGAGGTTTAGATGAAAAAATAGTTGAAGATTTCTTGAAGTTAGATAAAAGCTGGAGAGAACTAAAAGAAGAAGTGGATAAATTAAGGGAAAGAAGAAACAAGATTTCTGAGGAGATAAATCAAGCAAAGAAGCATGGAAAAAATGCAGATAATATGATTAAAGAAGCTAGGGAAATACCAGGGGTTTTAGAGAAGAAAGAAAAATTAATGAAAGAAATAGAAGAGAAAAGAAATTATTTATGGAGAGAAATCCCAAATATTGCGGATAAAAGTATTCCAGTAGGAGACGCTTCTAAAAATAAAGTAATAAAGATTTATAGCAAACCAACAAAATTCAAATTCAAGGCTAAAGACCATTCTAATTTATTGGAATCTTTAGACTTGCTAGATACAAAAAAGGCATCAGAAGTAGCAGGCTCAAGATTTTATTATCTAAAAGGAGATTTAGTAAAATTAAACTATGCTTTGATAAATTTTGCAATAGACTTTATGAGAAAAAGAGGATTTACAATGATTCAGCCGCCTTTCATGTTAAGGAGAGATATTCTCGCGGGTGCGATGCCTTTAGGAACATTTGAAGGTGCAATATACAAAATTGATGGGGAAGATTTGTACTTAATAGGCACATCTGAACATGCCCTTAATGCTTACTATTTTAATGAAACAATCCAAGAAAATAAGCTTCCCTTGAAAATATCTGGAATTTCTACTTGTTTTAGGAAAGAAGCTGGAACTCATGGTAAAGATGAAAAAGGGATATTTAGAGTTCATCAGTTTGAGAAAGTAGAGCAGTTCATATTCTGTAAACCAGAAGATTCCTGGAAAGAATTTGATTTTCTCTTAAATAACAGTATAGAAATATTCAAGCATCTAGGAATTCCATTCAGGACTGTAGATTTATCAACAGGGGATATAACAAGAGTAGCAGCTAAAACAATTGATTTAGAAGGCTGGTTTCCTTCCCAAAACTGCTATAGAGAACTTGGAAGCTGCTCTAACTGCACTGATTACCAAGCAAGAAGAAGCAACATCAAATACCAAGATAAATCAGGATTAAAGCTAGTCCATACTCTTAATAATACAGCTATAGCAACAGAAAGAATGATTGCCTGTATTGTAGAAAACTTCCAACAGAAAGACGGCTCAATTAAAATCCCTTCTTGTTTATGGAAATATACTGGCTTTAAAGTTATTAAAGCTAAGAAAAGAAAGTAAAATAAGGGAGATGGTGTGAGGAAGAACCGTAGGTGCTTCTCAAATTCACAATATTTAAAAATATATCTAAATCTAGTTTAAGTATGGAAAATGCACTTAATCATCTAGCAGTAATTATAGATGGTAACAGAAGATTTGCAAAATCAAGAGGCTTGCCTAGTTTTAAGGGGCACGAATATGGAGCAGAAACAGTTGAAAAACTAATAGAATGGTGCAGTGAATTGGGAATAAAAGAACTTACTATTTATGCCTTATCCACAGAAAACTTAAAGAGAGAAGAAAAAGAAGTTGACTATTTGTTAAAATTAATGGGAAAATGGTTTGAGAAATTAAAAAATGATAAAAGGATGGAAGAAAACCAGATTAGAATGAGGTTTATTGGCAAATTAGATTTATTTCCAAAAAAGTTACAAGATTTATGCAAAGAAATAGAAGAGAAAACAAAAAATTATGGTAAGTCAAAAGTTAATTTTTGTGTAGCTTATGGAGGAAGATTAGAGTTATTAGAAGCTATAAATAAAATTAAGGATAAAAAAGAAATCTCAGAAGAAGACATAACTAAGGCTTTATGGTTATCATCTGAACCAGAATTAATAATAAGAACAGGAAATAGGTCAAGGACAAGTAACTTCCTGCCATGGCAGTCAGTTTATTCAGAGTGGATTTTTCTTGGAAAAATGTGGCCTGAGTTTACTAAAGAAGATTTGATATCTTGCATAGAAGAATTTAAAGAAATACAAAGAAATTTTGGTAAATGAAAGCTAGTTTATAGTAATATATCGCTCTGTTCTCTTATCATAACCCAAAATTCCCTCTTTCCTCATTTTTTCTAATGTTTCTTTTGCAATTTTAGGAGCAATATCAACACCTGCTATAATTTGCTCAATTCCTGCTCTTCCCCTAACTTCTTTCAGAAACCTAATTATATGCTCTCTTAATATTTGATAGCTCATTTATAAATATTAAATTTTTATCTATTAAAGATTTATATACTTTAATCGTATATACAAATTATGGTAAGAGAAAAAAAGAAACTGAGAATTCTAGCTGCTGGAGATATTCATGGAGATACAAGACAGGCAGAATATCTAGCTGAAAAAGCAAGGAAAGAAAATGTAGATTTAGTTATATTAGCAGGAGACTTGACATTTGCAGAAACCTCAACTAAAAATATTATTGGACCATTTGTAAAAGCAAGAAAAAAAGTCTTGTTAATACCTGGAAATCATGAAACTCTAGCAACAGCAGATTTTCTTGCTGAGATGTATCCTAACACAAAAAATATTCATGGTTATGCAATTAAAGCAGGAGATGTAGGAATATTTGGGGCAGGTTCAGCTAATATTGGTTTATTTCAGATTCCTGAAAGAGAGATGTTTAATCTTTTAAAACAAGGTTATGAAAGAATTAAAGGATTAGATAAAAAAATAATGGTAACTCATGTCCATCCAAGTAAAAGCAAAATGGAAAAGTTCACACAGTTTTTTGAAGGAAGTGGAGCAGTAACTAAAGCAATTAAAACATTCAAGCCAGATATAGCTATCTGTTCACATGTACATGAAGCAGAAGGCATAGAAGAGAAGATAGGCAAGACAAGAGTAATTAATGTAGGAAAAAAAGGTAAGATTATTGAAATTTAGATTTATTTTGAAAGCAACCAGTTTTCTTTTGTTAACTGAGATTTCTTAAGCTGAGGAAATCTTTCAAGTATAAATTTAGTCAAAAAAGCAATATCTTCTATTATTTCCTCTTCTGAATTTGTTTTCACATCACTATAATTACCTGTAAACTCTATTTCTAATTCATATAACTCGCCAAAATCACTGCTGCATCTGTCTAAAGAGATATGATATGTTCTTTTTGTCTCTGGCTTATCTACCCAAAAAGCTTTTCTGCCCCTGTAAAGCTCTCCTAAAAATTTGGAATTTTTGAAAATTTCTGAGTTTGCTGGAATCATCTCCCCTTTATTTTCTTCTCTTCTTAATATACAATTTAAATTATATGAATCTTTAACTATTTCTGACTTCCCTTTTCTTATTATCCTAGCTTCATTACCTCTAAACATCGCCTTAAAAACTCCTTTCTTATCTTGATAATATCTGTTAAGACTCCCCGAAACAAGAGTAAATGGAAAGTGTGGAGGTAAAATAAAACCAGAAACATTTTTCTCTCTAAACAAATTTTTTATTTCTAAGAAAGGGTCCTCCCCTTCAAGCTCCAACTTCGCTTCAATTTCAATTCCAGGCAACTCTTTATATATTTTATTTCCATTATTTTTTTCAATATAGCCTCTAAGAAGATTATACGCCATAAATTTCTTTGATATAACAGAAACTGCTCCTGCTTCTTTTAACAACTCTTCTGCCTTTAAAGCAATTTGATTATCTTGCTCTTTAGATTTTATTTCTATCCTATTATAATCCTCTTTTCCTAACTCTATAACTTCTTTTTTATCAGTTAAATAGAAATACCTAAGTTGACTGTCTACAGTTATTCTTGTATTCTCCCCGTTTTTTGGCACAAAATGTCTCCGAAAATATTCTACTATAACAAAAGGTCTTACTTGTAATTTGAAATTTTTATTTATTATCTTTAGCCCATCCTTCAAATTGGTTTTTACCCTTTCTTTTATCCTGCGATATTTGTCTTTAGCCTCTTTAAAATCTATAAAATATTCCGAATCGTATAACAATGTAGGGTGTTCTTGTGGACCTTGAAGATAGGTTCTAGCTTTTATAGAGCTAGTTAAGGGAACCACATATTCCTCATTATTAAAATAAACTGTCTGAATATATTTTTTATCAGAAAAGCTTATTTCTTCTGCAATTTCAAGTAGTTTTTTAATGAAATCTTGATTAGAAACAACAAAACGTTTTTCTACTCTTTCAGGAAGATCAACTTTTACTTTTTCCATTTTTATGATAAATTCAATCAGAATAAGGTTTTTAATTATTACTATAGCCAAAAAACGCAGTAAAAAGAATTAGAAAATTCTCTTTTTCAAATCTTTTCTAATCTTATATACTTTCTCTGCATCTTTTAATATATTAGTATCAACTTCCTGAATAAACATTTCTTCCCTATTATGATTTAATCTTTTAACTGCACCTTTAAATGGAACTGCAATCTGCGAATGTCCTAATCTATTGTCTATAAACTTATTATCTTCTAACTTCCCAGCAGAATTACAAAAAACCATAACTATCTCATTTTCAAAAGCCCTAGCAACACACAAAGAATCTACTAATTTTAATCCTGCATTTTTATCGTAATCTAATCCTATTTCAGCATCTTCATAACTCCAACAGCTCGGGCAAATTACAATCTCTACCCCTTTTCTCGCCATTTCTCTAAATATTTCAGAAAAAGCTAAATCCCAGCATATAATTAATCCAATTCTCCCATATTTTGTATCAAAAACACAAACTTTATTTCCAAATTTAAGATATTTTCTTTCAGAATGCCACAAATTAATTTTTTTGTAACTAGCAATTATTTCTCCTTTAGAGTTTATATAATAACAAACATTATACCATCCTTTTTTATCACCCTCAATTATACTCCCGGGAATAACATCAATCCTATATTTCCTAGCTAAATTCTGAAAATATTTTCTATATTTTCCTGAGAAATCAACAAATTCTTTTCTTACAAAAACTGTTCCTGAAATAAAATCCTCTGGAAATACTATCATATCTGCTTTCAATTTTGCAGCTTTTCTGATAAATTTTTCAGTTTTCTTTAAATTCTCTTCAGGAGAAAACTGTTTGGATTTAAACTGAACAACAGCTATTTTCACCTTCATTTTTTAGCACCTCATTAAATTAATAGTTTTTGAATTTAAAAATTCTTCTATAAAAGAATTTTTAAGCCACAAAAATATGAGGATTTTTGATGTTTAAAAATGTTTATAAAAGAAAAACTATAAATACTATAGTCTTAAAATAGAAACATGAGAAGAAAGAAAATTCAGCAGGAAGAGTACATTCCTCTAGACAGAGATGATTTAAAACACGCATTAGAAGTTCCTGTAAAAGAAATTCCAGAATCTGAAATAATAAAAATAGAAAAACCTGGGAAAAAAGGCAGGAGAAAAATAGAGCTAAAAAATAGAAATGTAAGAGAAGAAGAAATAAATCAACCAGAAGAAGAAATGAAAGGCACTTATACTCTTATAATAACAGAAAAACCCCAAGCTGCTTTAAAAATAGCAACTGCATTAGGAAATGCAAGAAAATTAAATGAAGGTAATGTTTCTTATTATGAACTAACAAGAGAAAATAAAAAAATCTTAATTGCAGCTGCAGTAGGGCATCTTTTTACATTAACAACAAAGGAAAAAGGCTTTCCGGTATTCAACATCTCTTGGCAAGCCGAGTTTAAGAAAAATACTTGGGCAAAAAAATATTATTTATTATTAAAAAAAGTAGTAAAAAATGCTAACGAATTCATAATAGCAACAGATTATGATGTAGAAGGAGAGGTAATCGGTTGGAATATAATCAGGTTTATTGGAAAGCAGAAAGATGCAAAAAGAATGAAGTTCTCCACCTTAACTTCCAAGGAACTAGAAGACTCATATAAAAACTTGCAAGAAACAATAAACTGGGGGCAGGCAATTGCTGGTGAGACTCGACACTTCTTAGACTGGATGTATGGTATTAACTTATCTAGAGCTTTAATGTCAGCAATACAAAAGGCAGGCTCATTTAGAATAATGAGCATAGGAAGAGTTCAAGGTCCAGCTTTAAACTTAATTGTCCAAAAAGAATTAGAAATTCAAAAATTCAAGCCAGAACCTTACTGGCAGATTTTTATCAAGCTAAAAGGACATAAGCCAGAACTAAAATATGAAAAAGATATAACTAAAAAATCTGAATTAGACAAGTTCAAAAACTTAGAAGGAAAAAAAGGAACAGCAAAAACAGAAAAATTTCAAAGGAAAATAATTCCGCCATTCCCATTTGATTTAACTTCCTTGCAAAGAGAAGCTTACAGATTGTTTGGAATAAATCCCTCTCTAACTTTACAATTAGCTCAAAATTTATATTTAGCTGGCTTAATCTCTTACCCTCGAACTTCCTCACAGAAAATCCCATTTAGTATAAATCCAAAATCAATATTAAAAAAATTAGCTGAAAAATTCAAAGAAGTTAAATTCATTAAAAGAGAAAAACCAGTAGAAGGAAAAAAATCAGATCCTGCTCATCCTTCTATTTATCCAACTGGAGAATTTTCAACTATGAATAAAGAAGAGGAAAAAATCTATTCTTTAATTGTAAAAAGATTTATTTCCTGTTTCTGTGAAGATGCAGAAATAGAGGACAAAAAAATAGTATTTGAGACAGAGAAAGACAAATTAAGGTTTAAAGCATCTGGCTTAGAAATTATAAACAAAGGATGGATGAATGTCTATCCTCTCTTAATGAAAGAAGTTGAAATTGAAACAATAGAAGGAGAGAAGACAATAGAGAAAAGCAAGATAGAAGAAAAAATTACACAACCACCAAGAAGATACACCCCTGCCTCAATTATAACGGAATTAGAAAAGAGAAATTTAGGAACAAAATGCCTAACAGGGAACACTAAAATTTTATACAACGGGAAATTTATAGAAATTGAAAAGATATTTAATTCTGGGAAAAAAATTTCCCAAGAGAATAACATTAAAACAAGACAAATTGATGGGCAAACCATATCTCTAAATAAAGAGAACAATTTAATTGCAACAAATCCCAACTTAATTTCAAAAAGGAGAATAGGTAAAAACGAGAAAATAATAAAAATAGCAACAGATTCCTCAGATATAAAGTTAACAGACGAGCATTTAGTTTATATTTTCAGAAACAATAAGATAGAGCAGATTCCAGCTAAAAATTTAAGCATAAACGATAAGGTTGTTGGGATAGCTAAAAATTATCAAGAAGGAGAGATAGTTATCAGCAAGGATTTTTTTGAGGGCTTTAAAATCAGAGATAATGAAATTATTCACAAGTTCTCTCAAAAAACAAGTAGAGGCATTAGATTATTTAAACTTCCGGTAAGGTGGTCTACACAATTAGCTTGGATTTTAGGTTATTATTATGGTGATGGCAGCTATTCTGATAAAAAATATAATGGCTCACATCAAATTTATTTCACAACAACAGAAGATAAAGCTTTAAATCTTCTGAAATCAGGTATAAGACAGATTTTTGGCAACGAGCCTTATTGCTATAATTTAAAAAGAAAATATAAGGTAAATTGCAATGCAGTCATGTCTTATGCATTAATCAAAAAATTTCCGAATCTAAAGGGGAAAAAACCAATTCAAATCCCTACCGAATTTACGGGAGACTTCCTGCGAGGTTTTTTTGATGCTGATGGAAATGTCCATCTAAGACCACTAGGAAAAACAAAAATAAATGGGAAAGAGTGCAATTCATTTGATACTCCAAGAATAAAGATAACTCTCTCCAGCGAGGAGCTAATCAAATGGGTATCTAATTTATTGGATAAATTAGGCATTCATAATCATATAAATAAAGGGACTGCTACATGTAAAGGAAAAAAATTTAATTGCTGGACAATACTAATAAGCGGGAAAGAGAAAGTAGAAAGATTTGCGTATAAAGTAGGATTTGATTCTTATAAAGAGGGTATCCTATACAAAGGATTAAAATGTAATTCACCATTCTATGAAGTATTAAGAAATTCTGCAAGAATATACCTTGCATTAAACAAAAAAGAACTAAAACCTGAAGAGTTAGCTGAAAAAATAGGAATTTCAAGATATTCGGTAATGAGGGCTATAAAACATTTGTTTGTTATAGGAATTATTTCCAAAAGAAGAATCGGTAATAGAAGTAAACAAAAGTGGGTTTACTCAATCAAAGAAAAAGACGTAGAATATGAAACATACTGCATAAAATTAGTTTATAAAAAGATTGGAAAAGATTTATATGAGATTCCGGTAAGAGAGATAAAAGAAGAGCATTATGATGGTTATGTCTATGATATCTCGGTTGGTGAGAATTCTCCAAATTTTATTACAGAGGGGAGTTTATTAGTGCATAATTCCACAAGAGCAAATATTGTAGAAACTTTATACAACAGGAATTATATAAAAGATACCTCAATTAGCGCAACACCATTAGGTATCAAATTAATAGCAAGTTTAGAAAAATATTCTCCTATAATAATTGATGAGAAATTAACACGCCATTTTGAAAAAGAAATGAATGAAATACAAACAGCTAAGAAAAACTTAGAAGAAAAAGAGGAAAAAACAATAAAAGAAGCTAAAGAAACAATTACAAAAATATCAGAAGATATGAAAAAAAATGAGGAAAAAATTGGAAAAGAGTTGATAGAAGCTAATCAAGAAATTTACAAGCAAGAACGAGAAAACAATACACTACAAATCTGCGAGAAATGCAAAAAAGGAAATTTAAGAATTCTTTTTAACAAAAAATTCAGAAGAAGTTTTGTTGCTTGTAGTAATTATCCAGAATGCAAAACTACTTTCTCCTTGCCTCCCGGATTAATAAAGCCTTCAGGAAAAACCTGTGAGTTTTGTGGTTTTCCCAAATTATTAAGAATTCAGAAAGGCAGACGTCCCTGGGAATTTTGTTTTAATCCTAATTGTCCTAGCAGAAATCAAAATGGTCCGGCTAAAAAAAACAATAACTATTAGAGATGTTCAGAAACTCGCAGAAAGGGGTTTAGAAATTTTAATTAAAAAAGGAAGGCATCCTGAAGGAAATTTTGGATTATATTACCCTGAAGAAGATGAAATAAGAGTTTATTTGCCACAACATAGCTCAAAAAAAGAAATTGAAGATACTATTTTACATGAATATGTTCATGCTTTAGAGGGGCAGAGAGGATTTAAAGGAAAAATATCCCATGGAGAAATTGATATTGTGGTAAATAGAACTGTGAGGAGAAGACCAAAAGTTATAGAATTTATCAAAGAATTATATGAGTTAGATTATTAAATAGGACTGAATTCTTCTTTTTCTTGAGGAAACTCTTTGCTACCTGTTTCAGTCAACTCATTCCCGTTTAAATCGAATTTTTTATCTAAAGGCAATTGCGAGCATGAACCTTCTACATTATTCTGGCATTCATATTTGTAAGTATAAGTCCCTTCAGCAAAATCCTTATCAGTAAAAATTAAAATGCAACTGCTTCCTATTAAAGAAGAAAAATTACAATTATAACTGCAATCATAATCTCCCTTGCAACTTTCTTCTTTGTCTTCTGAAATGCTGTAACATTCTAGCCCGCTCCCTAAAACAATTCCTCCGCCATCACCTGTACATTTGTCACTAAAATCCTTGAAATCATTATTTTCATTCAGTTTAGTTTCATTTATTTCTATAGAGTCATTTGTTAATTCTTTAAATTCATCAAAATTAAATTCTTGCGAAAATAAAGGTTTTGGTTTTTGTCTTGATAAAACTTCAAAAAAAGTAAAAGCTAAAATTAGAGCTAATATAACAAATAAAATTACTATCCACTTTTTTTCATTTTTGTATTTATATCAAAAAATTCCTTATAGAATTTTAGGATGTTCAGAAATGCGAATTACATAAGCATTTCTGACACAAATATATTTTGCTTCTTTTTTAAACAAAAGAAAAAAGATAAAAGAATATATAAATCTAATTAAATCCAACCCCTCTTCCTAACCCCTGAACCAGTAATCTCAAAATTTAATTCCTTTTTAGGCAGGCTTCTATGTTTTCTCAAAATTACCTTTCTCTTTCCCCTTTCATTTATCAATTCAATTATAGATTTGCTCCAATATTTCAAAATATCTCCACCAACCATATGAAACTCCTTTTTCTTTCCTTTTTTTAAATCTTCTTCACTTAAAAATTCAGTATAAACTTGATTTGTAACGAGAACCGGAATGTTCCTATTTCTTGCAATTTCAGCTAATATCCTCATTTGTTTTGCCAACTTAGAATTAATCTCTCTAATTCTCTCCTCTTCTTTGCTTTTAATTGCTTCTGCTAATTCTAATCTGTATAGCATAGTCATCCCATCTACAATGATTAAGCTCACACTTTTATTCTTAATTTCTCTTAATAAGTCAGAGAAAGCTTTTTCCTGTTCGTCAAAATTTACAGGTTTTAAAAGTAAAATATTTTTTAATATATTATTATAATTATCTCCAGCTAACTGCTTAACTCTTTCAACAGAAAATCCACCTTCTGTATCAATAAAGATAACTTTATTCCCTTTTTTAGCCTGACTTATAGAAGCTAACAAACAAAAATTTGTCTTGCCTGTTCCTGCTCCCCCATAAATAGTAGTAATAATATCTTTTTCATATCCACCATATAACCATTTGTTTAAATCGTAACTTCCTGCAGATATTTTTCTTTCTTCTTCTGGCATTAAAATTATAAGAAAACAAGCTTAATAAGAATTATTGTGTTAGAAATTATAGTGCACTCCCTCTGCTCATCTTTTCTAAAAGTTTTGAAATACCTATCCTTGTTTCATCAATATCAGCTCCCAATCTCCATTGACTACTCCCCACACGTGCCCAATATGTTGAGCCGTTTTTAACTACAATACAGCTCTGTCCGTTAGTGTGAACAAAAAATGCCCCATCCGGCATTTTCTCAAATGTTAAATCCCCTCTAGCTTTTTCTCTCCCCCTCTCCAAATCAGCCACTACAGAAGGCAATTCGTTTGCATAATCTTTTCTCCTGCCTTTCGGAAAAAGAACATGATGACTATTTAAAGCAGCTTCTTCTGGTGTTCTCTCTCTGTGCCGAATACCAACAAGGTCATAAGTTTGATTAAAACCATGTGTCACTTCAGCTTGACTAATCTCTCCTGCACCAAACTGCATACTTCTGATACTTGCAACATATTCTCTGCTAGGATATTCACTGGCTGGATCTATACCCATTTTTATTTTAGAATATTAGTATTTATAAACTTTTCTCAGAAAAAATCTGGCACTGAAATTTCCATAATTTAAAATTCTTACTCTGCCATGTATCATTAGGCAAACTAGCTTTGTTGCATAAACATTCAAGAAATTGAATCCTGTTAAATTTGTTTTCAGTAGCAACTTGAGGTAGCAATAATCCTTGATAGCCAATATAATTGCACATCAAACCATCCTTTCCTACAACAACATTCTTAATATCACATTCTTGAGGCATAGTTAAAATTGATATCTCAATTTTAATATCTTTTAATTCCCCTTCCTTAACAGGGGAAAATCTAAAATCAGAAAACGCAGCTTGTTTTGCTGCCTTATATACAGCTTCTACAATAGGAAGAGAAGGATAAGGAAAACCTATACACCCTCTTAATTGTCCTTTTTTATTTAAAGTGACAAAAACTCCCCTTGCCTGCTTAAATTGCTTTCCCTCTGGCAATTCAGGTTTCTTTTTTGTGAATTCCTCTTCTATACTTTCTCTTGCCAATTTTAACAGCTTAATGCCATCCTCTTTGCTATATTCTCCTATCATAATCAAAATAAGAATAAAGAATTAATAAACCTTGCTTCTTACTTCCCCTCATCAGAAATCAAAGATTTCTGAGTGCCATCAAAAACTATTTAGTTTTTGAGGTCTTTAATCCCTCAACTAACTTGTCAGCTTCTTTTTCTATTAAAGCTATAGCATCTTTCAAAGCAGCTTTTACTGTCTTGCCTTTAGTTTTAATCTTTAGTATAATCTCTTTCCTCATAGGATGTTCTCTTTTCCAAGCTACAAAAGAAACATTTTCATCTTTATTTAAATAAGCTCTTAATATTTCAGCTATAGTCAAATTATCCAACTGGATTTCAGCTTCATTTTTCTCTTCCTTTAAAAATTTGATTTCCATAAAGAACAAATTAAAAATAGATTTAAAAACTTAACTGTTAATCTTCAAACTCAACTTCGCTATCAATCAGTTCTTTATCTCCCTTTTCTTCACTTTCCCCAACTTTTTCTAAAAGTTGCTTGTCTTCTTTGTTTATATTCCAAACAACATTTTCAACTTTCTTCATCTCTCCTTCAATTTTTCCTCTCGCTTCTTTCATTCTCTTTAAATCAGAAATAGTTATATTTTTAACAACTTCTTTATCAAAACTCAATACTCTTGCAGGAATTTTTAATCCAAGTTTTTCTCTTACAATTTCTTTCGCTCTTTCTTCTCCTTCATTCTCTTTTCTTAACTTAATATTAAAATATTGCTCTATTTTGCTTATTATTCTGGAACTATCATCTGGCATTTCTTTATTCTCAATCATTTTTATTGCTATTTCTGGCTCGCCAATTGCATCTGCCAGCTGTTTTCTATCAATCTTCCTTTTCTTTCTTTCCATCATAATCAACCAGTTAAAATTATCTATTAGATTTACAGGAACATTTCTTTTTTTAGCTAAAGAAAACTTCTCATCTAAAACCTGCCTATAATCTTTAGGCTTCCTTAAGTTATCTAAATTAATATTTTGTATCAATTCTCTTGTAATTTTTGATATTTTCTCTACCTCTGCCTTCTCCCCCCTTAAACCAGCCATTCTTCTTAATCTCTGCCTTACGCTAAATGGCTTCTCACTCTCAATTAGCTGAGAACTAGAAGGCTTTCTTATTATAGGAACATTTTCAATTAAAGAACACTCTTCACAAACTTTTACTAATTCATTGCCATAAACAGCATCTAATAATTTTACTTCCTCTTTACTCCTATCACATCTAAAACACACATCTTCTTCGTCCATGCTTATTCTCCTTTTCCCTTATTTTTATTCTTTTCTATCTCAAAATATATACATAAAAGTATATATTTCAACTTAGATATTTTTCTATTTCTTCTATATTCTTTGGGTCTACTACTTTTATTTTTTTATTAATAATAATAGTAAATGGCTCTATAATCAAATACTCTTTTTTTAAACCAATTATTAATTCATCATCTAAATTTATGTCAAAAGAATATATAACAAGATCGTTATTTCTTGTATAAACAGAGTCTAATAATCTGCCTACACTCTCGCTATTTTTGATATCTTTATCTTCATTAGAATAAAAAAAGAGTATAGTAGAGATATTAAACTTACATTTATCATTCATTTTACCTATAAATTCAAAATGTTCTAGCTCTATTAATGAGTAAAATTTTTTTCTGAATAAAACTCCTTGGTTATTTTTCCCTAACTTTTTTTCTAGTTCATCAATAATAGAGCCTTGAAATCTTAAATCTTCAGATATTTTACTTAGAGAGCTCAAAGAACAGTTGTTCTTATCAAAAAGAGAATAATAAAGCTCGTCTTTAAATATATCATATGATAGTTGTTGTTGTTCACTTGAAATTCTTTGGTATTCAAAATAAGAAATTGAGTAAGTTAAAAAAAATACATTTATAAAAATAAAAGTTCCTATTAAAAATGCTAAGACATATCTTTTCTTGCTTTGTATTTTCCTATCAGCCATTTTTATTCAGATGATTTTAGTTCTTCTTTAAGATAACTGAAGTTTATATAGATTATTATTTCCATGAAATTTTTCTATTAAACATAATGTAAACAATAGAGACTATCCACCAAAAACCGAACAAAATTGCAAAAAATATGAAGAATAAGGGAATATTAATTATAAGTCCTGAAATTTTCCCTGTTTTCTTCGAAGCATAAAAAAGATAAAAAAAGGAAAGAATTATAAAAAGGCTTAAGAATATTACAATGGGATTGGTTACAAATAAAAAAATAAGTCTTTCAATAAAATAAAAATTTGTATGCAAAACACTTTTGAAGTCAAAATTAATATTGCTTAAGAAAACTAATTCATCTCTTATATTAAAAATAGTTTTAAAAAACATATAGGCCGTAACAAAAACAGCAAAAAAAATGCTAACTATTGCTACAGGAATTACAAACATCCCTAAATCGCCATACCTCGGGCCTATCACTTTTCTATATTCCCATAGATTTTTCATCAAACCATAATACCACCTTCTTCTTTGTTTAAGTAGATGAATAAACCTGTTAGGAGCAACTGTATATGCTGGAGCTTCAGGAACATTCTCAATAATGTAATCATGAGACTGAATTCTAAGAGCAAGTTCTAAATCTTCTGTTATATTTTTTTCATCATATCCGCCATATCTATCAAAAAAACTTTTTCTATATGCGGAAAAAGCTCCAGGAGTCACGTAGATAGCATTAAGCGAAGCAAAAGTTTTTCTTAAGAAAAGTCCTAATAAATACTCAATAGACTGTATTTTTTCCAAGATATTTTTTGGCTTATATAACATCATTGCTGGACTTACACTCATTACTTTCTTATTTTTAAAATATCTCACCATATCTTTAACACTATCTGGAGTAACAAAAGTATCTGCATCCATGCTGAATATTATTTCTCCTTTTGCACTTTTAATTCCTAAATTCAAAGCTGAACCCTTACCTCCATTTTTTTTTGAAAAAATCTTTACGCCCTTACTCTCAAATTTTTTAGCGATTTCTAAAGTCCTGTCTGTTGAACCATCATTAATAACAATTATCTCAAATTTTTCTTTTGAATAATTTGTAGTAAGTATAGAATTCAGGGTTCCTTCAATAGACTTCTCTTCATTATAAACAGGGATTATTACTGAAACTTTAGGCAACTCGTTATCTTTATACAAAGATTTTTCCTTTTTATTACCAGAAAAATAACTAAGAATATAAAAAGTAGTTGCAACTAATCCTATATAAATTGAAGCATAGATTACATAATTTATTAGCTCCATTTTTTATTTTCCCTCATCTTATTTATTCTTTCCCTTGAATATGTGAAAATTCCTAACTAACTTCGGAATTTTCAGCACGCTCAGAAATCTCCTCAGGATTTCTGACGTGAAAATAATTATAAAAATCTTCTGATAAGTTCAACTCCAAAGTACGCCCTAATCTTTTAGCCTTAACTAATCCAAGCTCTCTAAACTTCTTAACATGTTCATAAGCTTTATTTCCCCTTATATTAACTATAACTGACTGCTTAACAGGCTGCTTATAAGCTATTACAGCTAAAGTTTCCTGTTCTGCCTTACTAAACTCACTATTTCCTGTAGCTAACTTATTTACCATATTTGAATACTCTTCTTTAACATCCATTTTCCACAAATCGTCTTTTTTCAAAATTTCTATAGAAGAATCATTAGAATATTTTTCTTCAAGCTTACTCATTAACTCGCGAATAAGTATAGGATTTATGTCAGTTAGCATAATTAATTCTTGTATATTCAACCATCTCCCAGAAATAAATAAAGCTGCTTCTATTTTCTTCAAATTTTTAATTTCTCTTGCCTCTTCAATCTCCTCAGCAACTTGTTTTTTCTCATTTTTTCCTCCATCATAATCAAAAGCTCCATCTGCCACTTTATCAATCCATTTCCATGCATCTGCTATTTCCTTTTTTTCCATGTTAAATTTCTTTGAAATCTCAGGAATTTATAATTCCTGATGACTGCCAAAATCTTCCGATTTTGAAATTTAATCTCCTAAAAATTTTTTGATTTTTAGGTCCCGGAAATCTTTGATTTCCTTGGAGCCAGGAAATTTGAAAATTTTCTGGATCTCAAACCTCAAATCTAAGCAAAGCTCCTGTTCCGCCTAAATTCCAAAACTGCTTTCCTTCCGGTGTCTCATCTGAAACAATCTCTATCTTAGCTGAAATATTCTCAGCTCTTTTTTTTAGCTCGAGAATTTTTAGTTTTCCTAATTTTTTGCTTAAAATTAAAGTATCTATTGCACCATACTTCAAAGCTTTTTCTATACCCTCTTTCTTATATGCTACTCTGTCATTTTTTCCTAATCTCTCAAAAAAACCTTCTAGTAACTGCTTTTCATGAGTTATCTCTTGTTGAGCTAGAAAGTCTCCTGAAGCTTCTACTAATAGCTCAATACCATGCTCATCTGAATAACCTATATCTTTTAGACCAATAACTTTTTCTTTCAATTGAGTTACAAGTTGTCCTTCTTTTAAAAAATCCTCTTTAGTAGGTACTGGCCCTCCAATAATTATACCTTTTAATTTAGGCATATTAAAATAAACTTCTTTCATAGCCTCAGCTATCCTCCTATAAAATTCTTTTGCCATTCCCTCTCTTATTCTCTCAAATCTCTGAGCTGAGTTATGAACAACCAGGCAATTAGCTATAAAATTATGGTTTTTTGTCTCTATATCAATGGTTTCTTCTTCATTTAAAGCTTCTATTTTCTTAATTTTTACTGCAATCAAATTTGAATTATAAAAAAACTCCAACCTTCTTTTTAATTCTTCATTTGCAATTTTATTTAGAATATTTTTCTTAAATAACTCTTTATTTAACTGCTTTTTGTTAACAAAAAAATCAGGACACATAAATTGTGTTGTAGCTATACCGGAATTTCTTAAGATTCTTGCAACTTCTTTTCCATTAACGATTATTTGTCTAATTTTGTTTCGATTACTTCTTATAGTAATAGCATTCTCTAATTTTTTCTGCTTTTCTTCTGAAGCAAGAGGTATTAATTCTTTAAATTTTTTTAAAGATACTATATCTTCAACTGAAAGTGTAAATCTTGTATTCTTTGAGTAGGGGTTTCTTCTATTATCATACTCCCACAAAGAAGAAATCACACCTAACCTCAAGAGAGAAAACTGTAATTGCCTCGTAAGTAATTTGTTATTTATACCCAAAGCAACTCTTGTTTTTACAACGTAACCCTCCGCATCAAAAAATCCTGCAATAAAAGAAGCTAAAATAGAATCGGGAGATTTCAGTATGATAGATGGAATTCTTTCATCTAAAGTTTTATCTTTTTGCTGGAAAATCTGCTTAAATAATTGACTTACAATTCTGCTATAAATTCTTATTTGCCAATAATTTTTAGATGCTCTAAAATGCATTTTCACCTTAATTCCAAACACTTTTTCTAATAAATTTTTATAGTATTCTGCAACATCTCCCCTTTGTTCAAAAAAAGTTAATCTATCAATTTCATAACTTCCATCTCCTAAATAATATCCTAATATTCTTGACAAATCTTCATTGATAATCTTTGGGATTCTAACTTCTTTTAAATTTCTTGTGCTTTCAATTTTTGGTTTAAAATCTAATTTTTGATATTCTAAATTTAAATCAATTTTCTCCGGCATAACTAAAAAGTCTCCTGCTTCGATTTCAGCTAATGGCTTTTCTTCAATTCCGCTTTGAGTTCTTACAAAGAAAGTATGCTCTTTAGAAGCTTTAATTTCTAATTTTGGATAACAAGTTATTATTTTAAATAATTGCTTTTTATTTTCCCATTTTGTAATTATTGGCGTCTCTTCACTTTTATCTATATTAAAATTTTCTGCAATGATAATACAGGGATTGTGTGCGTATTTAATTTCTATTATTTCTCCATCAACTTTCATTATTAAAGTATCCTTACTTAAACATTGTCCTCCCGCCTTATATTTCCCAGGCACTCCTGAAGTCAGTTTTCTCAAAATTTTAATCTGCTTGCCTTCCAACAAAGCTAAAGTAGCTTCTTTCCTGTCCATAGCAACTAAACCATAAACCTCCTTTACTGCCAACATTTCTTTTAATGGTTCTAACACAAATTCTTTGTCGCATCTATACATTCTAACATTTAACTGTTGAGGAGGCTCAATTATCCATAACTTCAAATCCTGCTGTCCTTCCTTCTCAGAAACATTTCCACAAAAAATAGCCATGCCATTTTCAAGAGTAACTTTATATTTTTTTAATTCTCTGCTTATACTTTCTAAAGCATCTACAACATTTTTCCTGTTTACTTTGCTTTTTATATTTACAGCAGTAGATTTCTCATTCTCAATTTGACTATTAATTACATTTATGTTCTGTCCTGAAGGAATATAAACAGTTACTAATTCAGTATGGCTGCCTCTAATCTTGCTTAATTCTTCTAATAATTCCTCTAACTCATATTTGCTTATCATACAAACTCCACTTTAAACTTCCCTTCTTTTATCTCCTTGCTATTTGTAACAGATTTCAAATCTTTCAAAACATCTTTCAATTTTTCTTTATCTTTCTTTTCTAATGTCAAAATTATCTCAGCTTTCATGCTTTTCTGGGCTTTTGATTTTACCATTCTTGCTCCACTTATAGTCTCAAGTAACAAATTCAATTTTTCCTCATCATCTTTCTTCTCTTTAATATTAAACTTTTCAGGCCATTCTGTAAGGTGTATACTTTTCCCCTCATTCCTGTAATATTTTTGATATAAAGCTTCTGTAATAAAAGGAGTAATAGGAGCCATCAATTTCAAAATTGTAAGTAAAGAATAATATAAAGTATAAAAAGCACTTTCTTTTTCTTCCCTACTCCCATTATAAACCCTATTTTTAACTATTTCTAAATAATTATCACAAAAAACATGCCAAAAGAAATTAGCTGTATCTTCTCTGCACCTAGCATACTCATAATTTTCGAAATTATTAGTAGCTTCTTTTATAACTCTATTCAATCTAGACAAAAATAATCTATCAACCTCTTCAATTTTATTGGGTTTTTTAATTTTGTCTCTTAAATTCATAAAAATAAATCTAGCTGAATTAAAAATCTTAGTAACAAATTTTTTTCCTGCAACCAACTCTTTTTCCTGGTAATCTAAATCTTCTCCTAATTTGCTACTTGAAGCCCAATATCTTAAGGCATCTGCTCCATATTTCTCTATTACAGGCTGTGGCTCAACAACATTTCCTTTACTCTTTGCCATTTTCTCTCCTTCTAATGTAACAAAACCAGAAATCATAACATCTTTGAATGGATTCTTGTTATAATGAATATTGCTCTTAAAAACTGTATTAAAAAGCCAGAAAGTTATAATCTCGTGAGCTTGTGGCCTTAATGACATAGGAAATAACTTTTCCTGGATTTTAGAAGGCATTAATTGAATAGCAAGTTGGGGTGTCATTGAACTTGTAAACCATGTATTAAGAATATCTTTTTCTCCTTCAAATTCTTCTCCTCCACACTTACATTTTCTTTTAGGTTTATCTTTCAATGGATCAACAGGTAAATCTTCTTCTTCAGCCAGTATAATTTCACCGCATCTCTTGCAATACCAAACAGGAAAAGGAACACCAAAATACCTCTGATTTGAAATCAACCAGTCCCATTGCAACCCTCTAACCCAGTTGTCATACCTATGCTTCATATGTTTAGGATACCATCTCAACTTTTTTCCCCACTCTAACATCTTCTCTTTCAAATCTAAATATTTGACAAACCACTGCTTACTTTTAACAAACTCTATTTCAGTCTCGCATCTCTCATGAACATTAACAAAATGTTTTATTTTCTCTTTTTTAACTAATAAATTATTTTTTTCCAAATCATCTATTATAGCTCTCCTTGCATCTTTCAAACCCATTTTTGAATACCGGCCAGCCAATTCTGTCATTTTTCCATTTTTAGTTATAGCTTCTTTTATAACAAGATTATAAGCTTTCTGCCACTCCATATCAGTTTGGTCTCCAAAAGTACAGCACATTACAATACCCGTTCCTTTTTCAGGGTCAGCTCTCTCATCTTCCATAATCGGTACATTAATGTCAAATAAAGGAACTTTTGCTTTCTTTCCCTTTAATTTTTTAAACCTAGCATCTTTCGGATTATAAAAAATAGCAACACATGCAGGCAAAAGTTCTGGACGAGTAGTAGCTATTATCAAATCCTTACCCTCTACTTTAAACTTGATATGAACAAATTCAGAATCAATTTCCTTATCTTTAATTTCAACTTGAGCAACTCCTGTCTGACATTCTGGACACCACATAGAAGGAGCATCTTTCCTGTATAATCTTTTTTTCTTATGCAAGTCCAAGAAACTCCACTGACTTATTTTCCTAGAATGCTCATTTATAGTTGAATAGTAAATATCAAAGTCGCAGGAAATTCCTATATTTTTCCAATCCTGAATAAATCTTGGCAATTCAACTTTTAAAAAATCCGTACATATTTTAATAAACTCTTCTCTGCTCATATCCTTGGCTTTTATCCCCTTACTTTTCTCCACCAATCTTTCTGTTGGTAATCCATTATCATCTGTCCCAAATGGGTAAAAAATAGTATCTCCTTTCATTCTTCTATATCTTACAATAAAATCTTGCTGTGAATAAGAGAAAGCATGTCCAATATGCATTTTTCCAGAAACAGTTGGGGGCGGCGTATCAATAGAATAAATTTTTTTCTTGCTTTTAGCATCAAATTTGAAAATTTTCTCTTTTTCCCAAAACTGCCTTATTTGTTCCTCAACTTCTTTAAAGTTATATTCTTCCTTCTCTTCCATAACTCTAGTTAGTTATCTTTATTTTTAAATCCTACGAAATCTGAAAAGATTTCGTGGACCAGAAATTCCGAACTTAGTGAGTAATTTCTTGGTCTTAGTCATTCAGAAAAACTTATAAACACATAAAACTAAACCTAAATATGCCAGATAAAATAAGTATGCCTTCTGGATTTGGAGGCTTGTTAAGATATGATGAAGAATATAAAAGCAAGTTTATGCTTAAACCAGAACATATTGTTATATTTGTAATCCTCATAATAGGTTTTTATCTTGTCTTGAAAATTTTCTTTCCAATTAAAGTTTAATCCTAAAAAATGTTCGGAAATATAGACCCTAAAAAAATAGCAGGTATGATGTCTAAGATGGGAATACAACAAGAAAATATAGAAGCAAAAAGAGTGATAATTGAGCAAGAAGATAAAAAAATAGTAATAGAAAACCCTTCTGTAATCAAGATAGAGATGCAAGGAAATAAGAGTTTTCAGATTTCTGGAAACTTCAGAATCGAAGATTCTGACAGTGATCGAAATTCAGAAGAATTTCGACATATTAAGGAAGAAAGCAAAGATACAAGTGAAGAGGATATAAAAACAATAATAGAAAAGACAGGAAAAACCAAAAAAGAGGCAGAAAAAGCATTAAAAGAAACAGAAGGAGATTTAGCAGAAGCTATTTTAAGCCTTCAAAATTCTTAAGAATTTTGACAGTGCTCAGAAATCTGAATTTATGAGGATTTCTGACATTGAGCTAAAATCTGAAGTAATTTGTTATGCTGATAAAATTCTTCAACACTCTTCTCTATACCTTTTTCTCTCCACCAGCTTCCTTTTCCAGGATAATCTTCTAATTTTCCAAGTAAAAAATTTTCTTCAGGCAAAATCAGTTCAGGATGATGAAAAGAAACCATACAAGGACTTAATTTCCAGCTTTCTTCGCTTGTACTTCTTACTTGAATTAAACTGCTTCCTTGAAACCATTTTCCTAATCTCAATACAGCTCTTCTAATTGCAACATCATGTATATGGTTATTAGGAGTTTCTTGCATCTCATAACTGAATCTTGCTTGAACATTTGTAGGAGCAGTATCATAAACATCAGAAGCAGTATTTACAAGCCAAGACAAAATTCCAGGATCAGACCTTAAAAATTCATAATAAGCATCTTCATAAATCTGCAATGCTTCTTTTCTTTCTATTACCAAATCTCCCCACTGCCAAGCAAGCCTCCAATTCCCTTCTCCATACTCCTTATTCCATAAGGAAAAAATATCATCTCTTTTCTTGCCAAAATATCCTGGCCTCTTAATAGTTTTCCACATAAACAAATTTAAAGAGACAAGTTTATAATTATTATTGTACTAGAAAAATATATTAACTTCTATTTCTTCATAATTCAGACTAAGACAAGGGAAAATGGAAGCTGAAAATAGATTTTTCTTAAGTTTAGAGAAAGCTAAGAAATCTTTACAGATAGCAGATCATCTAACATACATGACTTTTCCTATTGTAAAAGAAAACAAACTGCTATTAAAAGGAATAGAAGAGCTTTATCTTGCTATTATTAATGCTATAAATGCTATCCTTCAATACGAATACACTTATAAGAGAATTCAAATTTACAAAGATGCAAAAGAGAATTTTAGGACTTTTCAGAGAGTAGCTTTAAGATATTCAATAAACCAAGAACAATTAAGCAAGATAACAGAAATTCTAACCTTAGCTGAAAAACATAAGAAAAGCCCATTTGAATTTTCAAAAAATGACAAAATTGTTATAATGTCAGATAATTCAAGAATAGATACTTTAAATATAGATAAAATAAAAGCCTTTATCTTAGAAACTAAAGACTTTTTGAGAAAATGTTCTTTTACAATAAAATCTGTATAGAGAAAAATATAAATACTACCCTAACCTTTACAATTCTGCATCTTTTTCCGCAAAAATCCCACGATTTTTGGGGTACAGAAAATCCGTAAAAGATTTTCTTGATATTCAAAAGAGGCATCCAGCTATAATGGAAAGAATAATACAAGAGAAGACTAGTGCAGACCATCTACTTTATGTCAGCATGAAGTATACAAAAACGACAGATGTAATGCTTAATCTAATAGAAAGATGGAGAAGTATGATTGAAGTAGCAGTAGATAGGCTATTAGAAAAGGCAAAAAAGCAAAGACTTATTAAAAGCATCCCTGATGCACCAAAAATAAAGATTGGCATATCAAGAGAAGTCTATAAAAAAAACCTGGCAATAATTAAAACCATAGATTTATATGAGTTCTTTAAAAGAGTAGATAGTTTAGAGAAAATTAGAGAAAACGAGTTTAGGAAAAATGTAACATTAAAAGTTCTAGATAAAGGTAACTGGATTGATATAAATATGGATAAATTAAAAGAGTATAATAGCATAATTGAAGGGTTCATAAATGCTATTAAACAGATTCTTTAAAAAATTTGTTTAATATAACCAATTAGTCTATAAATAAAAATTAAGATGTTAAAAATATTAATAAAGCATTTCTGTTTTTAATATCGATACGCATAGATTTAAATATATAATAATTTAAAAAATTATATTAACAAACAAAAATGGCAAAAATATATACTATAGCTTCTGGAAAAGGGGGTGTAGGAAAGACAACTACAGCAGTAAATTTAGGAGCTGCTCTAAACAAATTCAAAGAAGATGTTATTATAGTAGATGCCAATCTCACTACCCCTAATCTAGGATTATATTTTGGAGCACCTATTGTTCCAGTAAGTTTAAATCACGTCTTGCAAGGTAAAGCAGAAATAGAAGAAGCTATTTATGAGCATGAGTCAGGCACAAAATTAGTTCCTTCATCATTATCGCTAAGAGATTTGAAGAAAATAAATCCAGAACTAATGAAAGAAGCGTCAAAAAAATTGAAAAGAATTTCTGAACATATTATTTTTGATTCAGCAGCAGGTTTAGGAGAAGAAGCAAGAACAGCTTTAGAAGCAGCTGACGAGGTAATTATAGTAACAAATCCCGATATATTATCAGTAACAGACGCATTGAAAACTATAAAGTTGGCAGAAGAACTAAACAAACAGATAAGGGGAGTTATTATAAATAGGGTAAAAAATATAAAAACAGAAATGCCTCTAGATAATATAAAAGATATGTTAGAAGTTCCTATTTTAGGAATAGTTCCTGAAGATAAAGCTATTCAAGAAGCTCTAGCAAGAAAAAATGCTGTAATTCATACTAAACCAAGGAGCAAGGCAGCTAAAGCTTATATGGATGTTGCAGCTAAATTATTAGGGAAACAGAAGAAGCCATTATCTTTTTATGAGAAAATATTAGAAGTTATTGGTTTGGGATAAATGGGCCTGGGAGGAATTGAACCTCCGACCTTCTCGACGTGAACGAGACGTCATTTGTGGATTTCTACTTACCAGAAATTAACCACTAGACCACAGGCCCTGATTAACAAAGAAATAATAGTTTAAAATTCTTACCTTATTCTACTTCCTAACTCAATTTCCTCATCAGGAATAATTAATCTAATGTTGCTTTCATCTTTATTTACAGCAGCTAAAATCATGCCCTTACTTTCAATTCCTCTTAACTTTTTAGCTTCTAAATTTACTAATACAACACATCTTTTTCCTTTCAACTCTTCTTTCTTGTAAAATTTTTTAATCCCTGCAACTAAATTAATTATATTTCCCTCACCTAAATCAACCTCAAGTTGATAGAGCTTGTCAGCATTTTCGATATCATCAACTTTCAAAATCTTGCCGACTCTTAAATCAATTTTCTCCCATTCATTAAAACTTATTTCTTCTGCCATATTTTTATTCAAAGAGTCATCATTTTTATAAATCTTCCTAATAACCTCTCTTCTTAAATTATAACTATCTGCCCATTTTGCATAAGCATTCCAACCTTGAAAACTCTCTAACATCTTCTCTTTAGAATTTTTGCCTTCCTTGTATTTTTTAATCTTATCTAAGATTTTTCTTATATTTCTCTTTCTTAGAAGACTATAATACCAAAAATTCCTGAATCCAACAAAGTCTGTTCCTTGAGAAAGAGGGATTATCTTAGATTTTTGTGGATGAAGTTCTAACTTTAGCTTTTCTCTCAAAAATCTATCAATCTCTTGCTTCCATATCTCTAATTGCTCTTTTGAATTATGCAAGATAACAAAATCATCCACATATCTAATGTAATATTTTACCTTTAAATTATGCTTAACAAAATAATCTAACTCATTTAAATAAACATTAGCAAAGAACTGAGAGGTT
>Ga0210057_1002322_pt1 | contig 27418 bp, 34 predicted proteins | sample CryGeyCG2114_010_2_FD_183968 | JGI IMG/M metagenome (GOLD analysis project Ga0210057, IMG submission 183968) | Groundwater microbial communities from aquifer - Crystal Geyser CG10_big_fil_rev_8/21/14_0.10 (SPAdes) (version 2) | ecosystem: Environmental > Aquatic > Deep subsurface > Groundwater ...
GCTAAATTGAGACTTTCATGGAGTCGAGTATCTCGACTCTTAAAATAAAAACTTTTAGAAATAAATACTTTATTTTACGCAATTCATCTCGCCACTAAACTGGCGAGGGTTCTTGCGAAGTTCTAAATTCAATTATACTTCTGGAACATTTGAAAAGAAGTGGGAACCTAAACATAAAACGATTGTATTAACCCCTAACCATTCTAGTGTCAGAAAGGTTGAAATAGAAATTCAGGGATTAGATATTCATAATATGAGGCTACTGCCTGATAAAACAGGAGATGTTATTGAAGATACTGCAAAAGTGAAAATAACGAGGCATTACAGGTTTGCTGAAGGTGGTTCTGAAAACAAAAAGGATTCTGATTCAGCATCTCCCGGTGAAACTGAAGCAAGATAATTTTTAGTTATAATCCTTATTTTATTCTATCAACAAACAAATTTAAAAAACCAAAAACTCTTTTAAATTTGTATTGGTCCGTTAGTCTAATGGTAGAACACCTCGTTTACACCGAGGAAGCGGAGGTCCGATTCCTCCACGGACCATGTTAAACAAATGAGAACTCAAACATTAATTCCAATATTAATTTTAATAGGATTGCTAATCCTATTTTTCTTTCCAGAACCAGAAACCAATTTTCTATTATATTTAGGAACAGCATTATTTTTTATAATTGTAATTATTTTTTTATCAATAAAATCAAGGAATAAAAAAAGTAAAAAGTAAAAATATAAAATAATTCACTATTAAATTGATTTTATTTTAGAAATAACTTTCTTTTCTATACCACTTAATTTTGCTGTTCCATTTACATCAATTAATTTATCATATTTCTTTTTTTCCTCTTCGCTAAAGTCCTGACTTTGAAAAACAAAATTTGCGAGAAAGTTCAAATCAGCTTCATTTTTTCTTCTCTCAAAGGCAACTTTAAGAGGGGTATAAACTTTAATAAAAACAATTTTTGCTCCTATGGATTTTGCCAAACCATAATATCCTTGCCTGTTTTTTCTTGTCCTAATGTGGTCATCAAATATCACATTATATCCCTTATTCAAAAGTTCCCTTGTTAAGCTTTCCTGATAAAGATAAGAAATGTACCATGGATCAGGTGTTTTAAATCCTCTTTTTCTTAGTCTCTGTCTATACTTTTTTTCCTCTTTTCCAAAAAGATTCAAAATATTCACCACATCGTGTCCTCTTACCAAAATTGTGTTTGGAAGTTTTTTTCTGATAGCTTCTGCCAAAGTTGTTTTCCCGGCACCGGAAATTCCTGCAAACAATATTAATTTGTTTTTAGTATTTTCAAGATTTAGCAAGTTTTGTAAATTGAAATGATTCCTTAAAATATTCAAATTTGAGCCATATTCATCTTGAAAATCCTTTTGATAATCTTTTAGCTTAAATCTCCAATCCTCAAAAGGAATAAATAAAATTGATTTTTTAGTAATTCCATAATCTCTTTTAAGTTCACTTCTTAACTTCTGAAATAAAGGAACGCTCATACTTCCACAAACATTTTAAACTTTAAAAAACTATTACAAAAATGTTCAAAGAAACTAAACTGGGTATTTTTAGCTTAATTGCAGGATTGTTTCTTATATTGATTTCCTCTTCTTTTTCGATAACAGGAAACGTAGTGTTTGAGAATAATATGCTTGATTTCTCATATTTGAAGATTCTAGGGTGGGTATTTTTGCTGATTTCAATGATTTTATTATTGGGAAGAAAAAGTCTTGATGCAATTGTAATTCCAACCGGAGGAGGTGAATTTGAACCTCAAGAGGAGATGTATTATCAAGATGAAGCAAGAGCAAAAAAAGCTCTTAGAAGAAAAAGCTGGCTTGATGATGAAGGATATTTTGTTATAAGCGGAAAAGTACATGATGATGAAAAAGTTAGGGGAGGGCAATCCGTTTCAATTTACAACTATCTAAAAAGGCATGGCATAAAACCTGGAAATATAATGATTGAAGGCAAATCCAAAAAAACCATGGAAAATGTGATTTATACCCTTAAGAAAATAAAAGAAAGAGAGATAAGAAAACATGGAAAAATCAGAAGGCCGATAAGAGTTGCTTTTGTTTCATATCCAGAACACTTGAAAAGATTTGAAGATTTTGAGAAAACAGCAATAGAAAGAGGTTATTTTGACAGGGGAGATTTTGAATTCCATAAAATAAGGACTTTTCCACATGGAAAAGATAGAAAAAGTCAAAGAAAGGTAGAAAAAGATTATGAGTCAAGCCCAGAAAGAATAATTAAACACGCGATAGCAAAAGTTTTAATGAGATATATGTTAGGATAATTTAGATAATTTCACAACTTTTAAAAACAAATCCTCTTTCTAAGAAAAATGGCAAAAGAGTTTTATGATTTTATTGTGATTGGAGCAGGTGGAACAGGTTTGGCAGCTGCGATGTATGCTGCCCGTTTGGGATTGCGAACGCTTGTTCTTGGGCATAATAATGGAAGTGAACTTGCAGTAGGTGGAGTTATAACAACAACAAATTTGGTAGAGAATTATCCTGGCTTTTCAAGAATTTCTGGGTTTGAACTTGCAAAAAAGCTGGAGGAACATGCAAGAGATTATGATTTGGTAGAGATAAAACAGGAAGAAGCAGTTGATGTTGAGAAAAAGAAAGATTGCTTTTATGTAAAAACAAAAAAAGGTTCTTATCAAGGCAAAACAATTTTATTTGCTACAGGAACTAAATGGAAAAAACTGCCTGAAACAATTAATGGAAGCAGAAAATTTGAAGGAAAAGGAATAAACTATTGTGCGTTATGCGATGCTCCTCTTTACAAAAACAAAGTAGTTGCAGTAATTGGAGGCTCTGATTCTGCAGCAAAAGATGCTCTCGTCCTTGCAGAGCATGCAGAAAAAGTTTACATAATTTACAGGGGAGAAAAAATAAGGGCAGAGCCCATAAATCTTAGAAGGATTGAAAATAACAAAAAAATTGAAGTTATAAACAACACAAACATAACTGAAATTAAAGGTAACGAAAAAATTAAGAGTGTTGCCTTGGACAAGAATTACAATGGAATCAATGAATTAAATCTTGATGGAATCTTCATTGCAATAGGACATGAGATTCTTTCGGATTTGGCAAAACCATTAAATATTAATCTAAATAAAAAAGGTGAAATAGTCATAAATCACAAGACTTCAGAAACAAATATTCCGGGAGTCTTTGCTGCAGGAGATGTAACTGACAAGCCTTTCAAGCAATTAATCACAGGAGTTGCCGATGGATGCACTGCTGCCTATTCTGCATATGCGTTTCTGAATAGGGGATAAAAAATGCCAAAAATAACAAACTCAAAAACAGGAGAAAGTATTGAGATTGAAGAAAATTCCAAAATCAAGGACGCATGTGAAGAACTTGGTGTGCCCTTTTCATGTAAAAACGGCACTTGCGGAACATGCATGATTGATATTGTTTCTGGTGAGGAAAACCTAAGCGAATTGACTGAAAAGGAAAAAGATTTGTTTCGCGATGAAACGCACAGGCTTGCGTGCCAGTGCAAAATCAAAAAAGGTGATGTTGTGATTGGATTTTAATTATTCGTAACGCACAGGAAGAGCTTGATAGCAACCACCATCAACAGTTCTAACAGGCATGTCTCCAAAAGGGCTCATACCTATACTACCTCTTCTTCTTTGAGATAATTCTCTGGCAACATAATTGATTGTATCTTCACTAATATCCATTCTTTTAGATTCTTCAGACAAAATTTGATCTACTGTTTTTGATCTATCTAGTGTTTTTGATACCATAATAAAAATTAATCTTTTAGAGATTTATAAACATTTCTCTTTCGTAGTTATTGTTAAGTTACAAAGTTTTTTGCCAGATAAAGTTTTTAAAGCATTAAAAATTTTTTAGGTTATGACTGAAAGAAATCCTAATTCTGAAAATGGTAGTGAAGACAAACCTACTTACAGGGAAGTTAAGGGAACTTTATTTACTTATGGGATAGGAAAAGGTAGAAGTAGAAAAACTTATAGGTTTTTTGTAGAAGGATTAGATAACTGTGAAGCGATAAAAGCATATGAAGAATATTTGAGAATAAAGCACAAAAGAAGCGACCCTCAAAAATGTCTTGAAGAAATGACAATATTACAATTTTCCACAAGAGAAAATAAATAGCAAAGAATATAAGCAAAATTTGTTCTTTATGAAGATAATATGGTATTGAACTTTGAAATTCCAAAACTTGTAAGAGAATTAAAAAAGATAAAACCAAAGAAAGTTTTGGTTCAATTGCCCGAAGGCATAAAGCAAAATGTCTCGGAAATTTCTGAGGTTTTTGATAACCTTAAAATAGAAGTGATTTTTTCCGGTGAAACTGCTTGGGGTGGATGTGCAATTGCTCTTAAGGAAGCTGAAGCACTGAAAGCAGATTTGATTGTTCATTTTGGGCATGCAAAATTTATAGATTTGCCAAAAAAATTCCCTGGAGTTTTATATATCGAAGTAAAAGATGAGTTAAACCTTGAGCCTCTTCTAAAAAAATCATTGAAAGAAATAAAAAATTTCAAAACTCTTGGATTAAGCTATTCAGTCCAGCACAGGCACGACATTCCTAAAATTATAAAATTCTATGAAAATAAAGGGAAAAAAATAATCTTATCTAAAAAAATGGGGCTTGTAGCTTATGAAGGACATATTGTCGGTTGCCAATACCGTGGATTGCAAGCAATAGAAAAGCAAGTTGAAGGATTCCTAATAATCGGCAACCAGTTTCATTCAATGGGCGCAGTAATGAGTGTTGAAAAACCCGTTATCTTGTTGGATGTTTACAACAATTCTGTGAGAAATATGAAAGGATTAAGAGAGAAAATCCTTAAGCAAAGAATAATCTCCATTGAAAAATTGCGAAGGGCAAGGATAGTTGGTGTAATCATCGAGATAAAACTAGGGCAGAAATTTGGTTCGGCAAAATACATAATAAATAAACTAAAAGAAAAAGGAAAAAAACCAATTTTGATAACTATGGATGAAATGACTCCTGATAAAATCATGAATTTTTACAATGTCGATGCTTTCATTGAACTGGCCTGCCCAAGAATTGCAATAGATGATTTCGCAAAATATCCAAAACCAATCTTGACTTTCAAGGAAGCTCTTGTTGCGTTAGGTGTTAAGACATGGGAAGAAATCTTGGAGATTGGAATTGTTTAAAAATTTTTGAGAACAAAACCCTATAAACTGCTTTTATTTTCCTATTTGATGAATGACAAAACAAAATCCTTCCTTGGATTGATAACTATTTTAGCATTATTTGTGTTGATGTCATATCTTGTAAGGCAAAATATTAATTTTTTTAGCAATCTTATAGGTGAAAATGTTATGGGAGTTTTTGTTTATATTTTCATAACAATCGTTGCTGTTGTTGTTGCCCCAATAAGCATGGTTCCCCTTATCCCTCTTGCTTCAAATCTATGGGGATGGATTCCTGCAGGTATTTTTACATATCTTGGTTGGGCTTCCGGTTCTTTTATCGTTTTTTACATATCAAGAAAATTTGGCGTTCCACTGATTAAAAAGTTTATATCATTAAAAGAAATTTATAAATTTGAATCAAAAATCCCAAAAGAAAATCTCTTTATGGACTTAGTTCTTCTGAGAATGATAATTCCAGTAGATATTTTGAGCTATGCCCTCGGACTTTTCAGCAAAGTGAACTTTAAGATATATTCATTGACTACCCTTATAGGAATTCTACCATTCACATTCATATTTTCCTATCTTGGAACAATTACCTTAAAATATCAAATAATAGGTTTTGCGGCAGTTGTGATTCTTGTTGCAATAATGCATATTATTTGGGAAACTAAAAAACAATCTTAACTCTTGACATAAATTTTAAAAACAGGAGAAATACCTTTTTTTATGACTGGTAACACTTTGAATACTCAAAAAAGTCCAAAGAAGAGCAATGGATTTTGGAAGGAATGGAAAAATTTAAGGGGAGAGATGAAAAGGGTAATAGCTAAAAATGATGGAAAATTCCCTACTTCCAGTGGACTAAGAGAAATAGGAGAAAACCAGATACTTAATTCTGCTCGCACTTACTTTGGTGGACTTCCTGAGGTAAGAAGAAAGATGGGGTATGGAGAAAAAAAACCCAAACCAAATGGAACCTTATATGCTAGACCCAAAAAAAATGGAATTTCCTGCTATCTTGCTGTCAGAGATGGAATTTATTTCTTAGTATCAGATTCTGGAGAAGAAATAAAAAGAGGATCTAACTTGGAAGTGTTAGCAAGAGAAATTGCAACACAAAGATATTCAGATTCTAAGTCAAACACCCCTGGCTTAACAATAGATGAAAGAAAATTGCCTTCTTTGTTAAGAGGTTATTATACACCTTTATCAATGAGTGATGAAGAAATTTTTTGGGACGTTTATGCAAATGAATGGGGATCATTAGCAGAGGTACCAAAAGAAAGAAGAATTTTTTAGAAGCAAATGATTAAATTACTCAATTTTTTCTGAAACAACTGCATTCAAATCTCTAAGCATCATTTCAAAATCTTCTTCAGGCATGCCATGAATCTTCGCTCCGTTCTCCAGAGTGTCCATTCCTGAGAAAGCGCAGCCAACACAATGTAGTCCATAACCCATTAAAATAGGAATTACATTAGGGTGCTTATCAACAAGTTCATCAATCTTCATCCCTCTTGTGATATTTTCTTTTGATTTTACTTCCATTAAAAGATATGAAAATGGAATTTTATAAGTTTTGCTTTTTTATGTTTTTATAATAATTATGTGATAGTAACATATGGAAATATTTATAAATTGAGATTTTAATAAATAAAAATGAAAAATTCATATTTCTCTAAATTAACAGATAAGGTTAGGACTGCTTATGAAAGATTAGTTGAAAACATAGCCACAACCCGCAGAGTATTAACAATTGAGAAAGTTGTTAGTGGTTTTTTCTTTGAAATTCCTGAAGAAGCAATAGCACCAAGAGAGGATATTCTGAAAACTCATTATGACGGAAGATAAATCCAACATTACTCTTTCATTGCCTTAACATAAATCTCATTGACCTTATCCCAATTGATTACATTGAAGAAATTTTCAACATATTCTACTCTTTTATTTTGATATTTCAAGTAATATGCATGCTCCCAAACATCAATGGCAAGTAAAGGTATTTTCCCCTCACTAAGAGGGCTGTCCTGATTTCTTGTCTGTACGATTTCAAGAGTTTTACTTTGTGGATTTAACACAAGCCAAGCCCATCCGCTTCCAAATACTTTCATTGCTTCTTCGCCAAACTTTGTCTTAAACTCTTCAAATCCTCCAAATGCCTTTTTTATTTCTTCAAGAATTTCCCCTTTAATTTCAGTGTCTTTTTTCAAAATTGTCCAGAAAAAATTGTGATTAATATAACCTCCACCATTGTTCCTTATAGCAGTTTTGATTTTCTCAGAAACAAAATTGATGTTCGCAATTATCTCCTCCGCACTCTTTCCTTGAATTTCTTCATGCCCTTCAAGTGCCTTATTGAAATTATCTGCATAAGCTTTATGGTGTTTTGTGTGGTGAATTTCCATGGTTCTCGCATCTATAAATGGCTCAAGCGCATCATAGCCATACCCCAGTTCAGGCAGTTCAAAAACCATTTTACTTTAATCCCCCTTTGACAACATATAAATTAGATCTCCTAAATCCTTTCAGAAACTCATACAGCATTTCGGTGCAAGTATTAAGAAAGTGAATATTCCTTCTGGTATCTCTTTCAAGTTTACTGATGTCTACACTCACCAGATTATCAGTAACTTTTCTTGCTACATCATACGGAACCATGAATTAACAATAGTGAAGATTTTTATAAGTCTTTTGGTGATAAATTTTTAACTATTCAATTTTTCTAATTTATGCTTATCAAGCCCCGATGGCACAATGGTACTGCATCCGCCTCGAAAGCGGAGTCCTCGGACATCCAGGTTCGATTCCTGGTCGGGGCGTCAACCGAAAATCTTTTAAAAGAAGTTTCCTTGTATTATTTGTCTAACTTCGGTTGGACACGGAAGAAAAGACTTCGGTCCTTTCTTCCACTAATATTCTGCACTTTTTTAACCATATAATATCCCTTTATTCTATACCCAAGATTCCTGTAATATTCCCTTACCCCTACACCTGAAATTACCGACAATTTTTTTATTCCATTTTCTCTCGTAATTTTCTCTGCTTCATTTAGAAGAAGCTTTCCTATGCCTTTGTGTTGTGAGGAATATTTGTTCCTGTCCTTGAGATTGAGGGCTTGTCCATAAACATGAATCTCGCGAACCATTGCCTGTTTTTTCCCTTTTTCATCTTTAAAAATCCTCAATCTAAGCAATCCAAAAAGAATATTGTCCTTATTGACAAACTGCAAGAAAAATTCCTTTCCTTTGCTTGCACCATATTTTGTAATCTTAAGCCTGACATTTGAATTAACATTTTTGTTAAATCCAATCTCCCTCATTCTTATCTCATTTATTTTTTGTTTCTCCTTTCTTAGCTCATTTTCAATGTCTTTCCTCAAGCCAAGCCTTTCCAAGCCTTCTACCATTGTTTCTCTTGGGAATTCTCTTACAATTCTCATAACTCTGCAATACTCAGGAATGACTTTCATCATTTCCTTAATAAGATTTTTCGCTTGCTCGTCCGTATAAGGTTTGAATTTAAGAAGTTTGTATGTTTTTTCAAGAGGAGAATCTTTCATGACTTGGCAAGGATAAATCTTTAATTGGTCTGGGCGAAATTCTTCTGAGTTGAAAAGTTCATTAAATAATCTCATGTCCATTTCAGGATTGCTAAAAGGCAATCCAATCATTACATGATATCCCACTTTGAATCCTGCGTCTTTAAGTTTTTCAGTTGCAGTAATCACATCCTTAACCATATGTCCTCTGTTTGTTCTTTTGTAAATTTCATCGTCAGGCATTTGAACTCCAAGCTCAACTCTTGTGCATCCATAAGAAAGCATTCTTTCAATCTCTTCTTTTGAGCAATTGTCAGGACGATTTTCAATGCAAAGCGCAACGCACCTATGTTCTGATTCTTCATTTAGTTTTTTTGCAGATTCCAAGTCCTTAGAAATATTACCATTCAGGGCATCAAAACATTTTTTTATGAAATCTTTTTGATATTTTGATGAATATTGCAAAAATGTTCCCCCAAGAATAATTATTTCAATCTTTTCAGTCGGATGATTCATCAACTTCAAAGTATTTAGTCTTATTTTCACTTGTTCATGAGGGTCAAAGCCCAATCTCAGAGCCCTCATCACTGCAGGACTTTTCTCCGTATAACTCTGAGGAACCTTCTCTCCTCCTGGACAGTATATGCACGTTCCATGATTGCATTTTCTCGGTTTAAGGACAACAGTGAGAGGAGTAACTCCTGAAACACTCCTAACAGGTTTCTTCACTCCCTGAACCGGTTTTGAGTACTCCATGCAAGATTTACTCAAGATTGTTTTAAATTATTTGCTCCTGCTGCTTAAAGAAGGTTCATTATTAGCTTGGCAATTTTGTCGGAATCATGCCTTGCAGTAAACAGGCTGTTTATCTCAAATTCTAACAGCAAATCCTCTTTGATTGCTCTTTCATCTTCAATGTCCGGTTCGACAAAAAAGCTATCTTCTTCCTTGTATTTATCTACAATTTTTTGTGTTGGTTTCTTTGTATTGCATATGATATAATTAACTTTCTTTCCAAGATAATTTTCTATAATATTAAGAAAGTTACTTGCTTTGAAGCCATGAGTTCCCTGCTTTGTAACTAAATTACAAACATAGACTATTTTTGCACTAGATTCCATTATGGCATCTCTAAATCCTTTAATAAGAAAGTTAGGTAATATGCTTCCATATAATTCTCCCGGACAAATCACAATCAAATCGGCTTCTTTTATTGCACTGTATGCATTTTTATATAAATGGGCTTTTGGTTCAAGCCATAATTCTTTTATGTTTTTTGCATTTTCAGAATAGTTAATCTCCACTTCCCCATTCAAAAAATCACCATTTTCCGTTTTTGCATATATGTTTGTCTCATCTACTGACACAGGAATAATTTCACCTGAAAGATTCAGAATTTTTGAAGCAACATTTATCGCATCAGCCATGTTTTTGTGTTTTTGATGAAGGGCAGTTATTATGAGGTTTCCAAGACTATGATTCGAAAATTTTCCATTATTTGATTTTGGAAATCGGTAATCAAACAAGTCAACCAAATCTTTCAGATTAACTTCATCAGCAAGAGCAAGCATGCAGTTTCTCAAATCTCCGGGAGGCAAAACCCCGAATTCTGTTCTTAACTCTCCTGAACTTCCCCCATTATCTGTTACTGAAACGATTGCCTTCAAATCCACGCCATATTTCTTCAGCCCGCGAAGAAGGGTATATTGCCCCGTACCACCTCCAATTGTAACCACTTTTTTCATTCCGAGCAAAAATGCATGGAGTATAAATAATTTATTAAACTAAAATACATAAAAATTTATTGTTATATAAGATGGAAAATCAAAAAGAAATTTGGAATGAGATTGCAAAGCCATGGAAATCTTTCCGCGTGAAACCCATCCAAGAAGTTGCTGAATTTTTAAAAAACAAAAAAGGAAAAATCCTGGATTTGGGTTGCGGGAGCGGCAGACATTTTATTAAAAATAAATTTCAGGAATTCTACGGTGTTGACTTCTCTGAAGAAATGTTAAAACATGCCGAAGCATTTGCAAAAAAAGAAAAAATTGATGTTGCGTTAATAAAAGCGGATGTATTTAAATTGCCTTTCAAAGACAATTTTTTTGATGCTGCAATTTTCATCGCCGCCTTGCATTGCCTTGAAACACAGGAAAAAAGAAGAAAATCACTCGAAGAACTTTTTAGGGTTTTGAAACGCAATTCAGAAGTGTTAGTTACTGTCTGGGATAAGAATCAAGAAAAATTCAAAAATGAAAAAAAAGAAGTCATAATTCCTTGGAAATATGAAGGAAAAGAATATCCAAGACACTATTACCTCTATGAAACACATGAGATTTTGGGGTTATTGAAAAATGGAGGTTTTAAAATAGTACAGGTTAATAACAGCAAAAATCCAAATGGATTCAACTCAAAAAGAAATATTGATATCATTGTAAGAAAACCCTGACTATTCTTCTTTCTTCCTAACCTGCAATATGTCAAAAAATGATTTTTTCTCAAATTCCCTTATTTCCATTTCAGGCAGAGAAATGCTAATCTTAATCATGCCAAGCATAGGGAGAAATACAGTTCCGGCAAGAATTACTTTCTCGTTGTTTTTCTGAAGGGAGACTATAATCTTTTGGATTTTGCTTCCTATGCCTTGTTTTTTCATCTCTTCTTCAATCAGATTTTCAATTTCACCAAAATTTATTTCCAAATCTTCAGGAATTTCCTCAAAAGTTCTGTTTTCAATGCCATCCATTTTTGCCATTTGAATTCCTTCCTCCATTTTGAAGCTAAAAACCTCATTAGTTTCTAAAATTAAAAAATCCAGATGAACTTTGTTTTGGCTGGCTTCCTTATCCAGAACAAAAAATCCAGAACAAAAATGTGCAGGAGAATGTTCTGCTATGAACTTCCTGAACTCCTCGGAAGCATGAAGTTTTTCCAGATAAAAACCAAGATTCATAATCCAGATATAGAAATAAAGGTTTTAAGGGTTTTCTATTTCAGAGTCTTCTTAAAAAAGTTTATAAACCTCATACCGTCCTCCTACTTATGAAAAGTATAGTAAAGAAATTTAGTTTTTTAGGAGTAATAACAGGGGCTTTAGCATTATCAGGATGTGGTATTTACATAGAACAACAAAAATTTAGCGAAGTTGAGGAAAGAATCTGTGGGAACACTAGTGGGCCTGAAAGAGAAGTATGCAGAGAACATTTATTTTGGAAAAAAGATATATGTACATATTCAGGAGGGGTTAAATGTGGGCCCAATTATGAAATAATAAGCAATAGTGAATCTAGTTCTCCTAATTATCCTTAAAAATAAGTCATAATCTATCACTTATAATCTTTTTTTAATAAGCCATAAAAATTTTCGTCGTGAATTTTTCCTGTGGAGCGAGTCCTAGTTCCTTCTTTCTTTGTTCCTTCAAATTTAAAACCCATTTTTTTAATGATATTATTTGAAGGTTTATTTTTAGTAGAAGCACTAACATTAAGTCTCCTAAGTTTTAATTCATTAAATGCAAAATCAAGAATCTTTGAAAAGGATTCAGTCATGATTCCCTGTCTCCAATATTTTTTGCTTAACCAATAACCAATACCGGCAGTTTCATCAAATATATCAACTTTTGTTAGCCCAATCACTCCCATTAATTTCTTGTTGGATTTCAATTCAATTCCCAACTCATAATTTTCTCGCGGTCTTTTCTTTGAATCCCTAATACATTTTTCTATAAACCAATCTGCATCTTTTAAAGAGTAAGGGTATGGAACAACTGCCAAGTATCTAGAAACTTTTAAATCATTTACAATCTCAACTAAATTATCTCTATCTTTCAAAGTTAAATCTCTAAGAATCAATCTTTCTGTTGTAAGTTTCATCTCCTCTCTTCAATCTCTTCTTTTATACTTTTCAAAAAATCTTCAAATTTAAGGGATTTTATCTTTCCACTTCCTTTCTCTCTTACGGCAAGAGTTTTTTTCTTTTCTTCCTTGTCTCCAAGGACAATAACATAAGGGACCCTCATTATTTCCGCATCTTTGACCTTGGATTGCATTGTTACATTTCTAAAATCAGCATTAACTCTTAAGCTAGGGATTGCATCTGCAAGTTTTTTTATTATTGTTTCCGCGTGCTTCACATTCCTTTCCGTAAAGCTTAAAATTCTAACCTGCGTCGGTGCAAGCCATGTAGGAAGACGCCCATTTGTATGCTCCAAAAGAATTCCTATAAACCTTTCAATACTTCCGAAAATAGCACGGTGAAGCATCACCGGAGTTTTTTTCTTATTATCCTTGTCAGTGTATTCAAGCCCAAACCTCTCAGGCATAGCAAAATCAAGTTGTATGGTTCCCAATTGCCATGTTCTTCCAAGAGAATCTTTTATGTGAAAATCAATTTTCGGTCCGTAGAAAGCCCCATCACCCTTGTTAATTTTGAATTTAAGCTTGTTCTTTTTCAAAACACTTTCAAGTTCTTTTTCTGCCCTGTCCCAAATTCTGTCTGAACCAATCCTTTTTTCAGGACGGGTTGAAAGTTCCACCAAGTAGTCAAATCCAAATTTATTGTAAACATTTTTCATCAAATCAATGAGGTTTTCTATTTCCTTTTCCAATTGGCCTTCTGTGCAAAATACATGCGCATCATCCTGCGTAAATTCTATTACTCTAAACAATCCTGCCAAAACCCCACTCAATTCCTGACGATGAACAATCCCAAACTCTGCAACCCTTAAAGGCAAATCCCGGTATGATTTTGAATTTTCCTTAAAAACAATCATTCCTCCAGGGCAATTCATGGGCTTTGCAGCAAAAGTTCTTTTTTCATAATCTGTAAGAAATATGTTCTCCTTGTATTTTTCCCAGTGCCCCGATATCTGCCAAAGTTTCTTGTCAAGGATTTCAGGTGTCTTTATTTCTTTGTATTCCATTTTTCTTAACTCTTCCCTTATGTAATTCATTAGATTATTGTAAATAATAAGCCCATTATTATTCCAAAAAACCATTCCTGGTGCCACTTCATTAAATGAAAACAATTCCATTTCCTGCCCTATGATTCTGTGGTCGTTTTTCTTGAGCTTGCTCCTGTCAAGAACACTCTTTCCTACGCTTCTCAAAAGCTGCTTGTAATCATATGTTTCATCGCTGTTTTCTTCTTTGCCATGAATTTTTATTTCCCTGCTCAATTCTGCAAGAGGGTGTCCTTTTACTTTTAGCTCAAACTCCTTGTAATATCCAAATGGAGCACGAGAAACCCTTAATCCTTTAACCTTTTGAAGCAAATTTTCAGTTTCTTCCAAAACTTTTATAGCAACTTCTGGGGAGGATAAATCAGGAGAGAGATGCGCATAAGGATAAACCACGATGCTGTCTGTTTTTACCTGCGAGGCAATATCTTTTATGTTCTTTACAAGTTCCTTGGCAGAACCTTGGATTTCGTCCCCTTTTTCAACTGCAATCAAAACAGCCAAGGCATCTTTGACATTTTTTCCTTTTTTCTCCTCTTCTGATAGATCCTTAACTGATTTCAGCGCCTTTCTCACAGGCTTGAAGTTTATGTAATCAACATGCAAAAACAATGCTTTCATATTTTAAATATGAAAACATATTTTATAAAACTAATTATCAGTTCTTGAGAGTTAAGAGGTTATATCAGCATCATATTCCCGGGGATTGTTTTGTTGATGGTATTTAGTGATTTATTTTCAAAAACTCATGGAAAACTTTAAAAACGGGAAAAATGTATAAAAAATGTATCATCTTAAATTAGTTACCACTAAAATGGGACATCAAACAAGAAGAGAATTTGTCAGGAATGCAGGAAAAGGATTGGTTTGGATAGCAACGCCTTCGGTGATTTTTCCGAGAAAAAGTCATAGTAGCACAAGTTTTGATTATCAATCAATCCCTCATGTTTTTGAAAAGGGAGACACTATAGGGAGAGTAAAAAACTTTTATGGAGACCCAAGAGAGCCAACAGAGATTATTCCCTACGATCCTCGAAAAATCCCTGTTGGTGCAGAAATTGAATTTCTTGCTTATAAAAATAAATTTCATCAGTATGGATTAACTCCTATGGGAGAAGGAAACTGGGAAAGAATACAAAATCTTTCAGGTGAGAATTTTACAAAAATGTTGAGTGATTTTGGAAGAAAAGATCACCGAAGATTAATTCCAGGACTAATTCCTGGAAGTTTTGAAAGCGATGTTGATAGACAAATGAAGAATCTTGATGAAATACTCTACGATATAAACCATGTTGCACGAGAGGAAAGAATAAATCCGTTAACACTTACCTCAATAGGAATTGTTGAGAGTGGATTAAGAAGCAAAACAATTTCTCCAACCGGAGCAATAGGAGCATTCGGACTGACAAGTTGGATTTATGAAAACCCAAAATATGGAGAAACAAACCCTTACAATACTCATGATGCGATGAGAGCAAGTTCTCGCCTCATGAGATATCTCCAAGATCAATTCCCTTTTCCATTTTCAGTTATAGCATATAATTCAGGGGAAGGAGCAATGGGGGAACTACTAACAAAAGCAGAAAAGAAACATATCAGAAATCCTGAAGAAATTATTAAATTAAGAGCAAGAGGTTTTGGAGATGAACAAGAAAAATATTTAAGAAAAATAATTACTGCAGGAGGAAGGATACTCCAATATTTTGAAATGAAAGATGGGAAATTATCTAGAAAGGTGGCTTAATCTAACAAAAAAACTTCTCAATCTCTCCATCAGTAATCTTTGCTCTTTTTTTCTGATGTTCTTTCAAAAAAGAATTTATTTTTTTTATTGTATAATCTTTCAATTCCCCCGTTGTCATTTTTCCGGATTTGTAATCATCATAAATTTCCTTAAGTTTTTCATCATCAGGCTCAAATAAATATTTCAAATACTGGAATGAAACATCAACATCTGGATTTCCTCCTTTTTTCCTGTGCTCTTCCAAAGTATCTCTTCCCCCTGAAAATGCATACTTCTTGATTTTTCTTTCAACCTCTTTTGGTGAATCTGTTGTAAGAATTGCTACACCCTCGTTACTACTGGACATTTTTCCCTCAATTCCTTCAAGAGGAGGAAGAAACAGCGAATGGATAATTGAGGGTTTATAATAACCGAGTTTGGGGTAAACATCTCTTGCTATTCTAAAATGAGGATCTTGATCAACTGCAAGAGGTATTAGGCAAGGAATATTTTTCTTTTTCAAAACAGAAGGGATTATTGCAGGAACTGCTTGCATACTTGTGTAAAAAATTTCACCTATATTTCTTGAGTCATTGAAACCAAATGCAGCTTTAACACTTGAAAAAGTAATCTTCTTTGCAAATTTTATGGCCTCTGGATAAAGCAAACTAGCATCTTTAGTGTCTATTAAAAAATGCGTTTTCCTAGGATCAAAACCAAGAGCAATAACATCTTTCATATTTTCTATAGTCCATTTCTGAATTTCTTCATATGATTTATCTTTAAACAAAAATTTTTCATCATCTGTAAACTGAAACCAAAGTTCAACATTAAATTTATCTTGTAACCATTTTGTAAAAATCCACGTTCCCAAATGTCCTAAATGAATCGGCCCTGAAGGTCCACAGCCCGTATAAAGAAAAAAGTTGTTTCCTTTTTCATATTCATCAAGTATCCATTTCATATCTCTATTCGCAAAAAATATCTTTCTTCTCAACATAGGATGTAATTCTTTTGCGTGTTTTTTTATTCTTTCCAGAAGAGAATTATCTATTTTGTTTATCCCAAACTCCCTAATCAGCTTTCCATAATCTATTTTTCCCCTGACTTCCCAAGGCGTAATTTTGAATTTCTCACTTCTTTTTTTCATAAATAAGACAAACCAAGGAAGTTTTTAAATTTTACAGAAAAACATCCAAGTTGCTACAAAATGCACGAAAATTTATAAATAAATAATCCTACAAAATATCATGAAAAAGAGCGTGTTTTCTCTAATCTTTGTAGTTTTCCTAATTTCATTCGTATCTGCGGAAATAATAATAAACCCTGTCCAAAATGAAGTTTATAACCTTGGAAACATAATAACTATCCCTGCAACGGTAAAGACTACGTCAAGCATTACTGGAACTTTTGAGATGAGCCTTCTCTGCAATGGAAAATCCATAAATTTTTACAAAAATGGAATCAACCTTGGCTCTGGAGAAGAAAAAAGGATAGAGGCTTCCCTTGTATTGAATAAGAATATAATTGGTGAATCAAAAGGAGATTGTAAAATAAAGGCAACTCTTGGCACAGATTCGGCACTCACAAATGAATTTAGAATATCTGACACCATTAAAATAAATCTTCAAACAGAACAAAAAGAGTTTGATCCAAAAGAGAATATAATTATGAAAGGAACGGCAGTAAAAGAAAATGGAGAAGATGTCAATGGTTTCTTGGAAATGGGTGTTGTTATGGGTAATGAGTCAGATACAAGAATGTATTATGAATCAGTAAATAATGGATTTTTCTCTGTTAATTTTTCAATGCCAAAGGATGCAAGAGCAGGACAATATCTTCTAAAATTAAAAATTTACGAAAAAGATTCATCAAATGAAATTACAAATAATGGATTCACAGACTACAACATCCTTATAAGACAAATCCCTACAAGTCTTGAAATTGTATTTGATAACAAAAATGTTGAACCAGGAACAAACTTAAAAGTTAAGACAATTCTCCATGACCAGACGGGAGAAAAAATACCTTCTTCAGCAATAATGACTATAAAGGATGGAGAAAATAAAATTTTGGAACAAAGGGAAATTTCAACAGATGAATACATGGAATACTCTGTAAATTATGATGAAAAGCCTTCAAACTGGACTGTTGTTTCTGTTTCCAACAGAATGACAACCAACTCTTTTTTCACTATAGATTCAAAGGAAATAGCAGGTGTAACCATAATAAACAAGACCGTAACTGTCACAAACACGGGAAATGTTCCTTATAACAAAACCTTTCTGATAAAGATAGGGGATTATTCCAGCAATATTAATGTTTACCTTGAGGTTAACGAGGAAAAAAAGTATATTCTAAGTGCCCCTGACGGAGAGTACGATGTTGAAGTGATATCTGAAGGTGAAAGCAAACTGACAGAAAAAGTTCTTCTCACTGGAGATGCCATCAATATAAAAGAAATTTCAAGGTTTAATTTTGTCAACTTTCCGGTTATATTCATATTCGTGATTTTTGTCCTTGGATTCATAGTGTTCATGATGTTCAGAAAAGGCCAACAAAAAACCTTCTTTGGATACGTAAAAAAGTGGGGGAAAAACAAAAGCAATAATGTCGAAGGTAACTCTATTCAAAATATTCCAAAAATGGAAGAATCATCCTCGGAAAATAAAGGCCCCCTAATGGATTTTAAAAGCAACAAAGCTGAACTTTCCCTCTCTTTAAATGGAGAAAAGCAAGGCACAGTTGCAATCTGCTTAAGAATAAAAAACCTTGCGGAAATTTCAAGAAAGGATGAAAGCATAAAAGATACGCTTAGAAAAATAAATTTGATTGTTTCTGATAATAAAGGATTTACATATGAAAACCAGGACGACTTGTTTTTCCTTTTAATACCCCTAATAACAAGAACATTCAAGAATGAAAGAAAAGCAATTGAAATTGCAAACAAAATGAAAAACATTCTTGAAAATCACAACAAAATGTTCAAACAAAAGATTGATTTTGGAATTTCCCTGAACTATGGAGACATAATTGCAAAAAAGGAAAAAGATGTTTTGAAATTCATGAGTTTTGGGGCATTCATGAATTCTTCTAAGAAAATAGCTTCCCTTGCCAATGGGGATATTTACCTTTCAGACAACTTCGGAAAAAGAGCAATGCATGAAGTAAAGGCAGAAAAGAAAAACATTCAAGGTGTTGAAGTGTATGTAATAAAGGAATTAAAAGAAAAAAGGGAAGAACATAAGAAATTCATAAGCCAGTTCATAAGAAGACTTGAAAGGGATAACAAGGACAAAAGGAAAGAGGAAGAGGGAGATTAATTTCTTTTCCTAAAATTCTTCTTAACAATTTTTTCGTTGTTCCTGTCAAACATATTCATAAAAAACATTCCAAGATTAAAGAATTTTAATCCTACACCTATTGCTATGAGAACTAATCCTGTTACAAAATCAATCCAAAAAACCAAGGAAGCCTTTGAAAACAACACTGAAACAAAGTTAACAAGAGAATTATCAAAAACGTTGAAAAAACTTCCAATCTTTAGAAAAGGCAAAGAAGATACAATCAGCAAAAATCCAAGAGTTATGAAAAAACTACTTTTGTTTTCAATTAAAACAAACATTACCGCTATGAGAACTAATGAAATGAGCAAAGAATAATAAAAAACATTTTTCCAGGATTGTTTTGCCTGTTCTGAAAAAAGGTAAAAAGGGTTTTTGGGATTCAAAGCACACTTCCAGAAAGAATCACAATTATATTCTGTGTAATAAACACCTTCCACCACATCTCCTGCGCTTTCAGCTACAATTGCATTACTCCCTTCTTCTGCAACTTCACAGGGAATATCAATGGTATAACCTTCCAGGCTAAAAACAAACTCTGCATTATTTTCGCAATAAGACTCAATTGCAGGTATTTTATCCTCTATTTCCTTCGTTAAATTAATATTTGCTTCCTTCTCCACCGAATCAACAATCACATCAATGTTTGAAGAAACACCTTCCTTTATATTGTCCGGGTTTATGGACAAGTTGAATGTCAAAAATGAATTTCCCACCAAAAAAGAAATAAAAAGCAAAATCCCAACAATCAAAGCCAAACCACCCCTTATAAAACCCATGAATAAAATTATGAAAGGATATTTATAAAATTAATTAAAAATTATGAATTAAAAGCGTTTCTGAAATCATTATAGGCATTTACTAAAAGTTCTTCTGAGCCCCATTGAGTCACTGCAGTATTAGCAGCAAGCATACTCAAGATAGAGATATTGGGAATTAAATACAACGAATTTTCTTGAATTGTTAATTGCATACACTTCATTGTTAAATAAGCATAACCTGAAGATATTGCTAAACCTGCCACAGCACCAAATCCTTTGCATGCCGATTTTGCCAACTTTTCAACATTCACCATGAAAAACTCAAAAAAAGGTACTTTTTAAGGATTATTGGTATTCATCACATCTTCTGCAATCTCTCAATTCTCTTTCCTATCTCCGGATGCGTGCTCCTCAAACCTTTGAAAGGATTTGAAAAGAAAAGAGGTGCAAGAGCCTTGCTTATTTTCTTTTCCGGCTTGTTTTCACTTTCAATTTTCTTCAATGCACCAATAAGCCCACTTGGATACCTTGTGAATTTAACAGCAGTTGCATCTGCAGTATACTCTCTTTTTCTTGAGATTGCAAGCTGGACAAGATAGACAATTATAGGGGCAAGGATAGCCATTGCAATTCCCAGGATAATAAATACTACATTCTTGTTATCTCCTCCTCCGCGAAACCACAAGCTTCTGAGAAAAATTTCAGAAATAATTGCAATCATTCCTACCATAACAGTCGCAAGAGTCATGTATCTCATGTCATAATTTGCAACATGGCTCATCTCATGTGCAAGAACACCTTCAAGTTCCCTCTTGTCAAGTTTTTCCAAAGCACCTTTTGTAACACACACGACTGCATTATCAGGATTTCTTCCGGAGGCAAAGGCATTTATCTGCTCTGAGTTCATAATGTAAAGTTTGGGCATAGGCAACCCCGAAGCAATAGTTAATCCCTCAACCAAATCATAATACTGCTTGTTGTCGTGTCTCTTAACCTCCTGAGCTTTCACGCTTGCAACCGCAATTTTGCCAGAGTTATAATATGAAATAAGGATATAGCTTAGTGAGAAAATAATTGAAATTATCATTATCACAAAAAAGAACCCCGGGTCAAAAGCAAAGGAAATCACATAACCAAAAAGGACGAAGACGATGAATATTGAAATCATGAGCAATACTGACTTAAGATTGTTTCTTGAAATTTCATCGCGAAAATCAACTCTTGTGTATTCCATAAAATGAATTAGAGAAATGAGTTTTTAAAATTAATTAAGCAAAAAACATTTGTCTGGTAATTACTGCTGTTAAGGAAAACAAAAACAAAAATATTGAGGTGTAAAAAAATGTTCTTACAGAAATCAATATTTTTCTTGCTTTTTTGGGGTATTCAAAATAAAGTGCCAAAAAAGAGGCTAAATAAAAAGGGAAAAAGATGTATGCCGCAGTCATCCATTGCAAATTAAGATATTTCCAAATGAAAGATATAATTATCAAAACACCAAAAAATAATCCCAATCCTGCAAAAAAGCCCATATTGAAAAAAGGGCTACTCGTAAAATCCCAAAGTACCCTAAAAGAATTTCTTTTTTTGATTTGCTTTTTCATTCTCACTCAAAACTCAACCTTAACTTCCTTCCTTTCAGCAGGAGTTATCTGAAGATATTCTTTTTCCTTCACACCATAAATTCCTACAAATAACTTTCCAGGGAAAGTCGTGCGTATATTATTATAGCTTAGTATTGAGTCGTTGTAAAACTGCCTTGCGTAAGCAACCCTGTCTTCTGTGGTTGACAATTCTCTCTGCAACTCAAGGAAATTTGTATTCGCTTTCAAGTCGGGATAATTTTCTGCAATTGCAAACAATCTTCCTAAAAACCCTTCAAGTTTCTCGTCGGCTTTCACTCTTGACGGCAAGTCTTTAGCTCCTACAAGCGCTTTACGTGCGTCATTCACAGATTTAACCAAAGCCTTCTCATGCTTTACATAACCCTTAACACTTTCAATTAAATTTGGAATCAAATCAGCCCTTCTTTTAAGCTGGACATCAATCTGTGAGAGAGAATTTTCAATCCTGTTTTTCAATACGGCGAATCTGTTGTAATATACAAAAAACACCAGAACTATGAAAATCAAAACTCCCAAAATTGTCCATAACCACCATGCCATTTCTGTTAAATGAAAAACAAATTTATAAAGCTAATGGAAAGGCACTATGGAAATTCCTTCAGTTTCCTTAAAAACATCAATTTCGAGAGAGTTGGTATCTCTTCCATTTGCTCTTGGGATAATGTAAACCTCTCCAACAGCAAGTTTATAATTATAAGGAAGGGGAATTATTGAAGTTCCATTGCCAGATTTCACCCTTAAAGTAACTCCTCCACTTTCTATTGAATCCAGATATATTTCTGAAAGAACGACTTCATCCCTTTGCAATTTAAATCCTTCACCACAACTCAAATCCATTTCCACACTATAAAATTCAGGTTTAAAAAATTATTGTTTTTGTTTTTGGAAGGTCCTCAAAGAAACATTTATTAATAATTCAAATTTTTAACCTCCATGGGAAAAGAGGATTTTGTTAAATGGTTTTCTGAATTGGACAGGAATTCAATAGGTATTGCAGGAGGAAAGGGTGCAAACCTTGCAGAAATTTACAATTTGGGAATTCCTGTGCCCGGGGGGTTTGCTATAACGGCACAAGCATACAGTTACTTCATAGAGAAAAATAATCTCAAAAAAAAGATGCACGAGCTTCTCAAGACAATAAATTATGAGGATACAAAAGAACTTGACAAGATAACAAAAAAGATTAGGGAATTAATTCTAAACGGAGATATTCCAAAAGAGATGGAAGAAGAAATAATTGAATCTTATGAAAATCTTGGTGATGAGGCGCCAGGGAAAGAAAGGTCTGCAGAAGATATGCTAAAAAAAAGTGAGCAAGTTTTTGTTGCGGTAAGAAGCAGTGCCACGATGGAAGATTTGGCGGAAGCAAGTTTTGCAGGGCAACAGGAAAGTTTTGTAGGCATAAAGGGAGAAAAAGAACTTCTTGAAACCGTGAAAAAATGTTTTGCGTCTCTTTTCACGTCAAGGGCAACTTTCTATAGGCACAAGAAAGGATTCAAAAGCGAGGATTCTGAACTTTCTGTAATAGTTCAAAAAATGATAAACTCAGACAAGTCAGGAGTTGTATTCTCAAAAGATCCTTCGTATAAAAATAAAAGCATAATAATTGAATCGGTATTTGGTCTTGGAGAAGGCATTGTTTCAGGCATGATTACACCTGATAAATATGTAATTTCCCGCGAAGACACCTCCAATATCATTGAAAAAAAAATTACAAACAAGAAAATTGCAATAAGATTCAATAAAGGAAAAAAAGTTGAAATAAAACTAACAAACGAAATCTCTAAATCCCAGGTTTTAAAGGAATCTGAAATAAGAAAACTTTCGGACATTGCATTAAAACTCGAAAAACATTATTCCAAACCCCAGGATATTGAATTTGCAATTGAAGATGGTGAAATATACATAGTCCAGACAAGGGCAATAACAACCCTGGGAAAAAGTATAAATGAATCAGACAGAAAAATGCTTAAGGGAGAAATTGTCCTGCAAGGCATGGCTGCTTCACCAGGAATAGGGGTAGGTAAGATAAGAATTGTGAAAAAAATGGATGATCTCGATAAGGTAAAGGAGGGCGATGTTCTCGTTACAAAAATGACCAATCCAGACATGGTTGTAACTATGCAAAAAGCTTCAGCAATTGTGACAGATGAGGGAGGTATGACAAGCCACGCAGCAATCGTAAGCAGGGAAATGGGTATTCCTTGTATTGTGGGAACAGAAGAGGCAACACAAAAACTCAAGGAGAATGAGATTGTAACCGTTGATGGATATACCGGAAAAGTTTACAAGGGAAAAGTGTCCGAATCAGAGGAAAAAGAAATTCTCCCTGTAACTGCAAAAACAAGAACAAAAATAAAAGTAATGGTTGATTTGCCCAGCTTCGCCAAAAGAGCTTCTAAGTCCGAAATAAAAGAAGTGGGATTGTTAAGGCTTGAAGGAATAATTGCAGAATCGGGAAAACATCCTCATTATTTCCTGGACAGGGGAGAAATTGAAAAATATGAAGAAATAGTCTTTGAAGGTGTTAGCAAAATTTCAAAATATTTTGACAATCTTTGGGTTAGAACTTCCGATATAAGAAGCGACGAATTCCAAAATCTTGAAGGTTCTCAAAAAGAAGTGGAAGCCAATCCAATGTTAGGAATGCATGGAATTCGTTATAGTTTAAAAAATCCTGAAATTCTTAGGGCAGAACTTAAGGCATTAAAAAGAGTTTCTGAAAAAGGAAAAGAGATTGGTCTTTTATTGCCACAGATAATTTCTGTTGATGAAATCAGGAAAGTCAGGGAAATTGTAAATGAAATTGAATTTGAAAAAGCAAAAATGGGTGTCATGATTGAAACTCCTGCAGCAGTGCAAATAATAAAAGAATTATGTGAAGAGAAAGTTAATTTCATATCATTCGGAACAAACGACCTTACACAGTATACTCTTGCCATAGACAGAGGAAATGAGGAAGTTCAGGAAATTTATGATGAGATGAACCCCGCAGTTCTCAATCAGATAAGATTTGTAATAAGAATCTGTAAAAAAAACAAAGTTGAGACCAGCATCTGTGGGCAGGCAGGAAGCAGAAAAGAAATGGTAAAATTCCTGGTAGAACATGGAATAGATAGCATATCTGTAAATGCAGATGTTGCAAAAGACATCTCGGATTATGTTGAGGAATTAGAGAGAAATGTTAATGAAGACATTAAGAATGAGAAAGAAGAAAATTTAATAAATGAAAAAAACATCTAATAATATGGCTAAGAAAGAGGTACTAAAAAAATCTGTTTCAAATCAGAACAAGTTCACTAATAAACCCTTCCAAAAAAAATCAATGAAAAATAATGATATCAATAAAATTCTTGTTGAAAATTTCGTCTCATTACAAAGAGTAATGACAAACCTTTCTGTTAAATTTGACAATCTTTCATCACAGATTTCAAAGCTCCTTGAACTGTTTGAAATATCTGCAAAAACAATAGCTGAAAAAGATCCAAAAACAAACGAAAATCATAAGGATATAAACAAGGATATTATGGAAAAAATAGACAATCTCCTTGAACAAAACAAGGTAATTGCTCGCGGACTTACATTGATTCATGAAAATAATTCTCCACGAGAAGAGACAAGGCAACCTATGCAGTTGCAAAGACCTCAAGTCCCCCCCAGACAAGCACCAAGACCAATACAAAATAATATGGAGATGAGATTTCCGGTGAAGGAACAAAAATCAGGCCAGGGATTTGAAAGATATCAAAAATCAATGTCTCATAACTCAAAAAATGAATCAGAACATTAGGGAAAATTCTTTTATTCAAAAAGCAATACTTCTGGAATTTACAAGAGAATTAATAAGTCATTCATCAACCGGAGAAGTTTCAGAATTGAAAAAAGTTCTCGAAGAGGAATTTTCAGAAAGGCAAAAGAAATCGGAAGAAAAAGGGAAAATAACAGAGGTTCTGGAAAAAAGCCTTCTTTCAGGAAAAGAAAAAACAATTAATGAAAATCCAATAAAAAGTCTTGGAGAAGCAAATGAACAAGCAGATATCTCAATGAAAAAAAGGAAGAAAAGAAAAATGATTCTTCAGTTTCCGAAAAGAAAAGTAAGGCAAATAGAATACAGCCATACTCTCTCGGTTCCAAAGCCAAATCTTCCCCCAAGATTTCAATACCTTAAGCCAACACCTACAGATGATACAAAAATAGAACTCGGGAAGCTGAACCCGTTGATAAAAGACCCTCTCGTTCGCGAAATTGAATGCCCTGGCGCAAACCAGAAAATTGTTGTAATAGGAAGTATGGGAAGAAGAAAAACAGGAATCTCACTCTCAAGAGAGGAAATTGAGGACGTAATTGATAAATTTTCCAAGGAAACAAAAATTCCTGTACAAGAAGGAGTTTTCAGAGTAGTGGCAGGTAAATTCATATTCACTGCGATTGTCTCAAAACTTATTACCTCCAAGTTCACAATAAAGAAGATGGTTTACAATCCTGGTTATCGCTAGTTTGATTATTTTTTCTAAAAGGTTATAAGAAATTTTGCGTTAGCAAAATTTGGATGAAGAGGTTTTATAATCTGCTGTTATGTCTCCCGACGACTGAAAGGAGGAGAGCGCAGCGTGGTGCGAACGATAGTGAGCAAGTTCACTTTGCACTGCCGTTACTTCTGTCCTACAAATATAGGTCTTTTAGATTTCTTCGTATATTTTTTTAATGTGTAATTATCGTATATCTTAACAGCGAAACCTGTCTTTTCCATAATAGATTTAATTTCTTCAACTGAAAATATGCCAAGTTCGTGTTCGTCAATTTCAAAGTCAATTTTACCTTTGTCTTTTATCAACATCAAAAAAATTGCGTTGTGAATATCAGGATTATCTTTTGACGGATTCCATTGACTAATTCTGGCTATTTGTAAATCATTTTCCGTGTAGGTATCAATAAAAGCGCCACTTTTTTTATCTTCTTGTCCTTTAATAAGTCCCAAATCAAAAATTACGATTCCGCCTTTATTGAGAATATCATAAAAATTTTTGATTGTGGCTTTCAAATCAGAAATATTCTTGTTGTAATTTATCGCAGTAAATAAGAAGGTTGCCACATCAAATTTTTCCTTTGATTTGAAAGCCTGCATTGAACCTTCTAAAAAAGTGGCGTTTTTTACTTTGGCTTTTGCAATTTCTAACATTCCAGAATTAAGATCAACACCAGTAATTTTAAATCCGTCATCAGCAAATTTTTTGGCATGTGTTCCAGTACCACAAGCCATATCAAGCAAATTTTTTCCTTTGACTTTGAAATTGCTAATTATTGATTTAATGAAAGCGATTTCTTCGTCATATTTTTTCTTTGAATATACCTTATCGTAGAACTGGGCATATTTTTTATATAATTGTTCTTTTGGCATGTTATTTATGATAAGAAATTAAATCTTTATAATGGTTTCGTTGTTAGGCAGGGCAAAGTGAATTGCGTATAATCTGCTGTTAAACTCCCCGAACGGAACGAAGTGGAGTGAGAATGCAATGTGGTCGACCGAAGGGAGAAGTTCGATTTGGCACGTTATTAGGTGGGTACATATCGGTGCATATTTTTATCAAGCCATTCTTTTGTATAATCTTCTATTGCAGAAATCCGACCACGAATTTCTTCTGGAATTGAAAAATCATCTCCAACAATTTCTCTAATTACTGAAACTAAGCCATGCCCTTTAATTATTGAAAGAGGCAAGTCTTTTTCTGATTCTTCTCGTCCTATTTGCGTCATTTGATTAAATCCTGTATTGGATTCTTCTGCTGTTTCACCATATTGAAAAGCAAATAGGGCACTCATAAAATCTTGCCGATTAGCAAGTTTTTTTGTAGAAAAAGCGGCGTATTCTCCTTTTTCATCTTGACCAGAAACATAAAAACTTGCGTCAGTATCATATAATTGTCTTAACAAGGGCAGGGCTTCCTTACCTAGTGAGATGATTTTTCTGTAAGCATCACAATTTCTAATTGATTCAGAAGAAGAACTAACTTGAACATGAGGATTTCTGCAATGCTCAATCCATTCTCCAACTGCTTGATGAAAATTATCTTCTAATCCCATATAATAAAACAGTAACTAGAGGTTATTTAAAAGTATTTGTATACTGGATTAGAATTAGGGGGGATAGTGCCAAATCGAATTGAGTTTAATCGCTGTTCAACTCTCCTGAATACTTGGAAGGATTGATTTTTAGTGCAACGATGCCGAAGGCAAAAAATCAAAGTCGTGAGCCATATTAATTTAAAGAGGACACTTTAGGACGGCGGGACGC
>Ga0210057_1002323_pt1 | contig 27412 bp, 41 predicted proteins | sample CryGeyCG2114_010_2_FD_183968 | JGI IMG/M metagenome (GOLD analysis project Ga0210057, IMG submission 183968) | Groundwater microbial communities from aquifer - Crystal Geyser CG10_big_fil_rev_8/21/14_0.10 (SPAdes) (version 2) | ecosystem: Environmental > Aquatic > Deep subsurface > Groundwater ...
TGAATATCACCTTCACCAGAAGTATTGGAAGACATAGAACCATTTGCTAGCACTGTTCCCATAACACCATGCGGTCCCAAATGGTGAATCATGTGTTGTATCCATGCAAAGTTTGCGTTTCCTTTTGGAGGAACGCCAAATTTCCAGCGCATATCATCTTGTAAGTGTTCTCCACCCCAATCAGAGATATTAAATGGAGGATTTGCAATAATAAAATCTGCTTTCAAATCTTTATGTGCATCTTCATGAAAAGAATCCCCTAACTTAATGTTTGCTTCAATACCACGAATTGCAAGATTCATATTACTGAGTTTCCATGTAGTTGGATTACTTTCTTGTCCATATATAGAAATATCATCAAGACGTCCAGAGTGTGCTTTAATGAATTTTTCAGATTGCACAAACATACCAGAAGAACCACAGCAAGGATCATATACTCTCCCCTTGAACGGACGCAACATATAAACTAAAACCTTAACAATAGATTCAGGGGTATAAAATTGGCCTCCTTTCTTTCCTTCAGCAGAGGCAAATTGTCCTAAGAAGTATTCATAAACACGACCTAACACATCTTGACTATTCTCATCAGTCATTCCTATTGTTCCAATCAAGTCAACAATTTCTCCAAGACGCTTTTTATCTAATGCTGGACGATTATAATTCTTGGGTAATATTCCTTTGAGTGAATCATTTTCAGCTTCAATAAGGTCCATTGCATCATCAATTATTTTCCCAATTTCTGGAAGTTTTGCTTTAGATTGAATAAATGCCCATCTTGCTTCTTTAGGGACCCAGAATGCATTTTCTGCCCTATACTCATCTTGATCTTCTGGGTTAGCATGTTCTTCACTTTGTAATTTCATATATACATCATTGAATTTATCTGAAATGTATTTGAGAAATATTAATCCTAACACAACATGTTTATACTCTGCAGCATCCATATTGTTACGGAGCTTGTCTGCTGTTTTCCATAGTTTGTCTTCAAAACCAATAGTTCCATTATTTTGTGCCATTATTCCTCATCCCCTTGCTCCTTCTTCCTCTTACTCAGTGTAATCTTCCAACTTTGTTCAGTTTCTATTTGCTCTAATACATCAGTATCAACGTTCCTTTTTCTAATCTGAGATAAAAACTTACTATAATTCAACGTAATAACATCATCCCAAATGCCCTTCTCTTTCAATAAAGAATAGAACTCTTCAGTCTTTGGGTAGACAATCCTGTCAAATGCAGAGACTTTTGCTTTTTTCTTGGTTCCAAAGACAGTGTTTATCCCTTTCTGCTGGGAAAATGTAATTAAGTCTTCTCTGATCTCACTAATGCGAGCTTCTGCTTTTTTCTTCTCTTCTTCAACTGCTGTTAATTCATCAACAAGCTTCACACCATCATCTTCTTTAAACTCTTTAGCACTTTTCTTCTCCAGTTCAAATTCATGCTTCCATGCTGGACACATTGATTTGAACTTGCACCACCCGCATAATGGAGTTACATTTGTAGGCCATTCTTGACATGCTTCAATTTCTTTAATCAGTTCTTGTGTATCTATTTCCAACTGCTCAAGCTGTTCATCGCTTCTTTCTGAGACCATCTCTTTGTCAAATGCTAAGAAGTACCAAACTAATTTGACATTCTGACAGTCTGCAAAGTTCTTTTTTACCCAAAGTGAATACATTGCAAGCTGTCTGTCTTCATCTAATTCCTCTTGTGCTTTGAGTTTATTGTTAGTTTTATAGTCACACACAAAATAATTGCCTTCTTTATCACATGCTAAACGATCAATACGAATATGATATTGGTTTCCATCTTCCAAATCAAGAGAATCTTCTGTTTCTAATCCTAATGTCTTCAAATGATTAAATGGTTTGTAGTGATCGTAAAACTCTTTAATGAATTTCTTACCCATCTCTTTGTAATTATCAGCAGTATATTCTTTCTTTGCAACAATGATTGTGTCAGTCCATCGCTTCTTCCATTCTGCTTCAAAGAATTTTATTAAATCTTCCTTAGAATTGATCTTTTGATACTGCAAATCCTTAAACAATTTCTCCAATGCTTCATGGACAAGCTTCCCCATGAATGTTTCAACAGTATCAGGAATATCTACTTTAATCCTATCAACATATTGTAATTTGTACTTGTATTTGCACTGTTGGAATGTTCCTAGTCTTGAGTGTGAATATCTTGTCATTTTTAACTCTCTTTGTATTTTAAGTACTCCATATCCTTCTTCAACTGATTAACAACTTTCTTGAAATCTCCAAATGATATTTTACTCTCTTTGTACCTTTCACAAAAAAGAGAGTATAAATCATCATATAGTTTCTCCTCTATATGCCACTCCCAATTTGAAAGAGATTTAATTTTATTAAGCGTATCTTTTTCAAAGGTTTTTACAGTTTTAAGGAGTTTGTAAATCGGTCTGATTTGTTGAAACACCTTTATAATATCATTTTTCTTGACACCAATTGATAATATTTTAAGAACAGGATATTTCTCTTCCACCGAATCTAGTAAGAAGTTCAGGCGCATTTCTATATCCCTTAGATCATCATACGAAAAAGTCCGAGCATCATAAGGAGATACATCTTCCCAATCTCTTGGCATTCTTTGTGCATGATGCACTCCCTTCTGCCGATATTTGAACCCATCTTGGATAAAGTATCCTTTGGGTAATTTATTAATGAGCTTAATATACTCTTTTTTGTCTTCAGGAATGATACTGAGAAATAATCTTATTGCTTCATTTACTTCCGCATTTATTGTTATTTCATAAAAGTCGTTGCCAACATAATACAAGCAGATGTTTATGTTATTCATAACTTCATTCTTGCTATATGCTGATTTGTGAGGTATCAACATCCAAGAACCATCTAAGCCAATCTTAAAGGAAGACTCATTTTCCTCAGTTAGTTCGAGAAAATCAAAAATTTCATCATTTTTGAGATGTTGAACAAGCTGTTTGTATGTAACTATTAAACTTTTCTTTCGTTCCTGTAAGGTTTCAGTAGATTTATCACCAAGCAAAGGAGTTGTAATGTATTTAGGGTATGAAATATAAACTGTTTTAAAGAATTTTTTAAGTAAATCTATCTCAATTTTTCCATGATTGCCTACTTGAAATATGACTTTTTCTTTTCCGTTATTACCTAAAACATCTACTCTATACCTTCTTTCCTTTCCTTCCCATTCAAATTTTACCCATTGTTCCTCATTAATCTCATTATCAGAGAATCCCATCTCCTTAAGCTGTTGTACTGCCTTTAATTTTAATTCCTTGTGCGATAAGCTTTCTGTCATTTTAATTTTTCATAACCTATTACAATATTATCTAATATTTTTGGTATGTTTTGATTCCAATTATTATCAATGTATTCTGTTAAATCAGTAGTTTTTGAAAATAAACTGAATGCTAGGAATATGTTTTTATAAAGCTCAAATTGTCTCTTTATATCATTCGGAATATTCACATTATTTTTTAAAAAAGACAGTGTATACTTTCTATCGATTGGAACAATAAGATGAGGCAATAAAAAATGCATTGTTTTTGAAAAAGTGACTATTTTAGACTTTTGTTTGCATAAATATTTAAGATTGAAAAACAATTCCTCAATTAATTTCAATTCTTTTTCTTTAAATTCTTTAATTTTATAATCACTTAGTTGACATATTAATTTTTCATTCTGTCTTAACAATGATACAAATGTTTCAAAATCTGTGAGTCTTGCTCCCCTTGTGTTCATATTCCAAGCGCAAAGTGTTACATAAACTAATTTTAAATACTCGTCACTAAAAAGATCATTTTTATTATAATTTTGGTTTAATTTCCTGTATAAATAATTTCCAGGATCATAAAGTTTATATTCATTTTTCGTTTTATTAAGGCATTTTATAATCATTTTTTCATTATTAATCCTATCCAAAGCATTCAAAAATTTATTTAGTTGCTTATCTATTACTTTCATAGTATCACTATCCTTCCATAATCTGTTAACTTATAACCATCTTCAGTCTCTTCAATAATATCCATGTCTTTCAATTCCTTGATGTACTTGTACACCATTGCTCTTGAAATATCAATTTTCTCTGAGAAATCCATCAGACTTTTTATGTTATTCGAAGCTAAATAATCAACGACTTTTCTTTGTCCATCAGTCAAATTATAAGAAACTTTTGGCAAAGAAACAATCCTTTTATCTTCCTCACACACATACATGATCTTCTTGATACGACCTATACGTGCATAGCAACCAAAGAGCAAGCCAAATGCCTTTGTTTTTCTGCCAGCAGTAACATCAGCATATATCTGATCTTTATCACTCAATAAGTCAATGATTTTTACTGCTTCTTCAGCAATAGAAACAATATCATATGTCTTTGTCTTGACTGTCTTGATCTCGAGCACAGAACCGAGAGAATCCTGTATAAGTTTCAGGGCTTTTTGCTGGTTTTCATCAGATTTCTCATCAATAAGTAGAATAAGCCGATCAGCGCTTATTTTGGTTGCTGCTGCTATAATAGGTTGGTGAATGTACAGTGTCGCAATAAGAATGTTTGCCATTTTCAAAAGGGAATACCACTTTATTTATAAATATTGTGCAAAACATGAGAAATTTCTTTGAATCTTAAGAAAGGCCCTTAGAAAGTCTATTCCACTCAGCCGGATATCTTTCTTGTGCATATTTCACCATATAACCAGTCATCCAGCCCCAATACTGGCCTTTACTATATCTTCGTGCATAGTTGATGGCTTGTTTTTTGTTTATCATAATAACAATATTATGTTATAATTATATAATATTTTTTGCTAGAAATATTCCTATAAGAATTAGCCCTAATAAACCTTCAGCAACTTCCTTAACCCAATACTACAAACTAAAGAAACAATAATATACAACGCAATCCAGCCTGGCTGCCAGCCAAATATACTAACAGAACCAAATGGCTTGAACTTATCCAAACTTACAGTTATCTTCTTAAGGATCTTATCCTTCACAGCAGTTGGTGTCTTCACATACTGACGATCATCAACTGATTCAGTAACTATAATGTCAGTACTCCAAGATTTGATTTCCTCACCTGCATCACTCTTTAACATATAATCCAACGTATAGGAACCTGCTACATCAGGCCTATACACCAACTGAACTATTCCATCTTTAATAGCATATGATTCACCATTAATCAAAACTAATCCTTCAGGTGTAATAGGTATAACAGAACCACTAATCCCTTCATAGAACTCCAACTCAACACTGAATTCCTGACCAACAATCAAAGGATCAAATGCAATGTGGCCATTTAACCAGCCAAAAATAAGTATGATAGGAATAAATGTAACCAAAGTAGGCTTCATGGAATTCATCATGTACTTCATGTTTGTTTCCATTGCTCTTTTATTTACTTCAGCCATCTTAGAAGGATTATCACGAAGTGATTTCATCTCTCCCTGCAACTCTTTAATCTCTTCTTTCAAGCGTTTCATAAGAGTCTGATCAGTCATCCATTTGTAGACAAAGACCATTATTACAGAAATAATTACACCTACTAATATTATCAGAATTGTAGGATGTATTTTCAAAAGAAACTCAAACATTTTTTTTACTCCATCATCTTCCGCAACATTGGATGCATGTCCATCATGTGCTCTTTTGCAATTTCTTCATACAACTTGTAAATAATCATAACGCAAAGTAATAATGCAGTTCCTTGAGCTAATGCTCCTAATACATCAGCTGCTGATGCTAAGAATCCTATTGTAGCTCCGCCCATCAATGTAAGTGGAGTAATATATCTCTCTAACAACCTCTCTAAAATCCTTTCATCTCTTCTAAATCCAGGTATCTGCAAACCAGAACCAATAATGTTTTTTGCCTGTGTTTTAGCATCCATTCCTGAAGTCTGGACCCAGAAATATGAGAAGATCATACAACCGAAAATCATGATTAACATGTAAACTCCAGTCTGGAAATAAGGTCTTAAACCAATAAATATTGTTCCCTGATTAACTATCATCCCTACTAAACCATTAGATCCACCTGGAACGTAGAGCCATGAAACCAAACCGCTGGTAGCTGTTCCCGAAGCACTTACTGTTCCTAATATAGGGTAGCCCCAGTTCTGCAATAATCTAGCCCATAACTGCATATTTGCTAACAATGCGCTTACTAAGATAACTGGAATGACGTTTGCATATGTAAAGCTAAGCGGCCAGCGAATACCATGTCCTCTAATACGGCCAAAAGATAATGGGATTTCAATTTTCATACTCTGGATATAAACTGCGATTGCAAATATTACTAGTGTTGTTACTACTAATATAACTGCACTAATTGCTGTCTGAGGATCGCCATTGTACAATGCCTGAAAAAACTGAGGTATTTTACCTGATGCATAAGCGAAATCTCCGCTAATACCTTCTGGGCCTGAAACCCAGCTGAATGCACGAACAAATAATGACTTTGAAACTCCTGCTGCGATAAACAGACTAACCCCTGATCCAAAGCCCCACTTGCTTACAATCTCATCCATAAGCATGATTGAAATTCCGCCAATAGTCATCTGAAGTATTAATAATAATTTTAGTGAAGTAATTATTGCTGTGCTCAGAGCAATAGTGGTTCCGCTAATTGCCTGTGCAGTGAACTGTTGTGTTACAGGATTAAAGAATGCACCTGGTGCAAGACCTCCCATTAACACATAAATAGCTGATTCAAAAATAACAAAACCTACTGATAATAATTTTTGAGTTCCCTGAAACATACGTTTTCCATCTGGAGACTGCAGGTCAAACTTGATAATGCCTGCACCATTTAACAATTGCAGAACAATGGATGCAGTTACAATTGGACCAATTCCTAATGAGACAATTGATCCGAATTCTGCTCCTAAAATAACAGATAAATATTCAAACTGAGCTAATGCGTTGTCTCCTAATCCAAACAACGGAATTATTCCTAAGATAAAAAAGATTACAAGAATTATTAATGTCCACTTTAGTTTTTCCTTAAAACCGAGCTTTTTTTGGGTAGGTCCTGCTACTTCAGGAAGATTCATTACAATATCTTTCCATCCCATTTTTCCCTCATGTTTAGGAGAATTTATTCAGCTTTTTCGGGTGATGCTTCTTTTTTATCTAAAACAACATTCCCGCCTTTTTCTTTAATCTTTTCCAAAGCTGAAGCAGATGCTAACTTAACAGTAATTGTCCATTTTCTTGAAGGACTTCCTTTACTGAGTAATTTCTGAACACCTATAGCAGATAAATCAATGCTACAAACTCCTTTTTCATCTTTAATTACTCCTTGCTTAAGTAATTTTTGGTATTCCATCTCAAGCTGCTGAATATTACATGTTTCAATCTGCTTTCTTTGAACAGAGTTAAACCCAAATTTTCCATAGTATCTTTTTATTGCCCAATATGATGGTTTTTTACAATCTCCTCTTTTGCCAGAGCCTGCATTGCCTTTACCACCTTTATTTCCATATCCTCTATGTTTTTTCATAGAGCCGAAACTATGTGTGGTTCTTGCTCTTTGTCTAGTTACTTTTTTTCTTTTGATTTTCATTATATCATACCTTTTACTAGTGTGTTTATTTTATCTCCCCTGTAGCCTAATGCACCTTTTTGGGAAAAAGGTGTTTTTATGCTTCCAAAACCTTTCTTAGGCGGGCTTAATCTGAAAAATTTCTTATATTTATTTCCTTTATGCGTAACATAACGACCTTTATACTGAATTTTTTTCTTGCTGTCAGTTAAACGGCCTTTGTAAGCTTCTCCTCTTTTTGCAAACAATTCTTCAATTGTTTTTTCATCAGCTTCTCCCCATGTAATATAATCTCTTGCTTTATTTAACATACCTATGTTAATTGCATTATTATCAATAATAACGCATGTATTATTATTATATAAACGAAGCATTCTTAGAGTGTCTTTTACACTAGTGTGGACTCTAATATTACCTCTTACTCTTACAACCAGTAATTTCTTTTTTGATTCTTCTGCCATTTTATTCCTCTGCTTTAGCAGCAATATTTCCGTCAGCTATGCTGAGTTTTTCATGAGCTTCAGTATTAACTCTTGTTGTCATAAGACTTTTTAATGCTAATTCGCATGCTTTTATTGTGTTCATCTTTGTTTTAGACTGTCCAAGGATTTTTGCCCATACATCTTTGACTCCAGCTAATTCAAGTATTTTTCCGCATTCTCTTTCTACACATAATCCTGTTCCTTTTGGAGCAGGAATAAGTATAACACGGACAGATCCGCATTTTCCTTCAATTTTGAATGGGATAGTATGAGGTGTTTTACAGTTGCATTCCCATGATCCACAACCACGGCGAATCTTAAATACATTTAACTTTGCATTTCTAAACGCTTTTTCACGTGCAGGAACAGTTTCTTTTGCTTTTCCATAACCAACTCCAATATACCCGTCTTTGTTGCCAATGACTGCATAAGTGGTAAATTTTGGCTTGTTTCCTTCCTGTGTTTTTTTCTGAGTCTGTCTGAATGCTCTTCTTTTTCCGCCACCAAACTTTCCCTTTGCCTGTCCAATTAACAGCAAATCACTTTCAGCATTTGGAAGCAATTTATCAATAATTTCTACTTCTAATATTCTTTCTCCATTGTCAAGAATTTTGTCAATATCAGTAATTTCTCCAGCTTTAACTTTTTTACCAGTAGCTGTTTTAGGTATCCATTCAACTACATCTTTTTTTCTAGCTGGTTTTTTTTCTTTTTCTTCTTCTTCAATTGCTTCTTTAGTTACAACATCTTTTTCTTCTTCTTCAGTCTTAGGTTTTTTAACTATAACTTCTTTTTCTTCTTCTGCTTTTTCTTCAACTTTTGGTTTTTCTTCAGTCATTATCATCATCCTTTCATAATCTTTTCTTTACATTGTTCAAATACTTTAGGTAAATCTTTTGCTTTTTCATTCTTTATGAATTCATTATTTGCAATATGTTCTCCCTTTATCCTTTCTTCACTTGGAAAGATCTCTTTATCGTGAGGAATTTTTACTCCAGCATCTATTACGCCTTTTAGTGCTGCATACAATCTTGTTCCTTTTCTAGGATTCTGCAGTCCCAAATCAACAATAATATCTTTACACTTCTTTGCTAATGCTTTTTTCCCTATAAGCAGGCCTGTAAGATAAGCACTAGGAATATTTCCTTTGCTAAATTCCCAATTATACTTTTTTAATTCTTTTGAATGTGCAGATACAATTATATGGTCACCACTTGGCTTGTATTCAATTAACTGAATAACCATATTTTTTAATGATCTTCTTATAACTAATCTTGGCTTCTCTGACTGCAAGAGGCTTATTCTCTTTTTGTAATTAGTTTTATCTTCTCTTCGTCTTCTGTATCTTATTGTTCTTGTTTTTGCCATTTTTATTTCTTCTCAAATAATTTATTTTCATTCATATATATTTTCAAGTGCCTGAGGCTTCTGAAAAAGCCACCTTTAGCTTTCAAATATAACTGCCGATATGTTAATCTTGATATTAGTTCTTTGTCCCTAAGTTCTTTTATGAATATTCTTTGTTTTCTGACCTTGTTTATCCACTGTCTTTTTTGTGAGTTCCTAGCGTTTTTAGTGCCTTTTTTTGTTCCTGGTCCTCTTTGTCGGCCTTTTTTCCTTTGTTTTTGTCTTTTTTTTGCGCTTAATCGTGATGTTCCTTTCTTCTGCTTTTCTTTTATTGCTTTTCCTTTGATTAATGAACGGATATCTCCTTTTGTGATTCCTTCTTTTATCTCAGTAAGCTGTGAATTATCAAAAATTACTCTCTTAGGAGAGCACTTCAGCACTTCTGATGCCAATCTTTTTTGCAGTTTTAATTTCATTTTATTTTCCTACTATTTTTTTGTGAGCAGTTTGTCAAGTTCTTTTTTCTTTTTTTCTTCTTCTTTAGTAATGTCTTCAATTGTTTTTTCTTCTTCTTTCTTCTTATCTTCCTTCTTTTTCTTTTCTTCTTTTTTCTCTTCTTTCTTCTTTTCTTTTTCTTTCTTAGTTTTTCTTTTATCAGATATTTTTTCTTCAACTTTTTTGATATAAGCAGCAGGATCTTTTATGTTTGCAACAATAATCTTCTTTGAAATTGCTTCTTTTAACAATAATATCTTGTTCTTTTTACCTGTTGAAGCTTTAATGATAACTGCGTGCTTTTTATGATCAAGACCTTTCATCTCATCAAGGTTTGCAACAATAATCGGCATTAATCCATCTTTTCTCATGCCTCTTACTTCTTTCGGCATTTTGTATCCTGTCATAACCCAGCAACCAATTCCTTTTCTCTTTCTTCTAAGCTTATTGTGAAGACCGCGAGGCTTTCTCCAACTACTCGATACTCTCAAAAATTTCTTGTGATTTCTCTGTTTAAACGTTGGTTTTTTAGCAGCTTTTTCTGCCTTTATTTTTAGTGCTTTTTCGATTGCCATTTTCTATATTGTTTTTCCTGCTTTTTCTGTAATATAAATCCCTTGTTGAAATATTCTTTTATCAAAACCTGGACGCTTGCATAATAACTCAATTGCTCCTGCCGTTTGTCCTGCAAGTTCTTTATCAGCAGCAGTCACAGTAATTACTTCTCCTTCTACTTTTACATCCACACCTTCTTTTACATCTAACACTCTTGGAACTTTTTCTCCAATAAAGTTCTTAACTGACAATTCCTTACCAGATACTTTGATATTCATTGGAAAGTGACCTGAGCATACTTTTAATTTGTAAACAAAAGGTTTCTCGACACCCTTGAACATATTTTTAACATGGGCAGTAAAACTTCCTAATGTTGTTTTTTCTCTTTTTGTCATTAATTCTACATTAAACTTAATTTTATCTGTTTCTGATTTTATTTCAATTTTAGGATGCTTGAAATCTCTGCTTACACTTTCTTTGCCTTTTGATACAATAAGCAGTGTTCCTTCTAACTTAACATTAACTCCTTCTGGAACTTTTATATTTTGAACGTAGTTTTTTACTCTCATTTTCTAATAGCAGTATGCAATTAATCTTCCTCCTAATTTCTTTTGCTTTGCTTCTTCATGGGTCATAAGACCTTTATGTGTTGAAACAATAATTATCCCAAAACCTCTTGAAGGAAGATATCTTTTTTCATATTTAGTATAATCATCAACTGTTATAGAGAAGCGAGGCTTAATAACACCGCATTTGTTTATTGCACCTATAAGTGAAATGTCTACTGCGTTTCCGCCGCTTACTTTTGTTTCTTTACATTCTCCAACATATCTTTTTTCATGCAGGACATTCAATACTTTCATAATGAATTTTGAACTAGGTCTTATTGTTAATTGGTGTTTTCCAATCTTTTCACAATTTATGATGTTTGAAAACACACTTGCCAATGGGTCGTTTAATGTCATCTTTTTTCCTCGTTAACTAAATTTTTTGAATCCTATTTTTGGTGCAATCTCTCTAAAACACTGTCTGCAGAGATTTAAGTTATATTTTTTTATGAATGCTCCTATTCGCAAACATCTTCTGCACCTGTATCTTGAAATCCCTGTTGTTCTTTCTTTAGGGGCATTATGCTTCATGAATTTCTTTAGCTTTGTAGGCTTAACTTTAAGCTGTTTTAACGCTTTTTTATAATAGCTGTAAGTCATTTTATTCGTTCTCCACTTTTAGACTGAATTCTTTTTTCATGAATTCAATAGCTTCTTCTTTTGTTATACAATGTTTTTTTCCAACTTTTCTTTTCTGAGTCTTTCTTTTCTTAATTCTGAAGCCTGGTCTTTTTAATGTAATACATGTTTCAAATCCAATAATTCCAACGTCTGGATTATACTGTACATCAGGAATATCGATGTATTCATGAATCCCAAATGCTACATTCCCGTTACAATCAAACTGTCTTTCTTTTAGTTCATTGTTTTTAGCTTTTAGGAATCTTTTAATCATGTCTTTGATAATTTCTTTATCTCTTATAGTTATTTTACATCCAATTGGCAAGCCAGGTCTGACTCCCCAAGTAGGAATCCTTTTTTGTGTGATTGTTTTTACAGGTGTTTTGCCTGTAAGGTGTTTTAATAGTATGAAACCTTTCTCAAGCTTTTTCTGATCTTTCCCTGCTCCAAAGTTAAGGGTGATCTTTTCAATCTCTATTAATTTCATATTAATCATTCTTCACACCAATATTAACAGCAGGCTGTGTTTTCCCGACGATAAATCCTTTGTTTTTTCTTGTCTTGTATTCTTTTCCTGCATTTGTTTTTACTGTAATTATATTTTCCTTTATTTCTGTGATCTTGCCTAATGTTCCTTTGTTATTTCCTTCAGTTAGGAAGACAGTCATATTATTATCAAAAGCCAGATGTTCTGTTATCTTTTTATTTTTTAAATCAATGACTAAAGAATCTCCAACTTTGTACTTTGTTTTATCATCAATTATATAATTTTTTCCATCATTTAGGTTGAGCTGAATCTTTTTTCCTTTCATCATTGTTTTGTTAATTATTCTGCATATTTTTTTCTGTGCTTCTTTTGCGTCTATAACTGTATAAGCAAGTTTTCCTTTATTATCTAATATTATTCTGAATATGTTATCTGTATTTCCCACTTCAATTGTATCAAGAAAGCCTACTGCAAATCTGTGATCTTTTATTTGTCTGCCGTCAACTAATACTTTTTGATTTTGTATTATTGTTTTAACTTCTTTAGTTGTTTTTGCAATACCTGCCATTTCTTTCATAAACATATTTAATGAAGTAGACAAACCTTTCTTATGTCCAGATGATTTTGGACGAGTCACAAAAGTAGTTTTCTTTCTTTTTATATTCCATGACTTTGGAACTGCTAATCGTTTAAGGTGCCTTTTCATTCTTTTGCCTCTTGCTTTTTAGTTTGTTTTTTCACTTCTTCTTTTTTAGGAGCTTGCTTTTTCTTTTCTTCCTTCTTTTTTGAAACCTTTTCAACTTTTTTTGCTGTTCTTTTATCTTCTTTGCCTATACTTGTGATCATAAGGTTTGATGCTTCGAATGGTATCTGAACTTTTGATCCGTCCATTTTTGTTCTGTCCATACCTTCAAGGAAAACACGCATGTTTTTCAGATCAACACTGCTTACTTTTGCTTCTTTTCCTTTTTCTTTTCCAACTAAAATCTTAATCTTGTCTCCTGTTCTGATATTCAGACTTCTTTTTCCATATTTTTTTCTTAGTTCTTTTGATAAATGAACATTTAACAACTTAATTTTAATATGCATAGGAGCATTATATCTATACTTTCTCTGCTTTCTTGGCTGCTTGCTTGCATTCCAACTTTTTACCCATGCTTTTTTCATTCTATTCACCTATATTATTATACTATGATGCTTGCAATCTTTGCAATTCCTGGCCAGCGTTCACATACTTCTTTTGCCACAGGCCCTTTGATTAATGTACCCTGAGGATTTCCTTTGTTGTCTTTAACAACAACAGCTGCATTGTCCTCAAATTTAACTCTTGATCCGTCTCTTCTTCTGAAAGCTTTTTTCTGCCTGATAATTACTGCCAACACTTTTTTCTTTTTCATATCTGGCTTTCCTTTCAGAACGTTTGCCATTATTAAATCTCCAACTCCGCCTGCAGTCATACGACCTTTAACGGATTTTATCTTGTAAACATTAAACAGTCTGATCAATTTAGCGCCGCTGTTGTCAACAGCATCAAGCTGTGCTCCAAAAGGCAATGCTCTTGCTATTTTTGCTTTTATTGCTTTCATTTTTCTTCACTTAGTTTTTCTATTATCACGAATGTTTTCATCTTGCTCATTTTTCTTGTTTCTATAACTTTAACAATATCATTTTCCTGAGCATTAATACATTCTGGATTATGAACCATTATTCTTGTTTTTCTTTTCTGGAACCTTTCATACTTTCGCATAGGGATTCTTCTTTCAATCTGAATAATTGCTGATTTCTTTGCTTTTGTTCCGACAACTTTTCCTGATAAGGATCTGCCCCTAACTACTTTTTCTCCATGAAATGGACAGTTTTTGTCGTCCTTACAAGCATTTTTTGGTGCTTTTACATTGATTCCTATATTCTTGTTCTTTGCCATTTTTTCATCCTTATGATCTTGGTTTGCGGTCAAACATCTGAATTGTTTCCGGTGAAAAGCCCATGTCTACAAGGAATTCCATGACTTTTTGCCGATGGTCTCCCTGAAGTTCGATTGTGCCTTCTTTTGGTTTTGATGTTCCTCCACATGCTAAGCGTGTTTTGAGCTTTTTTGCAAGGTCTTTGATATCAATATCTTTTGTATCAATCCCTTGTACCATAGTGTACTTTTTCCCAAACTTCTGTTTTTCAAGGTAAATTGTAACCTTCTGGCTCTCTTTTGCGATTGTTTCACAAACACAGAGTTCTTCAGGCAACCCGCAGGTTGTACACATCTTGCTCATGCTTCTTTATTCTCCTCCTTATCTTCTTTTGTTGCAAGGATAGTCATAATTCTTGCAATGCTTTTTCTTGTATTCTTGATAATAAATGGATTTTTACTTTGAGTACCTCGTGCAACTTGTGCTCTTTCTTTAATTAGCTGAGTCTGCAACTCAGCATGTTTATCTTTTAATTCTTTGACTGTTAGTTTGTTAAGGTCTTTTGTGTTCATTTTTTATCTTCTTTTTCTTTTGATTCTTCTTTTTTAACTTCTTCTTTATTCTCAATTTTTTCTGCTTCTTTATTTTCTTCTTTTACAGGTGCTTTCTTTTTATGGGATTTCTTTTTTGCAGGTTTTTTCTTGTCTTTTTTATTTCCTTTTTCAGCTTCTTTTTCTTGCTGGTTATTTGATTCAATCTCCTCTTCAGATAAGATTCTCATTTTGTCAGGCAGTTCTATTGGTGGCATAATTCTTACTTGAATGCCTACTGTGCCTGTTTTTAATTGTGCAGCTGCATATGCTGTTTGTACTTCAGTTACTGCAATGTTACCGCTCTTTTTTAAGTAACCCTGATAAAATCTCCATCTTCTTGCTCGTGCACTTGGCACTTTGCCAGATACAAGGACTTCAATTCCTAAAGCACCTGCGCCCATAACATCACTCAACACACGATGACCGATTGCTTTGAATCTTGCTGAACCAAATCTTTCCAATGAATTTGCAATTCGTTCTGCAACTATCTTAGCATCAAGATTAGGATTTTCAACTTCACTTATTTCTATTTGAGGATTTTCGAGATTGAATTTTTTCTTTAACTGACCAGTAAGCTTTTTGATTGTCTGTCCTTTTCTTCCAACGATTAATCCTGGACGAGCAGCACTTACTACTATTTTTTCACCTAAAGGAGTCATTTGTAATTTGGAATCACTTAGTCCAACATGTTTAAGGTTATTACTAATAAACTCTTTAATGCTGAATTCTTTGATTTTTTGTTCTACGAGTTTCTTGTATCCCATTTCAATCCTCTATTCTTTTTTTTCTGATTCTTTCTTATCAACAACAGGTTTCTCTTTAACCTTTGGTTTTTTATCTTCAGGTGATTGTGTTTCTTTTACTTCTTTTTTAGGTTCTTCTTTGACTTTTTCTTTCTTAACAGATTTTTCAGATTTTTTCTTTTCTTCCTTCTTTTCTTCAGCTTTTTCCTGCAGCACAATCTCAACATGTGTTCTCTTCATTACTGTTCCACGTTGTCTGCCCTGATGCATTGGGCTTGACGCTTTTTGTGCATTAACATGAACAAGACACAAATTTCCTGTGTTCAGTCCTTTTACTTGTGCATTTGCTTCAGCTGATTTGATAAGGTTAAGGAAGTTTGTTGCTGTTTTTATTGGATAACGTCCTGCTGCCATCCCTGGTTTGTGGCCAACACCTCCATTAAATCTTGTGTAAGCTATTGCCCTTTCTCCAGATATTGCATCTTCAAGTATTTGTTTAGCGCGCTTTACTGATTTATTTCGAATTCTATTGCAGATTTCTATGCTCTGCTTGGTAGAAATACCAAGATCTCTACCTATGACTCTCGCCATCAATTCTTTGTTGTATTTTTCAAATGTGTATTTTTGCGCCATTTTTTAACTCTATTTCACTGACATTGCTGCACTTGATCTTGTAGCTCCAATTCCTGGTGCGTTGTGAGCAACTCTGTTTCTTGTTAATGTGAATTCTCCTAATCTATGTCCAATCATTTCAGACATAATATGGATATCTTTGTATTCTTTTCCTGAATGTATGCTTATTATCTTGCCAACCATTGCAGGAAGCACAATCATATCACGGCAGTGTGTTTTAATTTTATTCTTTCCTTTCTGAACTTTTTTAAGGAATATTTTTTCTGCTTCAGTAAATCCGCGTGCAATCTTTCTTCTTGCTCTTGCTTTAAGCATAGGTGCAAGTTCTTTTATGTCAAGCTTCTGCAAGTCTTCTAGTGATTTTCCCTGAAATTTGAATTCTCTTACTGCCATTTTATTTTACCTATCTCCCTTTTCTTCCTGTTCTTCTTGGTCTTATTTTACCAATCTTTGCTCCTGGTGGAGCGAAGCGCCTAGCAATGTCAGGATGATTCTTTTTACTTGAACGCGCACCGCCGTGAGGATGTTCAACTGCGTTCTGTGACTGTCCACAAACAACTGGCCAGACTTTTGTTTTTGATCTGTATTTGAAAAACACTGTTCCTGCTTTTAATAATGGTTTTTCAGGACGACCGCCACCTGCAACAACGCCTAATGTTGCTCTGCAATTAGGGTCAAACAGTTTTTGTTTTTTTGATGGAAGCATGATACTTATCTGGTTTCCTTGTTTTGCAAGGACCTTTGCAAATGTTCCGCTGCTTCTTGCAAACTTACCGCCGTCTCCTGGAATAGATTCAATATTGTAAATTAATGTACCTTCTGGAATATTTTTTAACTGCATTGTACTGCCTGCATTGTCATCTTTTGTTCCAATGCCTATACTATCATTGATGCGCACACCTTCTGGAGCGATTGTAAGTTGTTCTTCTCCACTTTCCCATTTGATTGACATTAGCGGTGCACTATGACCGCTGCAATGAAGTATGTTTGTGATTTTTCCTTTTACTGCATCTGTTTTGAATGAAGGATGAGCTGCTCTTCCGACGTGTTTATGGCTAGGACTACGGAACATTGGGGATCCTTTCCCGCGCCGCTGTACTGTTAGTCTTTTACCCATAATTTTTACAAAAAATTTAATAAAAATTTGTACGACATTCGTTTCCTTTGGTCACTCAGTCCCACTTCATTCTCATTTCTTTTTTGTACCTCTATTATTATTTATCATTAAATTAATCCTAATTGTGTTGCAATGTCAATAGCAGGAGTGTCTTCTCCAAGCTTTGCGTATGCACGTTTTTTACCATCTGGAGTTATGCATGTGTTAAGTTTTTTTATTTTTACTTTATATGCTTCTTCCAATTGTTTTTTAATTTCTTTTTTTGTTGCAGTTCTTTCTACTACAAACGTGATAATGTTCTGTGCTTCAATCATACGAATCGCTTTTTCTGTTGCAAGCGGGTATTTGATAGTTGTTTTTTCGATTTCCATTTTTTTATTCGAATAATTTTTCCTTTGTAATTAAGTCAATTGCTGCATCAGTAAAAATTGTCATACGTCCTGGTCTGATGTTATGTGTCAACATTTCAGTATTGATATTTTTTACATCCATTATTTCTACTCCGGGAATATTTTTTGCTGCTTTTTGTAATTTGCATGCTTTTGAAACAATAAATAACGGTCATCTTGCTTTTTTGTACTTTCTTCCCCTAAGTTTTGTTTTTCCGCCGCGTGTTTTTCTTTTATTTGTTCGATCAAGTTCTTCTTTCAAACCAAGCTTTTCTAAAACAGTTATAACTTGTTTTGTTTTTGCTAAATCTTCAAATTTTGATTCAACAACAAAAGGATAATTATCAGGAACTTTGTGTCCACACAGTTTTACGGCTTCTTTTATCATTGTCGCAGCAAGTGCGCTCTGTAATGCTTGTTTCCTTTCTTTTTTGTTAACTTTTTGAGACCAATTTTTTTCTGTCTTTGGAGGATGTGCTCTGCGACCGCCAACTGTTCCAGGCATAACTGCTCCAACCCAGTAAAATCTTGTACCTCTGTGTGTAAGAATCTTTCTTGGAACTCTTGAAATTCCATGTCCATAAGATCCTTTGTAATCATGACGTCTTCTTGAAAGATCTCCAAGCTGTTTCATACCTGCTCTTGGATCTGCTCCATAAGCCTGTCTACTATTTGCTTTTATTGCAAGCACAGCTCTTTTTACAAGATCAGATCTTACTTTTTTTGTGAAAACTACCGGAAGGTCTTTCTTTGCCATTTCAGTTTTTTGCAATGATAATATTGGTACTTTCATGATAATCACTTTATTGTTTTGACTCCAAGTTTGTATGCACTATTGACGGTGCTTCTTTAGGCACATTTTTGTCAGGGCGCTTAGGAACATTGAAACGTATTAATCTTTTTTTAGGACCTTGAACAGATCCTTTTACAATCATGTATTCACTTTTTACATTTCCGTATCTCAGAAAACCGCCTTTTGGATTAATCTCTTCAGGCTTGTCTGATATTTTAAGAATCCATTTATTAAATTCTATCCTTTGATGATATCCTGTCTGACCTGCCTGTGCGTTTCTGTACATAAAATGAGCATGACCTTTCCAGCCTCCTAAACTTCCTGGACCACGAATTGTTTTTTCAGATTTGTGGCTTCTTATTGAAACACCGAATCTTTTAACTGGCCCCTGAAATCCCTTTCCTTTTGTAACAGCAAGCGTGTCAACAAGCTGTCCTGGTTTGAATATTTCAGAAACTCTGATCTCTTTGTTAAGATGTTCTTTAATATAATTTAATTTTTCAGAATTATTTCCGCCAAGACCAAGTTCATATATCTCAGGCTTCTTTTTTCCTATTCCTGTTTGTTTTGGCTGTGTATATACTGCAATCCTTATGTCATTATATTCTTCAGGACTGATTTTATCTAATTCAGCTTCATCTGTTTTCTTTGCAACTGTTTTACGTCTTTTTAATTCTTTGTCAGATTTTATATGTATGATCTTGCTTAATTTTTTTCCATACTGTGTTTGCTTGTATAAATGAACTTCTGCAATTTTTATAGGTGGGCATTCAATTACTGTTACTGGAAGTGCAATCTCCTGTCCTTTAGAAGGGCTTTTTGCTCTATTATCAATAGCGATTATATGAGTCATGCCTGCTTTGTATCCTGAGAAACCTAATGGAAGAGCTTCTTTTGATTTTACCCAAGAGCGAACTCTAGGTGTTTCTTTCTTTGCTCGTTTCCTAGGCCAGAACTGCATTGACCCGTGTCTTGGATTGTGTGCTTTTGGCATTTTATAGTGTTATCTCTCATTTGTTTAAGGCCTGTTGAAATAAACCTCTTCATGATGTTCTGAGAGAAAATTTTTTGAACATCTTTTCAGGCTTTGTGTTCTGTAATATGTGAATGATTATTTCTCATACATTTCATACACGGACTTGTGAATGAATATCTTTTGAGAAAAGGAGGTGATTTATAAATGTTGTTGTTTGATATGTGTCATGGATTTTATAAAATTCTTTTAATTACTATATTATCTGGAAAGACTTGCTGTTTGCTTATGGTATTGGTATAAAAATGAAAGCAGAGAAAACCAATATTTAGATTTTCTTGCAGCTTGTGATAGTCTTCGTCAGGATCTTTGTTATAGAAATATTACTTCAACTACATTAAAGGACCCGCGAAGAGGAATATATTTTATGTTTGGTGTTTATAGGGTAAGACAATGCGGTGATAACTTTAGTTTGCGCACTGAACATAATGAATTGCTGCCATTGTCTATTGATGATTTAGTCAAAATAGCTTCTAAAAATAATTTTGCTGTAGGATATATTAACAGACTTGAAGATGTCTGGCAACCTTGATTTTTTGATTAACTTTAAATACAATCTAATTGTTCAAGGAGATATGGACCTGTAGCCCAGCCTGGATAAGGCGACAGCCTTCTATTTGACTATGTCAAAAAGTAAGCTGTAGATCGTGGGTTCGAATCCCATCAGGTCCGTTTTTTTGCGAGGGTAGCTAAGCGGCTAAAGCGATCGGCTGCAACCCGATTATTCGTGGGTTCGAGTCCCACCCCTCGCTTTTTATTTTTCTATTATTATTTGATTTAATGCACTCTATTTTTAAGTATGAAAAAAATCATGGCAAAAAAATGCCATGAACAGATTGTTGTTCGCTAATAATGCTCACAGCAATCTGCTAAAAGTCGAACCAGCAACGCTAATATAAATCACCTCTCAATTAAACTTGTGGTCATTATTAAAAAAATTATTTTACAAAATTTGTTGTAATACCATCTTTAACTGCTTAACATTCTCAAACAGAACACAGTTAATGCCTAAATGCCTTGCACCTTCTATATATTCTTCATCATTGTCAATGAAGATTGCTTCTTCTGCTGAACAATTGCATTCTTCGAGGACACGTTCGTATATTTTAGGATCTGGTTTTGCAACACCCATGTCGCAGCTCAAGAAAACTTTGTCAAAATAGTCAAACAAGCCGTGATCTCTATTATATTGTGAGATTTCTTTTTCTGTGTTTGTCAGACAAACAACTTTGTAATTAATTTTAAGCAATTCTATTAACTCAATTATCTTCTTGTTTCTTTCTGTTGAAGTTTCAATATAAAGTTCAAAATGCTTTTTGAAAACTTCTTCAGAATCTTTTTTTATTTTTAATCTGTGGAGAAGCTGGATATAAAGTTCTTTTAATGTTATATCACCTTTTCTGATTCTTATTTTTAGATCTTCTGTATTTTTTAGAAACTCTTCTTCTGTTGTGCCAATGTATTTACACATATTGTCTAGAATGTAAGGCCACTTTTCAGGTACTAAGATTCCTCCAAGATCGAAGATAATTAATTTTGTCATTTTTATTCAAAATGTTGGTCTACTTATATTTTTTTTGCATACCCCTGAATAACTTGGTTAGAAGTATAATAATCAGGATAAAATTTAGCATCGTCAGGTACTGGTTCACCTGGAGGAGCAGCACAATACTTGAGCTTCCAGAACAGACCAAGAGCTGCAAGTGCTCCTTTTAACCCGCGTTCTTTTCCCTTTTGAGTGCCTTTGCCAACATGATGCCATGCTAGTTGATGTTGTCCAGCTAAATCTATGACATAATCCAATGATTCTATTCTTTCATTTTTAGCTTTAACTCCATATTCTTCTACTCTTTGAGGGATTATGAAACCATCAAAGAAAACAACACAGCCATAGTCAGACATTGCTTTTTCTCTTAGTACTTCCAGAACTTTTCTTTTAATCGCTTCTTTAGTTTGTTCTCTTCCGTCGTAAGTTACTCCAACTGCTGTTGCAAAGCAGTTTGAAGTTTTTTCTACAACTCCATGGAGATTGCATTCTGCAATATATGTTGCTCTAATATCTAAAGAATCTTCTAAAGCTTCTCTTACTTCTCTTCCAACTAAATCATATGTTGCACCAGTTTCATGATTGTCTGTATCATCAACTGCAAAAATAAGATGTTTTCTGACTGGAACCCACAATGCGCCTTTTCCTAATTTTTCTCCACCACCTTCCTGAATAACTTGTATCCTGTTTACACCTTCTGCAAGACCTCTTCCAATAGATGCGCTTACTCCTCCGCCAGCATAGCCAGCGTAAATTATTTCTGCTTCATCTCTATGGACAACAAGGCTTTCTATACCAATAGGTCTCTGAGCTTTTACTAACTTTAGCTCAGTTCTTCCTTCTGCTACCAAGAGCATAGTATTGTTGCCTTCATGATAAGAAGAAAGCACAATATCCGGACTTGCGCGAGGGAAATGGTAATGCCTCCATGTTTCACTGCTTATTAATCCATGAGGTCCGTAAACTTCTCTCAGGAAGAATAGGTTAGGAATATTTGTATCCTGAACTAACTCGATTAATTGGTAATTAGATGTAGTGCGTTTTCCTTGGTCTGCTAAAAATGCTCTTAATTGAGCAGGAGTATATGTTCCTAACATAGGTTTTTAATGGCTTAAGACCTTTCTTATAAAGATTATCTTTTTCACCACTCTTGACTCGTAAACAACCGAAAACTTTATAAATATGTCTAATTTTAGCTTATATATGCGAATTTTAGCAGCAGGTGACATTCATGGTGATAAAAGCCTTGCCAAAAGACTGGCTGAAAAGGCAGACAAAGAAAAGGTTGACTTAGTTGTCATTACAGGTGACATTACTCATTTTGACCAGAATCCGGACGGTATAATAGGGCATTTTGTAGCAAAGAAGAAAAAGGTTCTTTTTGTTCCAGGAAATCATGACAGTTTTGCAACAGCAGATTTCTTAGTTGATATGTATGGTGTGAAAAACATACATGGATACAGCGTAAGATATGAAGATATTGGTATATTTGGCTGTGGCGGGGCAAATATTGGTCCAGTAACACAGTTGAATGAAAAAGAAATAATGAATTTATTAGAAAAAGGATTTGACAAAGTTAAATATTTGCAGAAGAAGATAATGGTTACACATGTTCATCCAAGCGGAACAAGGATGGAGAAATTCTCGGATTTTATTCCGGGAAGCAAGGCAGTCAAGGATGCAATTGACAAATTCAAACCACATTTTTTATTATGCAGCCACGTGCATGAAGCAGAAGGTATTGAAGAAATGATTGGAAATACTAAAGTTATTAATGTTGGTAAAGAAGGAACAATTATCGATTTCTAAGAAACACTGTTCCTAAAAATAACAGTATTACAAATCCAACAACAACTAAAAATATTCCCCAGTCAATTACATTAAGACTCATCACATAAAAACCGTATATTGTTGCTAAAAGACCAACTATAAAACTTAATCCAACAAGAAAGTCTGTTGCTATAGATTGTTTCTTTGACATGATAATAAGGGTAGTTTTGGGATTTATTAAGTTGATTGTTTTTAGATGGGTTCTTCGTCTTTAGATATGTAATATACTCCCGCTATTAGTAAAACCATCCCTGCTATTTGCATCCATGTAATCCCTTCTCTTAACACTAAGAACCCAAGTATTGCAGTAAAAAATACTGCTCCAATCTCTAAAGTTGATATTAATGCTCCTTTAATGTGCTTTGCTCTTTCGTACCATAATATTAAGCCAATTCCTGTTGTTATTCCTACAATAACCTGATAGATATTTGCAATCTCTAATTTTGATATAATTAAAGTGTAAATTACCATTATTATTGCACATACAGAAAAACGGTAAAATACACTACTCCTGCATTTGCATTTGTTAAATATTTTCTTGCGAAAATTACAGAGGATCCCCACAAAATTGCTGCAAGCACCATCAGCAGATCACTGTTTGCTCCAAATTTTAGTATGGAGAGATTATCTAATGTTCTTGTAGTAACAAGAAATCCTGCAGCTATCATCAAAACAAAACCAATCTTTTCTGCTTTCATTAATTTTTCATGCGACAAAAAAATGTGAGCCATTATTATTACAAACAAAGGCTGTAAATGCCCAAGAAAAGTTACAGTAAACGCTGAACTTGTTTGCAGTGAGTATAAATAAAAAAAGCCAGCAATTGTTGATCCAAGAAGACCACTAAGCAAGGCTGCAATTGCCTCTGATTTTTTTAATATAAAAGATCCTTTATTTGTTATAATAGCATATACTCCAGAAACAAAAAGTATGCCAAGAGCGCGCAAAGTCATAGTCTGTATAAAACTTGAATTGTAATATGATAAGAACTGCATCAACAGCCCACATTAATGATGCTATTAGGATTGCTATTATGCCAAATGTTTTCTTTCTCATGTTATCCTTTAACTACACCAAGCGGTCTTAAACGAACAACTAAATTTCCAATGCCTGCGTCGTGAGAAACTTTAACAACTTCATCAATGTCTTTGTAAACACCAGGTGCTTCTTCTGATATGCCTTTCCATGATGCTGCTTTGATATGAATATGATTCTTTTCAAGATCTTGTTTTACCTGTTCTCCGCGGAACTGCTGATTAGCTGCATGCCTTGACATTACTCTTCCTGCACCGTGTGCAGTTGATGCAAATGATTTTTCTGCAGATGTTTTTGTGCCTATTAAAACAAAAGATGCTGTTCCCATTGAGCCAGGGATTAGGATTGGTTGTCCGAATTTTCTATATTTTTCTGTGATTTCTGGATTGTTTGGACCGAATGCTCTTGTTGCACCTTTTCTATGGATATACATCTTTTTTCCATCATATTCTTCTAACTTGATAATGTTGTGGGCAACATCATAAACTTGTGTTATTTCTTTTGGTCTTATATTGAACACAGTCTTGAACGCTTTTCTTACACCATGTGCAATAACTTGTCTATTTGTCCATGCAAAATTTGCTGAAGCGCACATTGCACCAAAATATTCTTTTGCCATATTTGTGTCAGCAGGAGCGTAGATGAGGTCACGGTCAGGTAATGCTTTTGCTATCTCTGGAAATGCATCTTCAAACTTTCTTAAGTAATCTGAACATACTTGATGGCCTAGGCCACGGCTTCCGCAATGTATCATTACACAAATCTGTCCTTTATTTTTTATTCCCATTGCTTCTGCTGTTTCTGGATTGTATATCTCATCAACATATTGAACTTCTAAAAAATGGTTGCCGGCACCTAATGTTCCAATCTGATTCTTGCCTCTGTCTTTTGCTTTACTTGATATCATATTTGGATCTGCCTGCTCTAAGCAACCGTTGGATTCTGTTGTTTCTAAATCTTCTTCAAAAGCATAATTGTTTTTTACTGCCCAATTTGCTCCGTTTTTTAGAATTTTGTTTAATTCTTCTTTGCTGAGTTTGATGTGTCCTTTTTTTCCAACACCGCTTGGAACATTATTGTAAAGTTCTTCTAATAATTGTTCTATTTTTGGTTCTACTATTTCTTTGTTTAATTGTGTTGCTAGTAAACGTACTCCACAATTCACATCAAATCCACACATTCCAGGGCTTATTATTCCGTTGTCTACTGGAAATGCAGCAACTCCTCCAACTGACATTCCATAGCCTTGGTGTGCATCAGGCATCATGTAGCTGAATCTTTGTATATTTGGCAAAGATGCAACATTCATTCCTTGTTCTAATGAGCGGTCTTTTTTTATTAGTTTTAGAAGTTTCTCTGATGCAAATACTCTAACTGGAACATTCATTTTTCCTTGCTTAGGTATTTCCCATTCAACATCGGAGATTTTTTTGAGTTGGATTTCTTGTTTTTCTTCCATAATATGAGAAAAAGGGGTCTGGTTTTTATAAGTTGTGGATATTTAGACATCCAAAACAACAGTAATATTCCATACACTATCTACTTCTTTAATATCCATCTCATTATATGTAACTGCTTTTACTCCTGATACTGTTTCATAACTGCTTGCATTGTCTCCATATAAAACACATTTTAGATGATACTCATTGTCTTTCTGCTGAATATGAAGGTTGTCTATCTTGTTTAGTGCAAAAAGTTCGCTGTCAAATAATACTAATAATTCCTGTAGGAAGTCGTAGAGAAGTCCTTTCAAATGTTTTGCTTCTATACTGATCTGCTTTTTTATTTTTGGCTTAATAGAATCTGTTTTTATGATAATGTTTTCTGTTGCTAAAGCTGAGTTGATGAAAGCTTCTTCTAATGTTTTCCCAAAAGCAGTAAACTTTGCTTCAGCAGTATGTTCTTCATATTGATATTTTTTCATTTTAGAAATCATTATGGACTATTTTTGCTTCATCATCATCTTCTGCTTCTTTTAGAAGATCATCTGCGCTTTGTCTTTGATTATTAACCATATTTACCCCAATTGAAGGTTGAGGAGATTCTTCTACTGGTTGTTGTTGTAGATACTGCTGTGTCTGCTGCATTACTGGCTGTCTTGGAAGAAGGTTCTGCAGATAAACAATTGCTTTTTGTATTTCTAGTTGGTTGTCTGTGTTTACTTCGATTGTTATTTTCATGTATAGAATTAGGGGGATTGATGTTTATATAGGTTGTGCTTATTCAGCGACACATAAACTCACAGGAACACTTTCATATTTAGAAATTTTTATTTTCAGCAAGTAGATATCTTTTTAAGGACTGAGGACACTTTGCTTTATCAGTGCCCCTTAAATTTGACCAATGGAAAATAAGCCCCCGAAGGACGCCAGACCTCAGGTTCAGCGCACACAATGGTTCTTTGTTTGTTATCTTTTGTATGATGGTTGAAGTATTAATAATCTTCTATTTCCGAGTTGAATTCTTCATATTCTGAGCCAAGTAATTTTTTTATCTGCTTTTCAGTATCTTCTCTTTCTTTTTTTGAAAATGTACTTTTTATAGTATCTAACTCATCTAACATATAGCAAATCATATCTTCTGTAGCTCCAAAAGGAAAGCTTATTTTCATTCACGGTATTTTACGCTATAGAAGCTGGCTTGGTTCTGTCAAGAAAAAAGAATAGTTATGCAATTACTTGCATAGGTGCTTCTGTAGAAAGGTATAACGGAACTGTTTCTTCTCTTTCTTTAAATTGCATGTGCAAAAGGATGATTATATTATCTGGATTCTGTTTTGCGGTAAAATCTGCAGATATAATATCTCTGGCATCTGCTTCGATATTACATTCTTTGAAAAAATCAGTTGCATGACGAATTTCTAATCCCACTATCTTTCCTTCTTTTGTCATATCAAGAATAATATCACCTATCTTGACACTTCCCTCTACTTTGTCTGTTTTTTGCTTATTTGCGATTATAACACTGTCCGTGTATTCATCATACATGAATTTGTCCATTTATGTCACCTATGTCTATTTCTAACATTATTAGTATATAAAAGTTGCTTCGGCTCTGTAGATAATGGGAAATTAGGTGAGTTTATAAAATTCTTTATGATTTTAGTCTAAATTCTTCATTTGAATAATATTAACTTTCGGACAAACTTCTGACAGCAGAAATAAGAGGTTTTAAGCGGGTTATACGGGAAAATTCGAAAACTTGAGTAATGGATTTGAGGTTACAAAATAAAGTTATAAACAACCTTTAGAAAATGTTTGTTATAGTGGCTAACTATTGGTTTTTCACATTGAGGAGTCAAAAACCATTTCCAAGTAGTAAAAAAAGCGAAAACTATATAAAAACCTCGATTTTATAGCAAATGTGCTAAGTTTTCGTACATTTTGTAGCACATTTGCTGAATAGTTAGTGTGCAGAAATGTACGATTTATTAGCACACTAACTATAGTATCAATATTAAACAATTAAGGTGATGACACAATGGTGAAACAAGAACGAGTAACAATCAATGATGAGCACGCAGCAGATTCATTTTATGATGATTCTCTACCAATTGCGTTAAGAGCAGCACAAGCACGTGCTTCTGAAACAGGTAATTTTGTTAAATCAATGCCAGAAGGTTTAGTTCTCAGGAGAAAAGCTCTATTTACTAAC
>Ga0210057_1002324_pt1 | contig 27411 bp, 26 predicted proteins | sample CryGeyCG2114_010_2_FD_183968 | JGI IMG/M metagenome (GOLD analysis project Ga0210057, IMG submission 183968) | Groundwater microbial communities from aquifer - Crystal Geyser CG10_big_fil_rev_8/21/14_0.10 (SPAdes) (version 2) | ecosystem: Environmental > Aquatic > Deep subsurface > Groundwater ...
TCCTAGACCGAATTACATTCATTCCTCGCTCTCTTGAACCAGGCTTTACTCCCAGTTGTCGTAAAAGTTTAAAGTACGGCCGAATCAAAGTATGATCCTGATATATTTCTTGGGCAATTAAAGTTAACGCCTCAGTCATTTTTTCAGTGGCATTTAATGATTCGGCTTTTTCCAAATCAGCCAAGTGACCTTTGTTTAATAGGTCGCTAAGTGTTTTATTTGGTTGTTCTTGATTATTTTGGTTGGGCTGACTGAGTTCTTCATCCATACTCTCACAGTATAAATCTCAAGGCAAAATCCGGCTAGACTATAATCATTGTATGGACGTCCTTTTTATTTGTACTTTTAATCGCTGGCGAAGTTTAACGGCTGAACATTTGTTCAATAATCTTCCTGGTCACCAGATCATGTCGGCTGGCACTGCGGCTACTGCCAGAGTAAAGGTGACCGCCAAGCTCATTAACTGGGCAGACCTGATTTTTGTGATGGAAAAGAATCATCAGGAGATACTTGTACAGAAGTTTCCAATAGAAGTAGCCGGCAAAAAAATTGTCTGCCTCAACATTCCCAGTGGTTATCGATACATGGATGAGGAGCTGGTGGCGATGTTAAAAGAGGGAATAAAGGAATACTTGTGAGTGTGACCCCATGGGGAATCCACTCTTCTGATATTAGTACCTTTTAAGAGTTTAAACCATGTATAAAGCAACTTGGTTTCTACAAATTCTTAACAGTATTCGAAGTATAATGGTAGGTATGAAAAAGGCACTGATATTACATGGAACAAGTGGTAGCTCAAAAGAGAATTGGTTTCCTTGGCTAAAGCAGAAACTTGAAAGTCATGGCTACCAAGTCTGGTGTCCTGACTTGCCACAAGCTGAGAAACCAAACATTGAAAGATACAACAAGTTCATTTTGGATAATAAAAGTTTTAAAGTGGACAGAGACACAATCTTGATTGGACATTCTTCTGGGGCATTGGCAATCTTTGGTTTGCTTGAAACACTGCCTAAAACTATTTCAGTCCAGGCCTGCTATCTTGTTGGCTCGTTTAAAAATGATTTAGGTTGGGATGCTTTAAACGAATTGTTTCTCAAGCCATTTGACTTTAATCAGATTAAACACAAATCTCGGTTGTGGTACTTCATCCACTCAGACAACGACCCTTATTGCCCACTTGAACAAGCTCAGCATCTTCACCAACAAATTGGTGGAGACTTACTCGTATTGCCAGGTCAGTATCACTTTAGTGTTAGTACAGCTGGTGAGAAGTATCGCCAATTTCCTTATTTGTATCATCTGATTGTCGGAAATACGATCACGTCTGATGATGTAATTAATCTTTACACATTCATGGAACAGAAATCTGTTCAGTTGTGGATAGACGGTGGGTGGGGAGTTGATGCTTTGCTTGAAAAGCAAACAAGACCGCACGGAGATATTGATGTTGTGATTCAAAAAAAAGATGTAAAAAAATTAGTTAATTTTTTAAAAAGCCAAGGTTATTCTGAAATTCAGCGTAGTGATTCAAGCCCTCACAACTTTATTATGGGAAACAGCGAAGCTCAGTTTGTGGACTTTCATGTCATTAAACTGGATGAACATGGAAATGGTGTTTATGGAGTCAAAGAAGATGGGTTAATGTATCCGGCAGAGGCTTTATCAGGTACAGGGATGATCAAATGCAAAGCTGTACGTTGTATCTCTCCCCGTTGGATCGTGAAGTTCCACACCGGCTATGAATTAAGAGATAAGGATTTTCACGATGTATTAGCAATCTGCAAAAAATTTGCCATTGAAATGTCTGAAGAGTATAGAAAAGTCTAATAAACTCTTATATAGTCCAGAAGTGTGACCCCTGGGGAATCTCCCTTTCGGGGATTGGCCAGGCGCTTCGTATATTCAAATATCAGAATATTCCAAAGCTCGCTTGGCGGCAAAACTAGTCGCTTCGCGAACTTCTCTCCCATTAGGAATTACCACAAAAAAATCGCATAAATGTGACTTTTTCATGGTGAGCCTAGCGGGTTCAGAATGGAACACCTGCTTGAGTGGTTCGACAGATTAAAGTCTGCCTTTGATGAGCTGGGTATAGTACCATTGCCCGCCATTGCTTGAGGCAAGTAAAATGGAACACTTATTTTTTTATCTGTTGGTGCATCTTAGTGGCCCCACACCCCTGCCGTGGAGTTTACCCTTAAAGGGGCGACATATACTTATGGTATAGGTCGGTTTATTGGTTAATTATTAGTTTTGTTGAAATAATTATTTTTCAACTTTTATTACTAATAATGTCAATATTGAGATTTCTTTAGACATAGTTAGCAGTCAAGAGATATAATCACAGCATGGAAACAAAAACAGTAGGTATTATCGGTGGACTTGGGCCAGAGACAACGGCAAAGTTTTACTTGGAAGTCATTGCTAAGTCAAAACTCATTGATTCATCTCATAGGCCTCAAATGATTATTTGGAATGTGCCTATGAATCTTGAGACGGAAAATTCGTTCATTCGTGGTGATGATGAAAGTGAAGCATATATTGCCGTATTATCCAACGCCGCAAAAAAATTAGAATTAGCTGGGGCTGATTTCTTAGTTATACCCTGTAATAGTGTTCATATTTTTATTGACAAAATTCGAGAAGCTGTTAAAAGTCCCGTGCTCAGTATTGTTGAGGAGACTGACACTTTTCTTAAAGAACACAATATAACAAAAGTAGGTATTCTTGCCACAAGTGCCACAGTTAAAAATCAGTTATATGATTGCGTGCTTGAACAACAAGGAGTCGAGGTTATTCTGCCATCAGCAACTGAACAAACTGACTTAGACTCAAGCATTACTCGGCTAGTTGATAATGAAAGTTCAGAAAAAGATAAAGAGAAACTTGAAAACATTATTACAGCACTAGCTGATAATGGAGTTCAGGTCACATTACTGGCGTGTACCGATTTACAATTGATTGCTCCATCTCATCCGACAGTGGCAATTTATGACACTATGCATATTTTGGTAGATAGCACTGTGAGAGAAATATTTGAAACCAAAACTAAACCTCAAGAGAGTTAAAAATGGCATTAATCAATATAGCCACATTTTCAAATATGGGAAGTTCTGCGACTTCTTTCTCATCAAACCACCCAATTGAATGTGATTCTGCTTCTTGATGTTTAACCTCTTGGTAGGGTACTGACACAACGTATATCAGGTCTAAGTGATAATGTTCAGGTTGTTCACCACGAGCATCGATTCTTTCCTCTAAAATATATCGGGGAAGTGGTAGTGAAATGGCTCTTTGGTCAATTTGCTTTGGTTTTGGTATATATTCAGCAATATCAATACTTGTTTCCTCTTGTGTCTCTCTGATGGCTGCTTCGTAAGGATTTTCATTATTTTCCTGGTGTCCGCCTGGGGGCATCCACTTATCCATTTTTCTATGATGTACAAGCAGTACCTTTTGCGGTTGTTCTTCGGTTACTAAAAATACGGTAGCGGTATAATGTTTTTCTCCTGGAGAAGGGATTTCTTTTGACATAGTTTATTTCTTAAAATGTTCGTTAAACTTATGCTCAATTATGTCACTTACCTCTTCTATACTCAAGCTTGAAGTATCCAAGGCTAATAGATTAGAACTTGTAGCAAGTTCTATAACAGACTGACGCAAATCTTTAATGTATAGACCCCAAGAGTTATTCCAGTCGCTCTCTGTTAATCTAAATTTATGTTGTAAGCGTTGTTTAATTATTGCTTCATCTGCAAACAAGATAACATAAATACCAAGATGCCAATCATAGTTACCAGCCTCAGTGCTTATTGATTTCAGAACATCATCGCCATAAATTTGTGAATAAACTAAAGCGTCTATCCATGTTCTATCAACAATGATGTTACCCTCCATATCAGATACAATCTCGTTTTTTTGACGATATTGACCGAGTACCCATTGCTGTGCTGCCACTTTTAGTGTGTAATTGGAGTCAACTCTAGTGTCCATAACGCTATCTGGAATTGGGTCTAAAAACTCTCTAATTAGAGTAGCTCCCAATCTTCCCTCTAGGCTTTGAGCGATAGTAGTTTTACCGCTACCTGCTAAACCAGTCAAATAAAGAATTTTTTTATTGTCAGTTTGACTAGGAGTAACGAGAAAACGGCGTAATTTTTCATTAATCATGTTTATATACTTTATAGGCACTAATTATAGCTTCAGCCATATATGTGACTTCTGATTTCTTTAAACCAGGATGAATAGGAATAGTTGTCATATGGTCGATTAACCACTCAGTGTTTGGGCACTTGCTAACTAAGTCAGTAAACATTGGTCGTTTATAGATAGGACAAAAACCATACTTAAGGATGTCTGACGGGATACCTTGCTCATCTAAATTTTGAATAAACTTGAAATTAGTTTTCTTATCCCAAGGTAAAATAATAACTAGACTATAGTAATTCGGTGAGCCATCTTTCTCCACAGGAAAAATCTTAATTTCCGTGTTTTGGAGAGTTTTTTCAATTAATTTAACATATGATTGGCGTTTTTCAATTTGGGTTGGCATTTGTGGTAGTCGATGTGTCCCTAAAGCTGCCTGAAGAGCAGAAAGTTTATGATTCACACCATAAGTTTTTCCATCCATATACCCCAACTGAGAGAATTGCTTCATCTTGTCATATAATCTTTCATCATCAGTTAAAATATAACCACCTTCTCCTGTTGAGAGTAGCTTTCTATCATGAGTGCTAAAGCAACCAACTTTTCCGAAAGTTCCCATGTACTTCTCACCAAGTTTAGAACCGTGGGCTTGTGCAGTATCTTCAATTAAGGGAATATCGAACTCATTTAAAGTGGCCAAAGTTTGCGTATAATCAATAGGATACCCCCATAAAGGCACTAGAACAGCCGCTTTTGTTTTGGAGTTGATTTTTGCTCTCAAGTCTTTTTGGTCAAAACCCAAGCCATTTTTTTCAATGTCAACGACAACAGGTAGTGCCCCCACCGTTAATAACGGTAGAACAGTTGGGATTGGTGCGATAGCGGGGATGAGTACCTCATCACCTGGTTTAACGTCTAAACAATAAAGTGCTGTATGTAAAGCGGCGCTCCCAGATGATTGAGCCAGTGCTTTATTAGAACCAAAAAAATTGGCCAACGCCACTTCATATTTATCAATAGTAGTTCCAGTTCCAGATAATTGAGCTTCTTCAAGAGCTCCTTTTAAGGCAAGTAATTCATTACTAACATCCTTTATGAGGTATTTATCATTGATTTTCATGCTGTCCTTTCAGAATAATTGAGCACAACCTTTAGTGTTTTATCAGGGTTTCTTTGAATAAATTCGTAAGCCTTTGAAGCTTTATCAAAAGGAAATTCTTGAGTAATCATGCTCTCAACTTCAATTGAATTACTTTGCAGCAACTCTAAAGCAGTTTTATTCAGTCTGTTAATATCCCAGAGTGGATAGTTGCGGTGAGGACAACCATTAACAGACATAGAGGAAATCATAGTAATTCTATTTCTGTGCCACTCTTCACCCATAAAAAAATGAGAGGCACCATCGCGATAAGTAGCTACGGTGATTACTCGTCCCCCAATTCCACAAGCTTTAACAGCATCATGGAGTGCTTTCGAAGACCCCGAACATTCAATGGCAGCATCAACCCCCATAATATTTTCTTTTTTGGCAAAAACCCCCGCATCTTTTTTAGTTGGGTTTATTACAATTGCTCCAAACTCGCTCGCCTTATTTCTCCGAAGTTCAAACGGGTCTGATGCATAAATCTTATTAACTCCTGCGAGTTTCAAAAGTTGGACAACAATAAGTCCGATTGTCCCCAACCCGCTCACAAAAAACGTATCGCCAATTTTGGGTTGTGCATCATGAACAGCCGCCAAAGCCACTCTTGTAAGAGCTAGGAATGCTGCCTTCTTTATGTCACCTGAACCAGAGAGTTTGAGGTAGGGAGTTTTTTCAATGTCAAGGATGCTAATAGTTTGATGCGGTGCGTCCATCCAGATAAAATCTCCTACCTTAAGGTCTACTGCATCATCTCCAACTTTGATGACTTTTCCTACGTGCTCATAGCCAACACTGTCAGGATACTTTTTTGATGGTTCCCCCTCTGAAAAACAACGCAGCTCATCAATCCAATGTTTATGAAAAGTAGGTGTTGTTTGATTAACCACTGCCAACTCAGTTCCATGACTAATTCCTGAGAGAATACCCTCAATAAGAGCTTGTTTTTTGCCAATCTGAGGCAAATCAATCACAACATATGCGAGATTGTTCTTTTTAGTAACGCTAAGTTTGGTAGCTTTTGTCATAATGGCGCAATTGCGCCATTACAATTTAACTCAAATAATCATTTGTGGCAATACTCAGTTGTTATGCATATTGTGCAAGTGAAGCCCAACCAATTATTTATTTTGATAGTCCTTGTCGGTATCAACAATCTTTTTTTCTACTAGATAACGGAGTTTTTCCGATACTGATTGTGAAGTGTCTTCTGCCAACCACTTCAGGTAATCTTTAATTTTTTCAGAGATGATAAAGTTGAATTTGTGTAATTTAAAAGGCTTTGTTACCGAAAAATACTTGGTAAGTATTGCATCGAGATTATTGCTATCATACTTTATAACTTTCGTGTGATTTTCTGGTAGTGACTTAAGAAATTTTGAGACAGTTTTATTCAAAGTGTCTTTATACAAGCAAAGTACTTTTTTCTTTTTTGTTAAAGAATAAGAAATTTGAAAACCAACGCCTGAGCTTGGATACGAAATTTCAGCAACTACAAAATCACTATTTTCAATAGCCTGTATATCTTTTTCAAAGTAATCATCATTATCACGTTCTTTATTGCCATTAAGCCAATTAAAGTCTGCTATAAGTGTCACTTTTTGGTTGTCTTTCAAAAATGAAATTATTTGCTGTAGGTAACATTTATGAGTTTTAGGAAAACGAGAGGGTAAGGCTAAATATACTTTGTTCATATTTATATTTTAACAAATAGTTAGCTTTGAGCTGAGTCAAAAAGTGATTATTCAAAATCAAGTGTTGCCATAATTTTCTCAGTCAATTCTTTATTCTCTTGAGTTGGTGGTGCTGTTGAAACAGAGAACAATTTGCCATCTTTCAACACGATTGTGATGTGGCGAGTCTTTGGTCCAACAATTAGCCCTTCAATTCCTGAATAACTTCCAATAGTTGCTTCTTTGATGGTAACTGAGTCCATCTCTTTCTTGGCCATTTCCAAGTCTTGTTGAGTTCCATCTCTGAACTGCTGGTACAGGCCATACATTTGATACTCTGGGTTACTTTCAGCCCCTTTGGTGAGGAAAAATCCTACTGTTCTAATCCTGCCATTGTCATCTGCAATTTCTTTGCGGAATATTAAGTCTTTTGGATGTCTAAGAGTTAAACCAATTTCATCTATTTTGACTTCTTGCCATTCATCCTCTTGATTAATTTTGGGAATGATTGAGGGCTCTTTCTGCTTTGATTGGCTCTGAGAGTTGAGAAAATAGATTGTACCAAAAACAATGATTAGCACCACTGATATGAGTAACTGGAGTTGACGTTTTTTGTTCATTAATTGCATTATCTCATTTTTCCAGTTCTGAGTAAGCACTAGTTGAGGTATAATACACGCAACAAGTTAATAAAGACCTAACCCCAGTTCATTTTAAGCTGGGTATGGTCGAAAAATCTCGTGAAAGATTAAGAACCCTGCTGGGTAACTTTCACGAGTCGTACCTCGAAAGAGATACGGGTAGCAATACCGAAACCAGCAGGGCTTTTAGTAGCCCTGTAATAGGGCTATGAAAAAACTACTACAACTAATTACATCAATTCTTCCAGCAGTTTTACTATTGCTTCTAATTGGTGCTGGCGTAGTCTTAGCCCATTACCGCGAGCAACAAATCACTCAACGTGTTCAACCTGTTACATCTCCAACCCCAACAATAAAGCCAACTTCAAGACCTTCGCCATCAGCATTCCCATCACCAAAAGTCACGAGACATGTCACAAAACCTATATCTGGTCTCATAACTTGTACTGGCCCTGACGGTAAACAATTTCAAACTACTCAGAAAGAATGTGACAGCTTTAATGCTGCTTGGGGCAATACCCCCAAAATTCAACTAGCACCTGCTGATTTACCAAGTCAACAAAAATACACTGAAACCCAAAGTGGACAAAAACAGCCACCTTGTACCGTTGGTGGTTATACCTATTACTACACCGACCCAGCTACTTGTACTCAATGGCAACAAGAACAAAAAGAGTTTGAGGAGTCGCTAAACAACATCCAATACATTTTCACCCCACCAACCGAAATTGCAACGACTCAACAAGATAGTGTGGCTGCTAAAGATGCTTGTAAATCCACAGCACAGTCTAAATACAACTCTGCTGTAATGGCCGCTCAAACTTACGGTGGCAATGTTCAAACCGCAGCGTTAGAAATTGCTCGTAATGACCTTAATTATGAACTTGGAAAATGTGAAGGCTTATAAAATGGAAATAAAGATACTAAAACCTATCAATATAATACTTATTTATGGCGTAATTGTGTCTGTCCTGTTTACTACTATGGCACTCTATACTTGGCCCCAATTGACCTCAGACGGCACGAGATTTGGTTATGAAACTTGTATTGAGACAGGTCGTGAAATGGGTAAAGATGTTTGTGACGCTTGGACAGATGACCCCTCATATTACAGCCCAGCTGGTGAGGAACTCTACGCAATACTAACAAGAGTTTCTATTCTGGTGGGAATTATATGGTTTCCAACTAGTGTATATCAATGGAAAAAGCTAAGAACAAAAGAAGTAAAGTAGTATGCAGAGCTCACTTCAGGGTGTCTAGTGCGATAGTCTTTTCTTCAATCCTTTATCTCAATTGATTTAGGCAGAATGTATTATGAGCTCCAGCAAAAGGGTGGTCGAAGCCACCTCTCAAATTTCCATTTCTAGCGTTAAAGATTTTATTAGTCAACGCAATCCAGTTGTTCAGCTGAACCTCACTGATAGTATCGGCAACCAATCAACTTACTTCGTAAATACCATAACTACGAGATGCTATTTTGGTGGCACACGGCCTTGGTTTGAGTGTATTTTGTGTGGTAAACAAGCGGAAAACCTGTATCTCAATGAGAATGGCACAGACTTGTTTTGCCGCAAGTGTTCTAATCTTCGTTATCGCTCCCAGGCGGTTGGAGGAAGCTCAAGACTTCTTTTGAGAGCCTTTGATGCGGATGAACGAGCCGAAGCTGTTTTTAATGGGCTACAGAGGGTCAAAATTTTGTATAAGGGTAAGCCAACCAGGCGTTTCAAGAGATTTTTGAGATACAGGCAAAAAGCACAGCGATTAAGTCGTTTGTTTGTATAAAAAAAGCTCTTTAAGTCAAAATTTTTTTCACTTTTAATAACACATTTCCATACTGTATCAACTTATACCATCTTATACTATTTTGATTGATAAATCAGTCTAAATCATTGACTAACACTCTTTATTTTGATATAGTATTTGTAATGTCGGGCAGACATATTGGATAGCAAGCCGATAAATCTTAGTAGAGCAATTAAGACCGTTTTGTAGGCAAGGCAACTTGCCAAAGTCTCTTTAAGAGCCTTGTCTACAAAGCGGTCTTTTTGTTGGAGAAAATTATGAGAGTTAGCATGAAAGTAAAAATTTTAGCAATGGAAAACCAGCTAAGTGTTGAAATGGTTAAAAAGTTACTTAATTATGCCATGCGTCAAGCCTGTCCTATTTGTTTAACTCAGGGCACCATAGAAACGCCATTAGTTTTAGACCATGAGAAGGATGAACATGGAAACGGCAAATTCAGAGGATTAATTTGTCAAGATTGTACAAAAATAATTGACTTTTTGGATTACTTAGTTAAACAGCGTCCAGAAACTCCACTTAGAGTAATCATGAAAGAGATTGAAAAAAGAATTATCTGAATTTGGTACCAAAGCGGATAATCTTATTTTTTTATGGCCAAGAAAACAGAAATGGAAAATAAATGGAAAAAAGTCACAGGCTTCGAGCATTCAGGCCCAGCCAACATTGCAACACTTAGTGTTCTAAGTAGAACTGTGGTTGCAAGTCAGTTTCGAAACAATGTTGTGAAATATCTGCCAGGAATAAATAAAAATCAAGCCTACTGGCAACTAACTGCCTACCTCATGTTTTGGACTACCAAAAGCTCCAAAGAAGGCAAGTTAATGATTGGGCAAGAAATTCTGGCAACGCTGGAAAACGAATTCGACCAGCTAGTGTCAGGTAATTATTCTGCCATCTCATTCTTGACTGATTATTGGGCTGATGTGCTACCTTTTAAAATATCTGACTGGAGCTACATAAAAAGTAAAACTAGGGTTGTTGAAAATATTGCTTGGCCGGATGAGCTAGATGTCTTGTTGCATCAAGAACTCAACAAACTCCCAGAAGAAAAGGATGACCCAGTATTTTTCATATCTGGAGAACCCAAGAACAAACGGAAAATAAAGGCATTAGTTGAGCTGGAAAAAGCTCAAGCCAACTCTTTCATTGAAACAGCGACCAGAAACAAAGAATTATTGAGGTACCTCATAGAATTAAACTCATATAGATATACTAGAGCACTGAAAAATGTTGAACTAGCCCTCGATGTGGTAAAAGCTCTACCTATCGAATCACAAGGGCGCGAACTCAAAATATTAGGAAGATTGTTCGACAATGCTCAACCACTATATAAGACCACCAAGAACTCAGTAAGAATTTTCCCCATGTATGATAACTTATTAGCCCTCAAGCGAGAAGTACGTCAGGCAATTACTAAGGATTGGATTGAATGCGATTTGCGGTCTGCACAGTTAGCTATTGTGGCTAAGTTATGGAGTTTACCTTTGGTAAGTGAATTTTTGGCTGAGAAGCAAAGCATTTGGGCACATTTGTCGGAGCAGTTAGAGACAGAACTAACTTACAAGCTGAAAAAAGCACTCAAACATGAGTTTCTGTATCCGCTCTGTTTCGGTGAATCAAAACAGGTACTGAAGCAGGTTGTAACCGAAGTATTCGAAAAAAACATGGGAATTAATAATGCTTTTGATAGGCTTTTTGGCTTACCAATAATGCAGGAGATTTGGAAAGGCAGAGCCAAGAGAATTCAAAAGATTTATAAAGAGTGGGGACTGCGGGATGCTTTTGGAGATTGGCTACCCATGAAAAAGCACGACAAACGGTCAGCTATATCTTTGCTAGCTCAGGAAGCCCAAAGCTATGAGTTATCACTTCTCTTGCCAGTACTTGACCTAGCCAAGAAAAGCAGCAATAACCTTGCAATCATTGCCTGGCAGCACGATGGTTTTTCAGCAGTTTGTAAGAAGAATAAGGAAATTTGGGTACCGGCCATGAAACAAGTAGTTGAAAACAAAGCAAAAGAACTAGGTATCAATACTATTTTAGAGACTGATTCATCTTTTGATGACTGGGAACTTAGTCCTCGAGGTTTGACTATTAAGCAGTTACATACATGAAGATAAAAAAAATCAATTTTCCAGAACAGAACAGCAACGCACCAAACCACCAACAAACACAAACAAACGAACAAGAACAATTACACTATGATAAGTAGATTAGTATGTATGTAAGTCTGGTATTTTTTTGTCATCTTGAAAATTTGGTTCAATAAGCGATTACTTAGTACATACAAACAATCAATTTCTATTAACCTGTTATCATTAGTTCATGGCAAAAAACAATAAAATTAGGAATCTTTGGCTGTTCATTGGAGTCCCAACAGCTATGTTTTCAATTTTTTTAGTAAATAACTTGTATCAGTTTTACAAATACACAAAGCTTCAGCCAGAGTGTGGCAATATTTATTCCAAACAAGTGTGGAATGAGACTGACTTTCTCTGCTCTTCACCAAATACTGTTCTTGGTAGCGTTTGGGGATTAGCACTTTCAACCTTAGTGCTGGTATTCCTATTCAGATATACACGGAAAAGATGGTCAAAATAAAATAAACAATCGAGTTTTAAACATTGATAGTAACCACACTTTTGATATACTTAGTATCGCATCCAAAGATAATGCTTGTAAGTAGCTACATTGGGCGTTCTGCAAACGCAGGTGACAAAGGTCACCATGGCGCAGAAGCCTGTTCATCACGGGAATAGCCCCACTTCCAGTGATAATTCAGACGATAAGAGTCGAACACCTCAAAAAGGTGTTTTTCCCGTATCCCTAGAAGAAAAATTGGATTTGTTTGCAGACCTAATTCTTGATAAAATCGAAAAAGACAGGAAAGATGGAACACTCAAATTCTAATCAAGCTATTGCATTGCTGAGAGTTAGCTCTGGAAAACAGGGTTTAATTGGTGATAGTCCTGAGCAACAGCTGGAAATATGTAGCCACAAAGCAACTAAGCACGGAAGAGTAATTGTAAAGGACTTTCCTCATATTGAATCGGGTGCAGTTCCTCTTGATGACCAGCCCTCATGGGCTGCTGTACGATATTGTGAAAAACACCCAGAAATTAGATATTGCTACGTCAAGGATATGGAGCGGTTCACCCGCTCTGGTGCTGAAGCTTTTTTAGCTATTTGGAACGCCTTACTTTCACTTAATGTCGAATTAATTGACACAGAGGGCTTTGTTGACGATAAGATTGAAAATACACTTGAACATCTTGACGTTTCTTATCCATGGTCAATTGTCCGCCCCTCTAGAAGGAGAGCTATTGATAAGTCTGAGGAAGCTCGAGAAAACAGAGAAAAGATTCTCAAGCTCCTTCTTGGTGCTGAAATAATGTACGTCAGAAAAGGGTATAAAGCTGGAGAAGCGCAATTTGGCTATAAGAACGAAAAAATTGAAACAGCTGAGCATGGCGTTCGTACCATAATGACACCATTTGAAAAAGAAGCGTTCTTCATCAGAAGAATGTTTGAACTAATAACTGAAGGTAAAAGTGACCAAGAAGTTTGTGACGTTCTCAATGCTCTTGGTTTTAAGACAAGAAATTTTAAGAAAAGAGACAAACATACCAGGAAAGTGATTGGTATTGGTGGTGGCAAACCTCTATATTCAAAACAGCTCTGGCGATACATAAGCAACCCCATTTATTGTGGTGTTTATCGACACAGAATGCTTCGTACCGAGAACAAGGAAACAGGTAAAGAAACCCTTCAGCCCATTTTTTTCGAAGGCGAACCTATTCTCTCAGTTGAGGCGTGGAACAAAGCAAACAAGGGCAAATGCTCTATTGATGTTGTTGAAGGCAAAATCACTATTTATAAAGGAAAAATCCCAGAGCGATACACCAAGAAAACGAAAGAAAATGAGGCTTGGCCATATAAATTGTATCTTCGCTGTCATGTTTGCGGTAGACAAATCAAGGCAAGCGCGCCAGGTGGGAAACTGAAACACGTTCCAATTTATCACTGTGCAGGCACAAGAAATGAGCCACATCAATATTATGGTCAAAATGCTGGTGTACTTCATAAAGAAATCGAGGAAATGATTCATCATCTGAAGTTTTCAGATGAATTTATTGAAAAGCTACGCAACACACTGCTTCGAAAGCACGAATTAAGGCGCGAACGAGCTCATCAGGACACGGTAGATGTGGCAAAACAGGTTCAATTGATTCAAGATGAGCAAACACTCATCCTCGAAAAAATAAAACAGACCTCTAGTTCCTTAGTTTTAAAAGCACTTGAAGAAGACTACGAAAAACTTGATAAAAAGAAGATTGATGCTCAATCCCACCGCAACAAAGCAGAGAATCAAGAAGTTAATATTCAAACAGTCATTGAATACTTTAGATATTGGATGGAACACCTTGAAGAATTGCTGATAGATAAGGATAACCCGCTTGTTTCAGCTCGATTGTTTAGTCTTTGCTTTGATGTCGCACCTACCATTCCCACCATTTTGAATGGAACACCCACTCTTTCGCCACTCTTCAGGCTAGATGAAGAGTATAAGAAGCAAAAATTGTCCCAGAAAGAGGTTTCTGAGACAGTATGTGACCCCATGGGGAATCGAACCCCAATTACCAGGATGAAAACCTGACGTCCTAACCGTTAGACGATGGGGCCTCTTGGGAGGCCTTAAAACCTGTTTGACAAGTCGCATTCTGCCGCTTGTCTTGCAATTTTGCAAGACTAAATAAATATTTTTCCTTAGCGGGAAGCCGAAGGCTTCTTCTGCAAGTCAACAGGATTCGGTAAAAAAGATGATTCTTCGCTTCTCTAAGTATTGATCAATACCACTTCGACGCTCAGAACACTTTTTTTCTCGAACCTGATTGCCTTTCGTAACGAAAGGGACTTATCAAACAGGTTCTTAGAGCATAATTATATCAGCTGCAGGCGTAATTTGCATCGCCTCAGTATATCTAAGAGTTTAACTAGCAAAAAACCCTTCTGGGGCGTGAAGGGTTTTTTATTGCAGATCCGGTGAGGAGACTGTCTGGCTTAATTCCTAAAAACTCAACAGCGCTTGTTTCGCTTCTGGTTGAGGCGGTCAGATGACCGCCGATTCAGGCTTAAACCCTCCCCGTTTGACTGCTTATTTTGATACTAACAAGATTTTCTGAAAGAACACTGAAGAAATGAACACTATTTTTTGGTTTTCGACTAATTTTTAAAAACCCTGACTAGATGGTCACATTTTGTAGATGATGTATCCCAGATTGGGTAATTGAAATTACATCAAAGCGATAGTCAACCATCTTATGTCTGCTTGATAGACATAAGCTTGCTATCCGCTCCATCCTGATCAACTTTTGTTGATTGACTGCTCGGCTAGGATGGCCGAATTGGTTTGAGCTCCTTGTTTTTACTTCGCAAAAAACTAACTCCTGCTCAAATGGATCAAAGGCCACAATGTCAACTTCACCAAACTTTGAAGCAATGTTTGTTTTTAACACCCGATAACCTTTGCGGATGAGGAAGTTCTTGGCCTGGGTTTCGCCCCACTGACCCAGCGCAATTTTAGACTGCTGTAACTGTCGAGGCGACAATTTTCTTTTCTTTAATTCGGCTGGCGGCTTTTCCAAGGCGTCCACGCAAGTAATATAACTTACTTCGGTGTACGTTTCCCTTGCTTCTGACTTCCACTTTTTTTAGCGAAGGCAAGTTGACAGGAAAAATTTTCTCAACCCCAATGTTGTTAGCACCAATTTTTCTGACCGTGAAAGATTTGCCCATGCCGGCATTTTTAATCGCAATCACAATGCCCTCAAACACCTGAACTCGTTTCTTGTCACCTTCAACAATTTCTTGGTGTAAGCGAATTGTGTCGCCGCTGTGAATAGTTGTTGCTAAGAGAGTAAATGAGTCTGCCATAACTACTTTTATTTTTTTCTAGTCGAAGCAAGTATTGTACTTGAGAAAACAACTGTTTGCAAGAAACAACTTTTGGCAAGATTTTCTCATGAGTTAGTGGGTAGCCTGGCCGTTGCAGCTGGCAGTGCAGTCCTGATATGTCTTAGGCATTCAGTTTTTCGTGACCCTCGTATCAATTTTTACCAAATTTGGTGAAAGTAGGTACACTAACAGATGCCTTTCGGGGTGCACACTCTCAAAAATTGAAAATGGTCTTCCTTCGCCTTGTCCTTCTTGCTGAGTATTATAAATGAACAAAGCATTTCTTAGAGCGGCATACAAAGCAATGGCCACGATACTTGCCCACCGTGTAGAAGGCAAGCCAAGAACATCCGGCTGATTTGAAAGAAAAATCGTGGCAGCCATAATCGCTGTTAGTTCAGTGATGGCAATTAGTGGTTGATTTGGGAGCATGTTTTGCTGATGTGATAAATCTCTAATCCCCTTGGTAATAATTTTATTAATCGTGCGTGAATAATCTTGAGCTTCGGTTGCTGATCCCTGGATAGTTTTTCTTAATTCAACCGAGCTAATCGTAATGGTCCCATTTGGCCACTGGGTTTTTGTGCTTCTAATATTTGTCTTAGAAATAAGTTCTGTAGAAAAAGAGGGGTCACTGCTCAAATTAGAAAAATTAATTTTTAAGTGTCCTAACAAAGCCAGCTGAACTAACCACTGAAATCTTAAGGCATCAAAAATAAGGGTCGTATCACGTTTGCTGAGGGTATCGGGCGCAATGCGCAGTCTTTCTGAGGTATATCCTGAAAACTTTTCCCATCTTGCATTCATGGTGCGATTATACCAAACAGATTTTTATCCAATTCAAACTAAAGTTACGGCTTTGCTTTGACTACTGCCGTCACAAATTCAAGGAAAATTGGATGGGGCTGCAACGGCCTGGATTTATATTCTGGATGAGCCTGAGTAGCCAGAAAGAATGGATGCTTGTTCTGAGGCAGCTCGATTACTTCGACAAAAAAATCATCTGGTGAAGTGCCAGAAATAACCAGACCAGCTTTTTCTAACTCTGCTCGGTAATCATTGTTAAACTCAAACCGATGCCGATGTCGTTCAGAGATTAAGTTCTGCTTTTCGTTCTTAAAGGCATGATGTTTTTTGTAAATTGAATGAGCCAAGCTGCCTGGCTTCAGAATACAGTCATAGGCTCCAAGACGCATACTAGCACCTTTACCTTTAATTCGCTGGTATTTTTCCTCAAACGGGATGTCGTGAATAATTGGGTGAGTCGTTTTGGGATTAACTTCAGTGGTGTGAGCGTCACTCAGACCACAGACATTTCTGGCAAATTCAACACAAGCCAGCTGCATGCCATAACATAAGCCAAGGTATGGTACTTGGTGTTCTTTGGCGTAGGTGATGGCCTTGATTTTGCCCTCTACCCCCCGCTCTCCCCAGCCGATCGGCACAATAATGCCGTTAGCCCCTTTGAGGGCATCAGTGGCTTTCTTGACATTTTTCTCTAGCTGTTCAGCGTTAATAAACTCTAACTTCAGTTCAATAGCCAGGTGCCAACTGGCAAAGTTGAGTGACTCAATGAGTGAAACATAAGAATCTTTTAATTCGTAATCACCGGTGGCGATGTACTTGGCGATAATGGCGACAGTTATAGATTTTGATTTTTTGGATTGAATTTTGTCAACAAAGGCTTGCCAGTCTTTCAAATCAGATTTGTGCACTGGCAGTCCTAGTTCTTTTAAAACTAACTGATCGAATTTTTGTTCCGCAAAATTGAGTGGCACTCGGTAAATAGTATCCAGATCAGGGTTAGAAATGACGTGATCTTGATTTAGGTTACAGTAATAAGCAACTTTTTCTTTGCGTTTGTCGTCAATTGGCGCTTCTGCCCGGCCCACGACAAATTCAGGCTGAATGCCCATCCCATTTAAAATCTTAACCGAAAGTTGAGTTGGCTTAGACTTCAATTCAGCAATGTGAGCTGGTTTGGGAAAGTAGGTTACATGGACATGAACCGTATCTTTTGGATACTTCAGTTTCATAATCCGGTACGCCTCGTAGTATATGGCATTTTGGTACTCACCGGCGGTACCGCCTAGCTCAACCAAAATAATGTCAAAGCCTTCGGCCGCGTCTTTAATCCGGCGAATCACTTCTTCTGGTACATACGGAATAGCATCCACGGTGGCACCATTAAAATGCAAATCTCTGGTTTTTTGAATCACCGATGAATAAATTTGGCCAATGGTGGTAAAGTTTTTGTTGCCCACTTCTTCACCCAAAAAGCGCTCGTATGACCCTAAATCCAAGTCAGCTTCCAGACCGTCTTCGCACAAAAAAACATCACCATGCTCAACGGGGTTGATGTTACCGGAATCCAGATTCAGGTAGTTTTCACACTTAATGTTGGTAACGCTATAGCCACGATTCTTGAGCAGCAGCCCAAGGGAGGCGGCAGTAATACCTTTGCCCAAGCCTGAAAGGACACCGCCAGAAACAAATACAAATTTAGGGGATTTTCCATGATCGCTCATGGGATCACATTCTACTGTCATCGTTAGCAGAAAAAAAGGGGGAAAATAGATGATTACTGCAGCAGTTTTTGGACTTGAGTATCCAACTCGTTGGTCCAGTTGACCCCATAGGGCAATAGCATTCGCTGCGGTTTGGAGCCATTGGGGATCAAAATGACGACCGAATCGTCACCGGGTGAACTTTTTAACAGCTTACCCAAGTTAGTTAAGGTTTCTTTGGTGGTGTCTCTGGGAATGAAGATTTCGTGATCGGCCTCGATTGCTTGAGTGTTAACGGCCGGATCTTGATCTGGAGCGGTGATTTTTTCGACTACTAATTGAACTTCTTCATCTCTCACATCTACTTTGGCTTTGAGCAGTAGCACCGCGTCTGGAGTTAGCAAGTGGCCAAACTCTTTGTAGGTTCTGGGAAAGACCACAAAATCAATGCTGCCAGAGTTATCTTCTAGCTTGCCAAACGCCATCAAAGAATTGTCTTTTTTGGTGCTGACTCGGCGCAGGCTAGTCACTACTCCGCCGAACAAAAAACTGTCATTGCGATGGATGTCTTGATCAATTTCACTGATAGTTTTAGTGGCTCGCTTATTGACGGCTTTGAGGGCGTGAGCCATGGGGTGATCGGTTAGGTACAGTCCAAGCAGTTCTCTTTCAAACGACAGTAATTCTTGTTTGGGATACTCACTCATGGTTGGGAAAGTATCTTTCATTTCAGAAGCGGCTTTGGAGACACCTTTAAATAAACTGTCTTGTCCCTCTACCTCAGATTGCAGTTGTCCAGCTGTTTGCCTAATCTTTTCCAGGTTTTCCAGCATGCTGGCTCTGGTGCCGAACTGATCCATGGCGCCAACTTTGATGAGGCACTCTAAAGTAGTTTTGTTGACTTTTCGACTGTCAGTTTCGTGAATGAACTGTGTTAAGGAAGTAAACTTTTTGACCCGTGTGCGGGTAGCCAAAATTTCATCAATGGCTGAGGAGCCAAGGTGTTTGATGGCAGTGAAACCAAACCGAACTGCCAGCTTTTGTAATGATTTGCCATCCTTTTCGGTTGAAAAGTCCTGATCAGAAATGTTGATCTCGGGCGGTAAGACTTTGATCCCCATTTTTTTACAGGTTTCAATGGCAATGGCAACTTTGGTGTCACGGTTGGCTGAGTGTGAAGCAGATTCAACACTCATTAAGGCGGTCATATACTCAACCGGGAAGTTAGATTTGAGGTAGGCGGTTTGATAGGCAATCATGGCGTAGCTGGTAGCGTGAGCTTTGTTAAAACCGTAGTTGGCAAAGGCTTCGATAAAGCCCCAGACACGGTCAGCCACTTCTTGCCTATACCCTTTTTCGACCGACTGGGTGATAAATCGGCGCTTGTTCTCGTCAAGCAGTTTCTTTTTCTTTTTACCAATCGCCCGCCGTAAAATATCTGCCTCACCGAGTGAATACCCAGCCATTACGTTGGCAATTTCTAAAATCTGCTCTTGGTAGACCATCACCCCATAGGTTTCTTCCAGAATGGGTTGCAGGGTTTCGTCCGCGTAAATAATAGATTTGGGATTGTGTTTGCCTTCAATAAATTGAGGAATTAGTTCCATCGGACCCGGGCGATACAGAGCAACCATAGCAGTAATGTCTGAGAATTGACTTGGTTTGAGGGTTCTGGCTACCCGGCGCATTCCAGCCGACTCAAGCTGAAAAACGCCCATGGTTTCACCGTTCGAGAGTAGTTTAAAAGTTTTTTTGTCATCCAGCGGAATCGTATCTATGTCTAAACTTAGGTTTTTATTCACTTTTATCAGCTGAAGTGCCGTCTGGATAATAGAAAGATTGCGCAGTCCAAGAAAATCAAACTTTAGCAGACCAATCGCGTCGTCAGAAACATTACAGTCCAAGACATACATGTCGTACTGAGTCAGCGTTTCGCCAGACTTCGTATCTTTTTGAATTGGGACGTAGTTGGTCAGCGGTTGATCGGTGACAACTATCGCCGCGGCGTGCACCGATGAGTGACGAATTACCCCTTCAACCTGTTGAGCCAACTCAATCAGATCGTGATACTTCTTTTGTTTGTTGTATTCAGCCAATTCTGGTACAGATTCAAGCGCAGATTTTAAGCTGGTTTTTTTTCCGGGATCATTGGGAATCAACTTAGCAATTTTGTCTGGTTCTTCGTACGGCATGCCTAACACTCGGCCAATATCTCTAATTGCTACCCGGGCTTCCATCCGGCCAAAAGTAATGACGTGCGCCACATGATCGTAGCCATACTTTTCACTGACATAGTTAATCACTTTGTCTCTGGTAATGTCGGCAAAATCGATGTCAATATCGGGTGGAGTTGGTCGTTCAGGATTAAGGAACCGCTCAAACGCCAAGCCGTGTTGAATTGGATCAACGGTGGTGATGTTGAGTACATATGAAACTAACGAGCCAGCAGCGGAGCCTCTACCTGGTCCGACGGCAATGCCCTGGTTTTTGGCCCAGTTGACAAAATCTTGGGTAATTAAAAAGTAAGTTGAATAACCCTTTTGGACAATCACGTCCATTTCATAATCAAGCCGCTTTTGCAGGTCGGAGGTGACATTTTTGAATTTTTTCTTTAAACCTGCCTGAGCCATTTTTTTAAAGTAAGAAACTTCTGTTTCTCCTTTTGGCAGTGGGTACTTGGGGAACATTAGTTTGCCAGTGGGGATAGTGAGATTACACCGCTCGGCAATTTCAACGGTGGTAGTCAGAGCTTCCGGTAGCTCGTGAAATAATTCTGCCATTTCTTGCGAGGATCTGAGATAAAAATCGGGCGAGCCAAACATTGTCATCCGTTTGGTGTCGGAGATCAGCTTGCGAGTCTGGACACACAGCAAGGCATCTTGGGCTTGAGCCTCGGTTGGTTCAACATAGTGAACGTCGTTGGTGGCAACCAGTTTGATGTCCAATTGGCGAGCGATCTTGATTTGCTGCTTAGTTAACTCAACTTGTTCTTTGATAGCGGGATGCACCTGGACTTCAATGAAAAAGCGATCCCCCAGCAACTCTTTATATTTTTTGAATTCAGCGATCGCTTCTTTCTCTTTGCCGTCGCGCAAGAGGCGATTAAAGTAACTGCTCATGCAGCCGCTAGTGGCAATGACGTGATCGGCGTGTTTGGCTAGCGTTTCAAAGTCTATTCTTGGTTTATAAGAGAAACCTTCAAAGTTGGCAATCGAGACCAGGCGCATCAAGTTTTGATAACCCTCAAAGTTTTCTGCTAAAAGCGTAATGTGGAATTGATCGGCACCCATCCGGATTTGTTTATCGATGCGGGAGTTGTGAGCCACGTAGGCCTCAACGCCAACGATCGGCTTGATCTCTTGCCGCTGACACTCATTATAAAAATGAATGACGCCGTACATGCCCCCATGGTCGGTCAGGGCGAGCGCTTTTTGGTCAAGTTGCTTGGCTTTGGTCACCAGTGCCGGAATCCGACCCAAGCCATCCAACATTGAGTACTCACTGTGAACGTGAAGATGAACAAAATCGACGAGGTTAGACATCTTGGGGCAATCCTAGCAGTTCTCTAAGGCTTTGTTAAGAGCGTCGTGCACTTGCTGTGGGTCGGCTTTAACTTTGAGTTGATGCATGATCTGACCCATAAAAAATCCCATCACTTGTTGTTGACCTTGTTTGAATTTGGTCAAGATGTCGGGGTTGGTTTTGATCACGGTTTGAATAATTGTGTCTAGATCTGCAGTGTTAACGGTTTCTGTAGCGTGAAGGGTTGTGAAATCAGTGATGACTTTGTCTACATCTGATTCTAAATCATAAACAATTTTCTTGTTATCAATTGCGCTGGCTAACTTATTAATGTCAGTCCCACCGGTGAACGCAACAGAAAATAACTGATCAGTTATTTCAGCTAGTTTATGTGATTTAGCGAGCTGATGTCCAAATCGAGGTTCTAGTCTATATTTATCTTGCCATCGCTTAATTATGGTTTCTTGCAGCTCTGGCAGTTCAACTCTGATCGCCTCAATCTGCTCTTCTGAAAATCTGATTGGTGGCAGGTCTGGATCTGGGAAGTAACGATAGTCTTCGGCGGTTTCTTTGCTTCGTTGCACAAATGACTGATTCTTGGTAGAATTCCAACCTCTGGTTTCTTGATGCAGATCTTCACCAGCGTCTAGCGCCGTTGTTTGTCGTGAAATTTCATACTCCACGGCCTGTTCTAAGAAGCGGAAGGAATTAATGTTCTTCAGCTCTATCTTATAGTTTGGCAACTCAGTTTGGTCTGGCTTTTGCAGTGAAACATTCGCCTCCAGTCGCATCCCACCCTGCTCCATGTCACAATTAGCAATGTCTAAATACTGCAGAATCTGCCGTAATTTTTTAGAGTATTCTGTGGCTTGAGCGGCAGAAGTAATGTCGGGCTCGGTCACAATTTCAATCAGTGGCACGCTACTGCGATTAAAGTCAATCAAACTAACTTTTTTACCGTCAACCGTTTTGTGCAACAACTTGCCAGTGTCTTCTTCAAGGTGAATTCGGCGGATTCTAACTAACCCCTCTGAAGTTTCAATCTGGCCATCATAACAAAATGGCAAATCATACTGACTAATCTGATAGCCTTTTGGCAAATCAGGGTAGAAATAATGTTTCCGGTCAAACTTAGAAAACAAATTGATTTTGCAACCTAGAGCTAACCCTAATTTCACGGTCCACTCAATCGCTTGCTTGTTGGCGACTGGCAAAGCACCAGGCATACCTAGACAAGTGGGGCAGGTGTAGCTGTTTGGCGTTGGAGCGTGAAATGGATCGTTTTTGCAGCCACAGAACATTTTGGACTGAGTTTTGAGTTCAGCGTGAATCTCCATGCCGCAAATAAGTTTGTAGTTTGGTGTCATCACTTTGTTTCTTTCCAAGTATTCCAATCAGTAGCTTTCTCAAACGCATCGGCAATTTGTATCACCCTGTCTTCTCGCCACATCGGCGCAATAATATTCAAGCCAATGAAAAGATTGGTTTGAGGGTCTTTATAACAGGGAACAGAAATACCAGGCAGACCGGTGATTGAGCTTGGCTCTAGAAGCATATCCTCAAGTTCACCAAACATGGCTGCATTCTCAGTGACACCAATTTTTTTGGCAAAACTTGGTGAAGTGGCACTAATTAAACAATCATATTTCTCAAATAATTTTTGATAATCCTGGATAAAAAGCGTTCTGGCTTTTTGTGCAGTTAAATAGTATTTGTCGGCATAACCCTTACTCAGAGTGTAGGTTCCCAACATAATTCGGCGTTTGGCTTCGTCACCAAAAAATGTCCGGTCATTACCAAATCGAATACCGTCATACCGTGCCAGGTTACTGCTCACTTCGCCGCGCTGGACAATTGTGTAGACACTGATAGCGTACTGTGGGCTAAGGGCTTGAGTTGGTTCAACTTTAGCACCAAGTTCAGTCAAAACCTTGGCTGCGGTGTCTATATGAGATTTGACAATCTCCATTCCTTCAATATCTTGATATAACAATCCAACTTTCAGGCCTTTAATCGACTTTCCTAGAGACTGGGTAAAATCAGGCACAGCTTGTGGTGAAGTTGTTGGGTCATGTAGATCTTGTCCAGCTAAATAATTTAGCATCATAGCGGCATCTTGCACGGTTTTAGCAATTGGTCCGGGCGAATCGGTTGAAGAAGCCATCGCAATCACTCCATATCTGCTCACCCGACCATAGGTTGGTTTTAATCCCACCACGCCGCACCAAGCAGCAGGCTGCCTAATTGAGCCAGCGGTTTCGGTGCCAATTGCGACGATACTCATATCAGCCGCGACAGCGGCGGCACTGCCCCCTGAGGAACCACCCGGCAAGTGACCAGTATTTCTGGGGTTGAGGGTGCGACCATATTGCGAGGTTTCAGTTGAAGAACCGTGTGCCCAGGCGTCAAGATTGGTTTTACCAATAATGGTGGCACCTGCTTGACAGACCTTTTCAACGATCGTGGCAGTATATTGAGGTAAAAATTTGTCGAGCACCAGCGAAGAAGCAGTCGTTCTCAGTCCTTTTGTGCAAATATTGTCTTTGACCGCAATTGGCAGCCCAGCTAGTGGTAGTTTTTCACGTGCCTTCACGTCGCCAAGCAGCCCCTCATTCTGAGTTAAAAATGCGTGAATAGTTGAGTCCTGTTTTTTGATTGAGTCAAGCACAGATTGAACAATTTCACTCATTTGGATTTCTTTTTTTTGAAGCTTATTAAGAGTTTGTGCTAGTGTTAGAGAACACAGTTGGTTAGTCATTATCAATGATCCGATCTACCACAAAATAGCCATCATAAGACCTTTTGGCGTTTGCCAACGCTTCTTGTTGTGAAAACATATTGTCAGTCAGTACTTCATCTGCTCGGGTGATATTTTCTAATCCAGTCACCTGACTTGTAGGTTCAGTTTCATTGAGTGAAAGTTGTGAAAGATTGTCGATCACAGCCAATGTTTCGTCAAAGGCACCAACTAAATGTTCTGCTTCTTGTTCGGTGATCGTCAAAGACGCTAACTGCGCGACGTGAGTAACTTGGGTTTTGGTAACGGTGTTTTTCATACTGCTCCAGTCAGATTTTTCAGGGCGGCAATTCGCTCTTCTACCGGCGGATGGGTCTGGAACATGCCAGCAAACCAGCCGACTGCATCATGTCGATTTTTGAGTGGATTAGCAATATACAAATGGGCAGTGGCTTTGTTGGCGACTTCCAGTGGTTCTTTGTCCTGTGAAATGGCTTCTAGCGCTCTAGCCAAACCCTCTGGGTTTTTGGTCATCCCTACCGCGCTGGCATCAGCCAAAAACTCACGTTTACGCGAAATAGCTAACTGGATTAATTGAGCGATGATCGGAGACAAAAGCGCCAGCGCAATACCGGCAATCATGAAAATTACTTGAAGTTGACCACCTTCGCGGTCATTATTTCTTGAGCCTCTTCGAAAAGAAATTCGCAGCATCCAGTCAGACAATAAAGCAATCATGCCAACCAAAATAGTTACAATCGACATCAATCGAATATCGTAGTTCTGAACATGAGATAACTCATGGGCAACCACGCCCTCAATCTCTGCTCGATCTAGCCTAGACAGCAAACCAGTGGTTGCTACCACTGCCGCGTGTTGGGGATCGCGGCCGGTGGCAAAGGCGTTCATGGCGGTGTCTTCGATCACGTACAACTTGGGCATTGGCAGCCGCTGACCGTTGGCAATGTTTTCAGTCACCGTATAAAAATCAAAAAATTCTTCACGGTTGGCTGGCCGGGCGCCAGAAATGCTCAAAATAATTGAGTCTGACCACCAGTACGAGGCAAACGACATCATCCCCGAAACAATCAAAGCAATCCCAACCAGATCTAGTCCATAACCTAAGCCGACGCTCATTAGATAAACAGCACCAACGATAAAGATCATAAACAGGGTGATGATAACCCAAGATTTTTGTTTGTTGCTGGCGATTAATTCGTAGTGTGTCATGGCTCTTCTGACTAATCAGACCGCCTGGCGGCAATCTAATCAGTAGCTTCTTTCAGGGAAAAAAGATTAAAGATTAACTTTTACATCTTTCATCTCATCTTCACTGACTGAAAGATGGCTGCCGGCTTGAGCAGTTTCTAGACCTTTTTCTGGCTTAAAGCCAAACATACCAGCAATCACATTGGATGGGAAGGTCACTAGTTTTTCATTGTAATTTTGAGTCAGGTCAATCACCGAACGGCGAGCGTAAGTTAGTTTGTCGGCGGTATCGGTCAGCTCTGACATAAACTTGGTTACGGTTTCGTTGGCCTTGAGTTCTGGGTTGTCCTCAACTGCCACCCTGATTTGAGGGACTAGGTTTTGAACCTTAGAAATTGCCTCATCAATATCAGTGGCTGAACCAGATTTGTCGGCTTTGGCCACCGCTTTGCGAGCGTCAGTCAACATTTCAAAGACGCCTTTTTCGTGCTTCAGATAACCTTTGACGGCCGACTCCAGGTTTGGAATTAAAGACGCCTGACGTTTGAGTTGATTGCCGATCTCTTGAATACTTGCCACAATCTGAGTTTTAAGACGCTGGAGACCGTTATAAACGCCCATCACGTAGACAGCAATCGCCGCAAGAATGGTGAGTAAAAAGTAAAATCCTGACATATTCTCTCCTTTTGTTAGACAATCTTTGACCCCAATTATACACATTTTTTAGAGGTAAAGAAGTGTTTGCTGAGGTTGAAAAGTTATAGGTTATTCAGTTCACGTTTTTCACAAAGCCTATAGTTGGTGTTTCTTGTTTTGGGTGAGTTGTTGAGTAGTTAGCCCAAACTTCAGTTCTCCCAATCTTGATAGCGGCTGGTATAATAGCTGCTGCAGTCACAGTGGACCCGTGGTGTAGTGGTTAACATGCTTCCCTGTCACGGAAGAGATCACCAGTTCGATCCTGGTCGGGTTCGCCAGAAAATAGACAATTCAAAGTAGGTTCGTGCTTGCCCAAACGATTTGGTTGTTATGGAGCAAGACCGACTGAGAGATTTTCTTAAGTTTGTTCGATTCCAGTTAAACTGGCTGATTGTAGCGGCCGGTTTTTTGGTGGTGATGGTGCTGGTGGGCAGCCTGTATCTGTCACGATTGGCGACTGCTCCTTCACCTTCACAGACTCCCACAACTGCTCAGCTTGAATTAAAAACCCCTCCAGCTGGTCCATTGTTGCCCGTGATTGCGCCTGAGCCCTCACCCACTCCCAAAGTGGTGCTGAGGGCTGACTATATAGTTCAAGCCGGTGACAGTTTATGGAGCATTGCCAAAAAGCAGTATGGCTCAGGCTATTTTTATTTACAAATTTCCAAAGCCAATCAGTTACCGCATCCCGATCAGTTAGCCGTTGGTCAGCAGCTAATTTTACCAGAGATTTCTATTGCTCAGGGCAGAATTGCCTCTGGGGTTTCGACTGATCTTGGCGATTCACCAGCCGAAGTTTCTCAACCCTTCCCTTCAACTAGTTATCAAGTCAAGTCAGGCGACTGCTTATGGGCGATTGCCGAACAACAATTGGGTGATCCCTATCGTTGGGTGGAGTTGTATCAGTTGAACCAAGTGGTAATTGGCGGCAATCCAGATATGATTTATCCCAATACTCAATTGCAGCTACCTTCCGCGGATCAGCCAACCAGCAGACTGCCGAGTGATTCTTTGTTACAATAGGCTGGACTGTGAGTCGAGTGCGGTGGTAGTTCAGTTGGTAGAATGTCTCCTTCCCAAGGAGAAGGTCGCGGGTTCGAGTCCCGTTCACCGCTCCGAAAATGATAGAAAGTTACTAGAAATTACTTAAAATGACAAAAACCACAGATTCAGTTGGTGAAAAATGTTTAGTTGTGATGAAAGGTTACACAAGATGCTTTGTTATAGACGAGAGTTCAGCTGATATGCTTTCCTATAGACTTCCTCTAGTTGGTGAGATCTCTAGTGAAGTAATAAAAAAGTATTTACTTGTGCCACTGGAAAATAACTTGTCTCTATTATTAACAGAGGAAGAAATCTCTCCATGGAATCTTCTAGATCC
>Ga0210057_1002325_pt1 | contig 27403 bp, 26 predicted proteins | sample CryGeyCG2114_010_2_FD_183968 | JGI IMG/M metagenome (GOLD analysis project Ga0210057, IMG submission 183968) | Groundwater microbial communities from aquifer - Crystal Geyser CG10_big_fil_rev_8/21/14_0.10 (SPAdes) (version 2) | ecosystem: Environmental > Aquatic > Deep subsurface > Groundwater ...
GCTCGCTTGCGTAGCGGTTAATTCCAAACAAAAACACTGTAAAATCCTTTTTATCTTGTAATCGCTTAATTTACTATATTTCATAGGTCTTTTCTAACAGTGTAGCACAATCTGCTAGGCAAGACCCAAGTAGTTATATGGTAGTAGTTATTGATTATAACATGGGTAACATTGCCTCAGTTGAAAAGGCGTTTAGAAGTATTAATGCTAAGGTATTAGTTTCCAACAACAAAAATGACATTGAAAAAGCGCAGTACTTAGTACTGCCTGGCGTAGGAGCATTCGGGGACGGTATGAAAAATTTGCAGCGGTTGGATTTAGTAAATATTTTAAATAAAAAAGTTTTGCAAGACAAAACACCATTTTTGGGAATTTGTTTGGGTATGCAACTTATAGCTGACCTAAGCCATGAGTTCGGCACTTATAAAGGATTAGGATGGGTCAAAGGACAAGTAGTTAAACTTAAATCCAATAGTATGCGCTTACCACATATAGGTTGGAATAATATAAATATTTTGGATAAAAGCGATCCTTTATTTAAAGGAGTTACTGACGATAATTTTTATTTTGTTCATAGCTATCATTTAAACTGTGAGGATAAATCAATCGTAACCGCTACTTGCGACTACGGAAAAGTTTTTACGGCTACAATTCATCAGTATAACATTTTTGCCACTCAATTTCATCCGGAAAAAAGCCAAGACAGTGGCTTATGTCTTTTACAGAATTTTTTAGATATAAAAAAGTATGCTTAAAATTCGCGTTATACCTTGTATGTTATTTAATGGATTACAGCTGGTGAAAACAGTAAATTTTGAACAAATGCGCACTATTGGCAATCCTATTCAAACAGCGCGAATTTACAACCAGAGGAACGTTGATGAGTTAGTGTTTATTGATATTACTGCCAGTCAGGAGAAAAGAGAGCCGGCGTTTGACTTAATATCGGGGATTTTTAATGAATGTTTTATGCCGTTATCAGTTGGCGGCGGTATTCATAATATTGAAGAAGCTGATAAGTTAATAAAGATTGGCGCTGATAAGGTAATTTTTAATAGTGAGGCTATTAACAACCCTAGTTTTATTACTAAGGTAGCCAAAAAGTACGGTAGTCAAAGCGTGGTAGTTTCCATTGATGTTAGAAAACAAGGCGACAAGCACATCGTGTTTTATGAAAGAGGCTTAAAAAATACCGGCATGCGAGCGGAAGAGTGGTCGGCGAGAGTTGAAAGATTAGGGGCAGGAGAAATATTTTTAAATTCTATTGATAGGGACGGAACGCAACTTGGTTATGATATTGACCTTATAAAAAGCGTAAGTAAAGTGGTTTCTTTACCGGTCGTAGCCTGTGGCGGAGCTGGTAATGTTGGGCATGTTGTTAACGCCGTTAAAGTTGGCAAGGCTGATGCTGTTTCCCTAGCAAGTTTGTTTCACTATACAGGATTAACTCCGCGTAACGTTAAGGAAGCTTTATACAAGGCCGGATCGCCAGTAAGGTTAATGTAGATAAAATAATTATTACATGTTAAAGACAAAAGAAAAAGCAGTAGCAATTATTATTGCCAGAGGAGGATCAAAATCAATACCTCGTAAAAATATTTTACCTCTGAATGGCAAGCCTTTAGTAGCTTGGCCGATTGAGTTGGCAAAATCAGTTGATCGTATCGACAGAGTTATTGTATCTACTGATGATACGGAGATTATGTCGATTGCAAAAAAATACGGCGCTGAAGTTCCATTTATAAGACCTTATGAACTGGCAAACGACGAAGCGGAGACGTTGCCCGTGTTGCAGCACTGTGTTAAATACTTGGAAGAAGTGGAGAATTATAAAGCTGAAATTATTGTTCTGTTATATCCTACCGCACCTCTTTTAAAAGCTGGGCGAGTAAATGAGGCTCTGGATTTGTTTGAAAAAAGCAGGTGTAATAGTGTGGTTAGTGTAGCAGAGGATAGAGGTCACTATTGGATTAACGAAAACAGCAAGCTTAAGCGTTTATATCCCATAGTTACTACTAATCGTCAAATTGCTAAGCCATGCTACAAAGAGGACGGGGCTATTTATTTTAACCGTTATGATGCGATCATGAACGTAAAGACAATTGTTGATGAAAATAGTGTTGAATTTTTATTAGTAAATGAAAACGAAAACATTGATATTGACGAACTTAACGATTTTATAAAGGCAGAAAATAAAATTTTTAATCAGTAGAGTATGTCTATAAATATAAAAAAACAAGTTATTTACGATCCTGGATCGGCTAAATTTCAGGAGGATGAGCTTATTTATTGTCCAGATAAAATGATTTTTGGAGTCCTTGATGGCGTTAGCGGTTTATATACGCCTAAAATTGGTCCAGCAATTTATAACGGATTATCCGGTGCACAAAATGTAGCAAAAATTGTTAGTAATGTTTTTAGCGATGCTCCTAACGGAATAAAGTTAGAAGGTATTTTAAAAACAGCTAACCTAGCAGTAAGAAAATTTTGTTTAAGCAAGAATTTAGACTTAAGTCATTCTGAAAGTTTGCCGGCGGTTGATTTTGCCGTTGCTCAAATAATTAGCAATAAAATAAATATATTTAGTACCGGAGATTGTTTTGCGGTTTGGCAGAAATGGAATGGTACTCTGGGCTTTACCAAAAATCAGGGCTATAAATATGATTTAACTTTGGAAAAGAAAATTAAGCAAATGTTAAAAAAGTATAACGATAGGGATAGGGCATGGAGAGAACTTCTGCCATGGATAAGTAGTCAGCGTAGAATATTAATAAACAATAAAGGTTTTGCCATGCTTAACGGGCAAGACGGTCTGTACACATCATGGCAACACGTAGTTTTGGAGTTGGCTAGTATAAAATATCTTGTGCTATTCACTGACGGCATGGTTTTGTTTTCTGACACTAAGCATGAAAGACTGCTAGCTCAAAAAATCATTCGTTTATATAAAAAAGGAGGTTTGATGTCAATTTTAAATAATACCAGAAAGGCAGAGGCGCAAGACAGAGAATTTTCTCACAGTAAATTTTCTGAAGCAACGGCCGTTGCCTTAGATTTTGTTTAGCTTTTTTATATCGAAATACCATGACCATTACAATAGGCAATAAAAAAATAGGTGGTAGAGAGCCAGTTTTTATTGTGGCTGAGTTGGGCATTAACCATAACGGCAGTTTAAGCCTAGCAAAAAAAATGATAAAGGCGGCCAAACAATCCGGTGCGGATGCCGTTAAAATACAGTCGTTTGTGACCGAAGATTTCGTCGGCGATAAAAAGTTGAAATATACTTATCGCAGCCGAGGCAAGTCGGTTACTGAATCGCAGTATGACATGTTCAAAAGAAACGAATTAACTAAAAAAGCGCAAAGCGATCTTTTCAATTACGCAAAAAATATAAATATTATAATTTTTTCAACTCCGCAGGATAATAGCTTCAAAACAGTTAACTTTTTATGTGGGGCGCAGCTTAATATGCCGGCGATAAAGGTGGGTTCAGACGATTTAACCAATTTGCCCATGCTTTCCCACTATGCTAAAAAGAAAAAACCGATGATTATTTCAACCGGTATGGGCACGCTTTCCGAAATAAAAGACGCGGTCACCACAATTAAAAAAGAAGACAACACCAAAATCATAATTTTAAAATGTACATCGCTTTACCCCACGCAACCGCAACAAGCCAATTTAGCTCAGATAATAACTTTACAAAAGCATTTTCCCGATCTTATTATCGGTTTTTCCGATCATACCAGCGGCTCTACGGCAGCTGTTATATCCGTAGTATTGGGCGCGAAAGTCATTGAAAAACATTTTACTTTGGATAAAAATTTGCCCGGTCCGGACCACTGGTTCGCAGCCGACCCGACCGAGTTATTTTTATTAGTCAGGCAGGTTAGGGAGGCTGAAACAATGCTGGGTCGGACCGATTTTAATTTGTCCAAAGAAGAGCTGAAAATGAAAAAAATAGCGCGCCGTAGCATTATGGCAGCACAGGATATAGCCAAAGGCAGAGTTATTGCTTACGAAGATTTAACCTGTAAGCGTCCGGGAACAGGATTTTCGCCTAAGCATCTTTTACGTTTTGTTGGCAAAATCGCCAAGTGTGACTATAAAAAGGGATATATATTCACTAAAAAAGATTTATGAAAATATTAGAAAAAATAATTGGCGCTTTAATTAAGGTAAAGGTTAACCGGTTTCATCCTCTAGTATACATAAACGGTTCGCCGGAATTAGGCAAGAATATATATATTGGATTATTTTCCGAAGTCAATGCTAGGAAAGCGCGTGTGGCTATTGGCGATAACTGCGATATTGCTTCTTTCGTCAGTATTAATGTAGCCGATTCCCACAAAAAAGCGATTGGCCTTGCGCAGGAAATTGAACGCAAAAATATCACGATTGAAAATGATGTTTTTATCGGCTCACATTCCTTTATCGGTGGCGGAGTCTATATCGGTCATCATAGCGTTGTCGCCGCCGGAACAATTTTGGTTAAGCCGATCAAAATTCCGCCTTATTCATTAGTAATTGGTAATCCAGCGGTTGTCAAAGAATCTTACTACAAGGATAAAATAAAAAATGATTAGAAAAATCTCTCACAATAAGCCGACAATCGGTCAGGCCGAAGAGCGGGCGGTAAGGCGAGTTTTGCAGTCTGCCTGGGTGGCCCAGGGAGAGGAAGTGGAAAAATTTGAAAATGAATTCCGCGCCTTTTTAAAACAACAATCCGGCCAAGCAGTAGCTGTTTCCAGCGGTACGGCGGCTTTGTATATTACCTTAATTTCAATGGGTATTGGTACAAACAACGAAGTGATAATCCCGACATACGTTTGCAGCGCGGTTTTAAACGCAGTTAATCTAGCCGGAGCCAAGCCGGTACTTGTGGATATTGAAAAAGACGATTTAAATATTTCTTTTGAGAAAACCAAAAATAAAATTAATAAAAAAACCAAGGCGATTATCTTGACTCATACTTACGGCCTACCGGCGGGTATTGATCAATTTCTTAAATTAAAAATTCCGATCATTGAAGACTGCGCTCAAGCCATTGGCGCCAAATATAAAGGTCAGCCGGTAGGCACTTTTGGTAAAGTTGCCATATTTTCCTTTTATGCTTCCAAGATGCTAACCACCGGTCATGGTGGGATGATTTTTTCCAAGGATAAAAATTTTATTAGTAAAGTTAAAGATTTTCGGGAGTTTGACGGCCGAAAAGATTATAAGCCAAGGTTTAATTTCCATATGTCTGATATCCAAGCGGCTATGGGCCGGGTTCAGCTGAAAAAATTGAAATCATTTGTTAGTAAAAGAAAAAGTAACGCCAATAAATACTACCACGCCTTAAAGAATTTTGATGTCTGGCCAAACCCGCAAAGAAAAAAGGATTCAAATTTTTACCGTTTCCTAATCAGAACCAAGGACGCTAGAAAAATAATGAAAGCTCTAGATGAAAAATGTATTAAAACTATTGTGCCAATTGAAAATTTTGAGTTACTTCACAGATATTTAAAGCAAAATCCAAAAAACTTTCCTAGGGCCGAACAAGTCTCAAAAAACAGTTTATCTTTGCCGATTTATCCTTCCCTGACCCAGCCCGAAGTAGATTATATTTGTAAAATAATAAAAATGTATGGCCAAAGCAGTAAAATTTCACAAAGTTAGATATGTTTATAGTGATGTTGTTTCTTTAGTTAGAAATTACACTAATAAACAAGGTAAAGTTCTAGAGATTGGCTGTGGCACAGGGAATAATTTAGTATTTTTTGCTGAAAATGGTTGGGATACATATGGTATTGACAGTAATAAGAAAGCAACTGAATATGCTCGTAAATTACTTAAGAGTAAAAATCAGAAAGCCAAGGTTGTAACAGGTAATGTTGAAGAATTACCTTATAGAGATAAGGAGTTTGACTTAGTGTTAGATAGAGCCTGCTTGCAACATAATCAAATTAATTCAATAAAAAATATTATTAAAGAAGTTAGAAGAGTTTTAAATAGGGGGGGGGTGTTCATAATTGTTAATTTTAGATCCAAGAAAGATTTTTCCGCCAAGAATTTTAAAAAAGACAAAACCTTTAAAATATATGATTATGTCCACTATACTACTGAAAAAGAATTAAGGTCACTATTAAAAGAATTTAAGATAATTTATATGGAGCACTTAAAAACTGAAGTATTAATTCCCAAGCGATACAATAAGGGCACTTATATTTTAGTTGCTAAAAAATTATAAATATGATTGTTAGCATTAACCAACCCGCTTATTTGCCCTGGCTTGGGTATTTTCATAGGATAAACATAGCCGATGTTTTTGTATTTTTTAATACCACGCAATTTGAAAAAAACAGCATGGTCAACAGAAATAAAATAAAGACTCCCTCCGGCTCTTTAATGTTGAGTGTGCCGGTTAATTTAAAAGACCACATTAGTAAGGAAATTCGGCAGATAAAAATAGCCGACACAAATTGGGCTAAAAAACACTGGAAGGCCATAGAATTAAACTACCGAAAGGCACAATTTTGGAATGAATACGCACCCAGCCTTAAGAAAATATATGAGAAGTCTTATGCGGAGATTGAAGATGTCTGCTATGAACAATTAATGTTTTTTACAAAGGCATTAGGAATTAAGACTAAAATTATTAAGTCTTGCGGTTTGTCGTATTTTTGTTCCAAAAAACAAGAACTCGTTCTTGATATATGCAAAGAACTGAGGACTGATACTTACATCTCCGGAGCTTTGGGAAGGGATTATATGAACCTGGAAACATTTAGGCGGCAAGATATAAAAGTATACTACCACAATTATCAGCATCCGTGTTATAAGCAGCTCTGGGGTAAATTTTTGCCGTACATGAGCGTTATTGACCTGCTTTTCAACTGCGGCTCTGCCAGCTTGGACATCATAATGTCAAAAAATATAAATAAAAATGACTTACTAACTAAAAACGATTTATATGAATAAAATTTTAGTCGTAGCCGCCCATCCGGACGATGAGATTTTAGGGGTTGGCGCAACCATATTAAAACACGTTGCCCGTGGTGATGAAATCAATATATTAATATTGGGAGACGGTGAAACTTCCAAAGATGGTCCGCAAGACACTAATAAAAGAGCCAGGCAGGCAAAGCAGGCGGCTAAATTTTTAGCTGTTAAAAAATTGGTGTTAAAGACACTACCTGACCAAAAGTTTGACTCTCTGCCAATTTTAGATATTACAAAACAAATTGAAGCGGTTGTCAGCCAAATTAAGCCACAGATAATATACACCCATTGTCCGACCGACTTAAATATGGATCATCGCATAACATGCCAATCGGTTTTGACTGCTTGTCGGCCAAAGCCGGGTTTTAGCGTTAAAAAAATACTGGCTTTTGAGACACTTTCTTCCACCGAGTGGCAATTAAAAAACGGCGCCAATCTTTTTTGTCCCACTCAGTACGAGGACGTTACTGACTTTATAGATAAAAAAATTGAAGCTTTAAAAATATATCAGGGCGAGTTACTGGAGTATCCGCATCCGCGATCAGAAATCGGAGTAAGAGTATTAGCTCAATATCGCGGCATGGAGGTTGGTTTTAAATACGCTGAAGCTTTTCAAATAGTCAGAGAATTAAATGATTAGTATGCACAAAAAGCATTTAAAAGAAATAAAAAAAATTTATGAATCCGGAGAAAATATTATAAGTTATCTTAAAAAAACTGGCGCTGCCGATAGTAACAGCCAGGAGATGATTGTGATAAGCTATGATCTGCAGAGCGGAAGCTATATCCAGCACGAAAAAGAGCATGGCGCGCAAAATAAGAAAAGAATTGGGGCAATAGCAAAAGTTATAAGCGGGCTCGGAGTTGACTATAATTCTATACTTGAAGCCGGCGTTGGCGAGGCAACCACTTTGGCTAACGTAATTACTAAATTAAAACATAAGCCCGAAAAAATATACGGTTTTGACGCATCATGGTCAAGAGTAAGATATGCCATTGAATATGCTAAAAGTAAGGATATCTCCCCTGATTTATTTATGGCGGACCTTTTTAATATTCCTTTGGCCGATAATTCGGTTGACATTGTGTACACATCCCATTCAATTGAACCAAATGGCGGTAGAGAAAAAGAAGCTTTAAAAGAACTTATGCGCGTTACTAATAAATACTTAATATTGCTTGAGCCCGCTTATGAATTGGCAAGCGGGCCTGCTAGAAAAAGAATGGAAGAGCACGGATATGTTAAAAATTTATACAAAACGGCTGTTTCTTTAGGTTTAAATATTATAGAGCATAAATTGTTTGAAGTGTGTACCAACCCTCTAAATCCAACCGGTTTAATGATTATAAAAAAAGACAGTGTTAACAGCCCAACATTAAAACAGCCTTTCATTTGTCCTGTTACTAAACAGCCATTGCGGCTGATTAGAAATTCTTATTTTTCTGTCGAGAGCCTGCTAGCATACCCGATAATTGATAAAGTCCCTTGTCTATTGGAGTATAACGCCGTTATAGCGACACACTATATGGATGATTTTTCTATTATATAACTAGATTAAAATGTTTATATGTCATTTTACAAGGAAAAAATCAATTTTATTAAAAAACATAAAAATGAAATAAATCCTTTAGTTTCAGATGAACAAAGAGAAATTTTGCAGCAAATATTTAACGAAGAAACGAAAAGAACAATAAACAAAGATGAAGGTGTTGTACAAAAACAGCAAGAAACGGTTGAAAAAATTTTTGAACAGTATGAAACAAAAGTCTTTTTTTTGCAGAAATCACCTGAAGACTATGATGAGGGCGCTCAACGCATTCTTTTGACGGCTTCCGACCCTTATGATTTTAGCATTATATCCGCTTTGGCTAAGGAGCTTGAAACTGACAGGCGGTGTCGTTACATCGGACTTGCTACCGATAATGTTGCCGGTCAGGAATTTGAGCAGATATTACAAGAGAATTCTTTAGATATTAGTAAGAGTAATTGGCGGGAAATAAAGGGCGGTGACATTCGTGATGTTGGCAGCCAAGCAACGTATAATAAAGATTACCCGGTTATAGCTGACATGTTGAAGATGAATGTGCCGGATGAAAAAACAAAAGAACATACAAAGGAGGAATCTATGGATGTAGTTATCGGCGTTAATGCTTCAAAGAATAGTCCGATTGGTGGATTATTGCATAGCGCCAAAAGCAGTTTCGGAGCGGACAAATTGTTATTAATCGTTGGCTGGAACGGCGTTGGCGGCGGTAATCGTGATGCCATTGAAAAGGGCGAAGGAATGGAAAAAATTGATACTATTTTATGCCCCGATGAACTGGCTCAGGCAGTTGTTAAGCGCCAATTGCCCGATTTTCCGCTTGAAGACATTGTGGTTACCGGCACGCCGCAAATAGATGCGATACGCGAGGCTAATAAATCAGCGGACAAGTATGCCCAGCAGAGCAGGGAAGCTTTGGGAATTTCTGAAGATGCTGTTGCCATTGCTTACTTAGGCGGCAGATCAAGCGACCATGAAGATATGGAAGATATTAACTTACAAGTAAATGAGATAACATGTGAACGTACGGTTGCCGCTGTTATTGAGTTGGCGAAGAAAAATTCCGATATTTCCTATGCACTGCTGCTACGCCCACACCCGCGCGATCCAAATAAAGATGAATTTTTGCGCCAAATAGAGCAAGAAGTTCCTGATAATATAAAGATTATGCCTGCCACTGGTGACCAAATTAATATGACGAATTTAGGTTATGCCGCCGATATTGTTATTAGCATGGGCAGTACAGAAAATTTTTATGCTGTTTTACGGAATAGGCAGAGTATATTTTTAGGGTTTGAAGAAGATAACTTGGGAGGCAACATACTGCGCCATGATTATGATTTAGAAAGTTTGAAAGCTATCGCCGAGAGTCCTAGTATGAAAATTGCTCATTCGCCGAATGAATTACAAAGCATACTTTCGCAACAAACAAAAAATATACATAAAATGCAAAAGCAGGAAAAAACGCCGGTTTTCCCGGCAGAGCAATCCTCAACGGATAAAATGCTAGAGGTAATTTTTGCCGATAGATAAAATCTTATGACTTCATCATCTAGACAATTAGGTACGCTTTCTAAGTCCATACACAGTGGCAAATGGATGACTTTAAGCATGGTAACCCAAAAGACTTTAAGTTTAGTAACATTTTTTATTTTGGCCCGGCTTTTGACGCCGGCTGATTATGGTGTTATTGCCGCCGTGTTAATAATTACTGCGGTCGTTGAGCACTTTTCTAACCATGGTCTGGGATCAGCTTTAGCGCAAAAACAAATTAATATTGAACCCTATTTAGATGCGGTTTGGACAATAAATCTTTTCAAGTCTTTTTTAGTGGCAATAATTATTTTTTTGTTGGCTCCGTTTTTGAGTTATTTTTTCAAAATCCCTGAGGCAGTGGCTGTTTTTCGCTTGGCAGGTCTTTTCATCATATTGCCAAGTTTGTCTAATATTAGGCAAATTTATTTTTTTACAAAATTAGACTTTAAAAATATTTTTTGGCGAGACTTAACTTCCCAGCTGGCTTATTCTGTGGTTGCGATAGCAAGTGTTTTTGTTATTAGCGCTTCTTTTTGGGCTTTATTTTTAGGTCACTTAGCGCGTTTTATAACAGCAGCCTTGATAACTTACTGGCTGTATCCCAGCTTACCTTATATATCTTTTAATTTTAAGCAACTTTTGCCTTTTTTTAAGTACGGTAAGTGGATAGCCGGCCAAGATATGTTAAATTATTTTGCTAGCCTAATTGACAGATTATTAATTGGTAGGTTTTTGCCGATAGATATGCTTGGTTTTTATACAAAAGCGCGCGATTTGTCTTCCTTAACAACATCATCACTGACATCAATTATTAGAAAAGTAAGTTTTTTTGCCTATAATAATGTGCAGTCAGATCTTAAAAAAATTCAAGATGGATTTATTAAAAGTCTTGATTTGATATTAATAGTTACTTTGCCTTTTGCTTTTTTGCTTATTGTTGAAGGAGGGGCTATTATCTCAGTCCTCTTGGGCGACCAGTGGCTCTTTTTAGTTTTGCCTTTAAAAGTTTTATCTGTTGCTAATATTTTTAATGCCTTGGTAAGTTTAGTCTATCCGATTTTCAATAGCTTAGGTCGTCCGGAAATCAATTTTAGAATAATATTCTTTCGTTTATTAATTTCTTTGCCTTTACTATACTTTGGTATAATATGGCAACAACTGGTGGGCGTAGCTATGGCCACCGGTCTGGTTAGCATATTAGTTTTATTATATGTTATTTGGGAGTCACGTAAGATATTACAAATAGGCATTCGTAATGTTATACCCAGTTTTCTTCACACAAGCATTGCCCTAACGCCGGTAGTCATTTTAGCATTAAGCCTACGACCATTCATACATAGTTTTAATAGCAATATTATAATTTTTTTCTGGGTTTTATTTCTAGCCTTGGTATATATATGTGGAATTATAATAAGCGGGTATTTTGTTTCTGGCGGCCCCAGAGAGACCTTATTTGTTATCTTCAAAGAATTAAAAAATAAAAAATAATTAAATTTATAATATGTCTGAAAAACACAGTAATCTAATCATAAAGTCAACAAAAGAAACTATTCAGGATGCGTTTAACATCATAAACGGAACTTACGCGCCTTTAACAGGTTTCTTGCGCCAACAAGATTTTCAGTCGGTTTTAGACAATATGCGCTTGGCAAACGGAAGCGTATGGAGCATTCCGGTTGTTTTTGATGTAGATGAAAAAGACAGACAAAATATAAAAGTCAGCAATGATATTATAATAGTTGATACAAACAACAATCACAAGGTCATTTTAAAAAATATTGAAATTTATCCTTATAACAAGGATGAATATGCGCAGAAAGTTTTTGGCACGACAGATTTAGCTCATCCCGGCGTTAATGGAATAAGACAGAAAGGCGATTATTTGGTCGGCGGTGATTTGGAAAAAATTTCCGACCATGAAAAAATTTTTCCCGAATTTTATTTTAGTCCTGAAGAAACAAAAAAAATTTTTAAAGAAAACGGCTGGAAAACAGTAGTGGCTTTCCAAACCAGAAATGTCCCTCATCGTAGCCATGAATTTTTACAAAAAAAAGCCTTGGAGCAAGTTGACGGCTTATTTATAAATCCAGTTATTGGTAAGAAAAAAATCGGAGATTTTAAAGATGAAGTAATTTTAAGAGCCTATCAAAAATTAATAGATATTTACTATCCTAAAGAAAAGGTATTTTTAGGGATTTTGCCCATGAAAATGAATTATGCCGGGCCTAGGGAAGCAATATTTCACGCCTTAATAAGAAAAAATTTCGGCTGTACGCACATGATCATCGGACGCGATCACGCAGGCGTAGGCAGCTACTATGACCCTTATGCCGCTCATCGTATTTTTGATAATTTTAGCAAAGAAGAGCTTGGCATTGAAATTTTAAAATTTAAAAATGCCAGCTTTTGCCGGCAATGCGGAGATATTGTCATACAAGGAGAATGTAGACATGCTGATAACGACAAGGTTTTCGTCAGCGGAACTAAAATGCGCGAGATGATACAGAGTGGGCAAGCGATACCGGAAGAGTGTATGCGTCCGGAAATAAATAAAATTTTATTAAATCACCCAAATCCTTTTGTATGAATAAAAATAGAACATGCGTATTGTGGCTGACTGGCTTGTCAGCTTCTGGTAAGACCACTATTGCCCAGAAAGTCAAGGAGTTGCTATCAGATAGTAGCTTAAAAATTCATCACCTGGATGGAGATGAAGTCAGGACAGCGGCCAAAGAAAAACTTGGTTTTAGTAAAGAAGATAGAGATAAAAATATAAAATTAGCTATTAGCTTGGCTAAAAATTACCAAGAAAAGGGCTATGTTGTGATAGCAAGTTTTATTTCACCCTATCGCTATCACAGAGAATGGGGGAGAGAAAGCTTAATTAATTACGTAGAGATTTTTGTAAACACACCTCTAGAGGTGTGCGAACAAAGGGACCCGAAGGGGCTGTATAAGAAAGTAAGGGCCGGAGATATAAAGCAATTTACCGGCATTGACGATCCGTATGAAGAGCCACAAAATTCTGACTTGGAGATAAGAACAGACAATCTTAACGTTGACCAGTGCGCTAATTTAATTATTACATACTTAAAAGATAGTGGAATGTTATGTTGATTATCTAAGAGTGAGAAGTAAAATATGAATTTTGATGTAGCTCAAGTGCTGGGCTGGATAGCTACGGTAAGCACACCAAGATGAATCTGCCTCACAATAATTTTGTTGAATTATTTAGTAACGCTTCTTTAGAAACATGCGTTGCCCGAGATACTAAAGGTTTATATAAGCAAGCTTCGGCCGGAGAAATAAATAATCTAATCGGCGTCAGCGCGACTAATCCGTACGAAATCCCTAACGATGCCGATCTTGAATTAAAAACTGATCAGAAAACAGTTGATCAGTGTGTTGAGCAGGTGATTGAGTATTTAAAAAAACGCGGCTGGTTAGCAGCCGGGTAGCATTGGTTTTAGAATAATTTTAAATCTGAAATAATTATTTACACTCCTTTTCTAATCAGCACGGTGCGGATGGTTTTTAATAAAATCAGCAGGTCCAAAAAAAGCGACCTGTTTTTTATATAGTAGAGGTCGTATTGCAATTTCTTTAAAGTATCTTCTTTACTCGGAGAATGGTACTCGCCGCAGACTTGGTCCCAGCCGGTAACGCCCGGCAGTAACAGGGTGCGTTCATTGTAAAAAGGAATTTCGGTTTGCAGTTGCCGGGCGATTTCCGGCCGCTCCGGGCGCGGGCCGATAATAGACATCTCGCCTTTGATGATGTTTAACACCTGCGGCAGTTCGTCTAAGCGCGTTTTGCGCAATAACCTGCCAAAGCGGGTGATGCGCGGGTCGTTAGGAACGGTCGGCCGGCGAGTGTTGCCTTCCTCCGCCATGGTGCGGAATTTTTTTAAATAAATTAATTTATTATTTTTGCCGACTCGCTGTTGTTTATAAAATATCGGACCGTAGCTTTCCCAGCTAATCATGAGCGCCACCGGCAGCCAAAAGGGCAAACTGATAATAAATACCAGCGCGGCCAAAATAACGTCAATCAACCTTTTTAATTTATCAAACCAAAGTTTCCCGCCTTCGTGCAAATTTTCTAAAAACCAGGTTTGGCTTAAAGATTCCAGCGGCACCTTGCCGCTGATTTTTTCGTAAAAATGGGGGAGGTTGATGAAGTCAATTCCTAAATGCAGGCAATTAAAGAGGTGGGAGCGCAATTCATCCGCTTTCCTCATGTCATCCACCAAAACCACCGTGCTCACCCCCTCCTTAATCAGCCGCTCTTTTATTTGCGCCGTATTTTTTAAAAGCGGGATGTTATAAAGACCCTCTTCATAAACGTCTTCATCGTAGAAGATAAAAGCGATGTTAAAACCCAAGTGCGGGTGGTCGTTGAAATATTTAATCAGCTCTTTTACCTGCTGGTTAAGCCCGATGATGGCGATGTTATTTTTCGGCAAATAAGATTTTAATATTAGATTATACAATTGCCGCCAGCTTAAAAATAATACGGCGGTAATGACGATGTCAATCAATAAATTGCGCTTGGGGGCGATTCCCAACTGCGGCATTAAGTAAAAAAAAGCGGCTCCCAAAAGAAAACTGAAAAACAACGCTTTCGTGGTGCGGGAGTAGAACTTAAAATTATTTACCGCCAAGGTTAGGTCGTAAAGATTGCTGATGTACCAAATAATCAGCCACAATAAAAAGAGCGCGGTAAACGGCCATAAATGTTGCGACCAAGACCGTCCCATATCCAGATAACCGTAGCGGCCAAGCAGGGTTAAATATAGCGACAAATATAAAGTGATGACATCGCCCAGAAGAAGAATGTATTTTTTAATGTAAAGCGATTGGTAGCTCATAAAGTTGATTGATAGCTTAGATTATAGTAAATTTTTATAATTTAAGCAAGTAGCCGTTCCCCACACCCGTAAGGGCATGGGGGTGTACCAAACATTAATTTCGTAGTATGATAAAAACTAAGTTAGTTCTTTTTATTTACTCAACCTCGGCGTCAACACTCATAAAAAATTAAATTTTGCTAGAGAGGAGAGATGCGATGGTAACCTTAGCCGCTGGAGAAGTGGAAAAGTTGGTGGTGATTTTAATTATGCCGAGTGCATACGATCCGGGTGGTTACGTCAATCGGTTTTGGCGGGGAGTATTGCCCTCTAACAGTTTGGTGGTGATGGATACTTTGACGCGCGCCGCCGCCGCTATCTTACGGCAAACGCCGGCTTATGCGCAGCTTGAGGTAGAAGTGCATATGCTGGAAGACGGTTTGTGGTCAGACGCGGGTAAACTCAAACAATTGGAGCGTCGTTTTCGTCGCCAACCAAGCGGCGTTAAACTCGTTGTCGGTTTAGTGGGCGTGCAGACGCGCCAATTTCCGCGCGCCTGCGACCTGATTGCCAGATGGCAAAAGTTAGGCGCTATTTGCGTCATCGGCGGTTTTCATGTGAGCGGCTCCATCGCGACTTTGCGCGACGGAATTTCCGCTGATGATCGCACTCGGCCGAAAGTGCCTTGTCCGCACCTGATGCCGCCGGAAGTGCAGCAGCTCATGGATAGCGGCGTAATTGTTTTTAGCGGCGAGGCGGAAGAAAAGTGGCCGGAAGTGCTGGGGGATATTATGCGCGGTCAGCCGCAGGCGCTTTACCGGGGCGGTCGGCCAAAGCTCATTGATGCGCCCCTGCCGCGTCACCTGCCCGCTTATGTTCAAAAATTCGCTACGCGGCTCACGACGATAGATACCGGCCGCGGCTGTCCGCATCCCTGCACTTTTTGTACGATAATAAATGTGCAGGGGCGCGATCCGCGCTGGCGCGACCCGCGAGCCATTATCGCCTTTGTGCGCGAACAGTGCAAACTATACGGTCAGGCGTCATTCTTTTTTACGGACGACAACTTCGTCCGTAATCCGGAATGGGAAATTATTTTGGACGGGCTGATTTCGTTGCGGCAGGAAGGTCGTAAAATTAGCTTTATGCTGGAGGCGGATTTGCACTGCGGCGATGAGCCGAGATTTCTGGAAAAAGCCGCCGCCGCCGGCTGCACGCAAATATTCATGGGCGTTGAGTCTATGAACAAGAAAAACCTGAAAAGCGCGCGCAAAAATCAAAATCACGTTGACACCTACGAAGAGCTATGGAGACGGTGTCGAGAATTAGGGATTGGAGTGCATGCCGGATACATCATTGGTTTTCCCTACGATACGCCCGAGTCGGTGGCTAGCGATATTGAGCAATTAACCGCTTTAGGTGCCGATCAAGTATCGTTGTTTATGCTTACGCCTCTGCCCGGCAGCGAAGATCATGTTCGCGCTGTTTGCGCCGGCGTTCAGCTGGACAGTGATTTTAACAATTACGATTCGTTCCAACCGGCTTGCGAACATCTCGCTGCCGCCGCCGTAACTCCGATGACGCGTGCCGAATGGTTAGATACCTATCACCGCGCTTGGAAACAGATATACTCGGCGGGCAATATGGCGATGATGTTGCAACGCCACCATAATCGCCATACGCGGTTGTGCCTGATGAAAAATTACATTTGGTATCGTTGGGCGGCATTTACTGAATGCTCGCATCCGATGGTGGCCGGATTGTACCGTTTGCGCCCTTGGACTGATCGCCGGCCAAATGCCTGTCCGGTATCGTGGTGGCAGCATGTTGGCAGTGAAATTTGGCGGCACTTGCGCTATGTCGGATGTTTTTTGAAAGAGTTTTATGTCTTCCAGCACGTTTTTTACGAGGTGGAAGTAGTGCCGTACTTAACGGAACGCCAGCAATACCTAACCGGCGAATTGCGCGGGGTGAGCGATTGGTTCGCCCGGACTTTCTGGCAACCGATGAATCGCCGCTGGCTCAATTCGTTTTGGATTAAGTATGGGCGCCAGAAGTGGAATTTGTTGCAGCTGTGGCATCCGCGGCGCAGCTGGCGTTGGCATCTGTCCATGTTGCCGTATGCCATAAGCGAGGCGGTATACACTTGGCGCTGGCTGCTTTGCTTTCGGCGGGTGATCACTGAAGTTAGGTGAGTGGTTCTTGTTCTTTGATACAATCAAGAGGTCGTTCGGCGGCCTCTTTTATTTTTAGCGTTGAATTTTTATCCGGCGTCTGCTATACTTTTTTTATATGAGCGACGGGAGAAAATTTGAATTTAACTGGCCTTTTTTCGGCAACCGCCATATTATTGAATTTTTGCAAGGCAGCATCTTAAACCAGCGAGTTTCCCATTTTTACATTTTTGCCGGCATTGAGGATTTGGGAAAAGGAAAACTGGCGCAGCATTTTGCCGCTTCGCTGTTATGCAATAATTTTTGGGAAGGCAAAGGGGGATTGCCGTGCGGGGAATGCGGTAATTGCCGGCAGGCCGTTAAAGGCAGCCACAGCGACATTACCGTACAGCGGCGGTTAGACGATAAACAAAACATTTCCATTGAGCAAATCCGCGGCTTTATCCGGCTGATGAACTTAGGCGCTTTTAACAGCCGTTATAAAATCGGCATCATTAAGGACGCGGCCAGTTTAAGTTTGGAGGCGGCTAACGCTTTGTTAAAAACTTTAGAGGAGCCAAAGCCGGGCGTAGTGATAATTTTGTTGGCCCGCTCTTTAGACCAACTGCCGCCGACGATAGTTTCCCGGGGGCAAATTCTGTTGTTTCGTCCGGCCGCCCGCGAACAGATATACGACTATCTGGTTAACGAACATCAGGCGTCGCGGCATCAAGCGAAAACGATAGCGCGCATCTCCGCCGGCCGGCCGGCGCTCGCCGCCAAACTGTTGGGCAATCCGGAATTTTTTTCGGAACGGGAAAAAATAATTCACGGCTGCTTAAAAATACTGGCCTCAAGCCCCGGCGAGCGGTTGCGGCTGGCAGGGGAGCTAACGGCTAATTCCGGCGAAGCCGTTGCCGCCCGCGCTAAAGCCGCCGGCATTTTAGCCATTTGGCAAACGGTCATCCGAGATTTATTGCTCCTTAGCTTCCCGATAGAGGAATTCGTGGCTAACGAGGTGGCGCTGGATGAGTTAAAGCAAATTAAGCTGCCTTTAAATAAATTGCTCTCTGCCCGGCAAGCGCTGGAGCAAGGGCTGAAGCATATTGCCGCTAACGTTAACCCTCGCTTAGTGCTGGAAAACGTTAGTCTGCAAATTTAAATTTTTAAATAAACCCTAATTTTAAAAATTAAAAATTATCTTAATACCTATGTTAAATTTAAAAACAGTCAAATTAGTCGCCGGATTATTTATTATCTCTGTGCTTTTGTCGGGCTGCTCCATTACTTTCCAAAGTTCAGGCAACGGCCAATCGGTAACCGACGGCGGCGTTTTTAAAAGCGTCAACAGCGGCGGCAGTTGGCGGCAGCAAACGCTGGTCGCTACCGTTAGCGGTCAGCCTTTAAATTTTAATAAGCTTAATGTAGTGGCGTTGGCGCTTGACCCGCAAGACAAAAATGCCGTTTATGCCGGAACCGACAGCGACGGCTTGTTTTATTCTTATGACGCGGGCGCGAGCTGGACGGTAGCCAAAACTTTGGGCAAACGTTACATCACCGATATCGCGATCAGCCCGCAGAATAAATGTTTAATTTACGCGGCCAGCGAAAATCGGATATTTAAATCCAGCGATTGCAGCCGTTCTTGGCAGGAAACTTATTTTGATAACGACCCCAAAGTGAGAATTTACGGTTTAGCGGCTGACCCGCGGGAGGAAAAAATAATTTACGCCGGCACTTCGCGGGGGGAGGTAATTCAGAGTTTGGATTACGGGCAATCCTGGACTACTTTAAAGCGATTTAGCGACACCCAAGCGGCGGCCGCCAACTCGGTCGTTAAGATTTTAATCAATCGCGGCAACCCCAATATTTTATGGGCGGCTACTTTAGGCAGTGGAGTTTATCGCAGCGTTGATCGCGGCAAAAGCTGGGTCGGATACATTGAGCAGTTAAGCCAAATTAACGCCTCCGACGCGGTAAGAATTACCGATATGGCGCTGGCGCTTAACGACAGTAATACGGTCATTATTGCCACTAAAGCCGGCTTAATACGCACCGTTAACAACGGCGAGCGCTGGAACGCCATCACGCTCGTGCCGCCGGCTGACAAAACCGCGATTAACGCCATCGCTATTTATCCCCGAGATAAAGAGCGCGTCTATTACGTTACCAACACCTCGTTAGGCTGGACCCAAGACGGCGGCAAAACCTGGACTTCAAAAAAGCTGCCCACGAGCCGCGCCGGCGTAATTTTAACGGCTGACCCGGACAATCCGGAAATAATTTATTTAGGGGTAATGTTGATAGCCACAAAGAAATAATAATTAAAAATATGAACCAATATCTTCAGCAGCGCCAAAGCGAGTTAAAGCAAGCGCTAGAATTTTTTCAAAAAGACATCGCCGCCATCCGCACCGGCCGGGCGAACCCGGCGATGCTGGACGGCGTTTTGGTTGAGGCTTACGGCGCCAAAGTGCCCCTGATGCAAGTAGGCAACATCAGCGTGGTTGACGCCCGCTGCTTAACCATTGCGGCTTGGGATAAAAACATTTTAAAAGAAATAGAAAAAGCGGTTGCCGCGGCGGAATTGGGCGTCAACCCGGTTAACGAAGGCGATAAAATCAGAATCACCATTCCGCAGCCGACCGAAGAAGACCGGCGGGAGCGGGTTAAAAAGTTGAATGAAAAATTAGAGCATGCTAAAGTAAGCGTTCGGCAGGCGCGCGATAAAATTAAGGCCGGCATTGAGGCGGCGGAAAAAAACAAAGCCATTTCCGAAGACGATAAGTTTAGAAATTTAAAAGAGATGGAAGAAGAAATTAAAAAGCATAACGATGAACTGCAGGAGTTAAGGGAGAAGAAGGAGAAAGAGATAATGACGATTTAATTAATTTTTAATTATTCTAATTGACCTAATTAACCTAAACAAACCCCAATTAGTAAATGTCCAATGTCCAAAAATAATTAATTAGTCATTAACTCATTAGGCATTGGTCATTATTTAGAATAATTAGAATAATTAGGTTAATTAGGAATTTTATTTTATGTTTATAACTATAATCATTTTCATAATTTTGCTTTCCATATTGGTGTTCGTGCACGAATTGGGGCATTTTGTCACGGCGCGTTTTTTTGGCGTCAAAGCCGAAGAATTTGGCTTTGGTTTCCCGCCGCGCTTGGCCGGAATATACAAATCATTGGAGAATAAATGGAAGTTTGTCTGGGGCAGCCGGGAAGTGGCTGACTCAAGCGGCACGATTTATTCTTTAAACTGGCTGCCGCTGGGCGGTTTTGTAAAAATAAAAGGGGAGCAGGGCGAAAGTCGCGGCGATAAAGACAGCTTAGCGAATCAGCCGATTTGGCGGCGGGCGGTAATATTATCCGCCGGAGTAGCGATGAATTTAGCGACGGCGGCCGTATTTTTAGCCGTTGGTTTTATGGCGGGCTTGCCGCAGGCGTTGGACAACGTTAGCGGCGGCGCTGACATTGCCCAAAGAAATCTGCAGATAATCCAAGTACTGCCTGATTCTCCCGCCCAAGCGGCGGGGTTAAAAATGGGGGACAGCGTTATCGCTCTTAACGGCCAGCCGGTCCGCGCTTACCAGGAGTTAAGCGGTTTGGTCAGCGCGCGCGCCGGTCAAAAGTTACAATATCAAATAAAGCGGGGGCAGGAAGAATTGCGGTTAGAGATCACGCCGCAGTTAATGCCCGACAGCGGCCAAGTCGGAATTGGCATTGCGGTAGCCGAAACCGGCATCGTCAGCTATCCCTGGTATCAGGCGGTTTGGGAAGGGATAAAATCAACGCTGATTATGAGTTGGTACATCATCGTCGCTTTTGCATTGATTATTAAGGATTTATTCGTCGGGCACCCCATCGCCGCGGAGTTGTCGGGTCCGGTTGGAATCGCCGTGATGACCGGGCAGGTGGTAAACCTGGGTTTTGTTTACATGCTGCAGTTCGCGGCCGTACTTTCAATTAACTTAGCCGTGATTAACTACGCCCCTTTTCCGGCGCTGGACGGCGGCAGAGTGCTGTTTTTATTGATTGAAAAATTGCGCGGCCGGGCCGTGCCGGAAAAAGTGGAGGCAACTATTCATAACATCGGCTTTGCTTTATTGATGTTGCTCGTGGCGATAGTTACTTTTAAAGACGTGTTTAAATTTTCCGACAAGTTTTTAGCTTTGTTCCAGAAAATATTTTAGTAATTAATATTTTTTCCGTCCCTGTTTTTTTTGTCATCCCCGCGGAGGCGGGGATCTCATTGCGTTGTACTACTGTTCACGGGATTCCCGCCTGCCTGCCGGTAGGCATGGCTTTTGCGGGAATGACAGCAACGGGAATGACAGTAAAAAAGATTAGTAATTAGTAGGAGTAATGATAAATAAACTTTTCAACTCCAAAATAAATTCCATCACCTCGGCGGCGATAATCGTGGCGGCGGCTTCGATGGCGAGCCGTCTGTTGGGTATTTTCCGCGACCGGATTTTAGCCGGCGAATTCGGCGCCGGCGACACGCTGGACATTTATTACGCCGCTTTCCGCATCCCCGATTTAGTTTTTAACCTGTTGGTTTTAGGGGCGCTTTCGGCCGGCTTTATTCCCGTTTTTACGGCGCTCTGCCGGCGGCAGTCGCTGCTGAAAAAAATATTCCGCCGCGGCGATGCCAGCCAAGAAGAATCCTGGTATGTGGCGAACGCGGTAATTAACCTGCTCGGCGCTCTGCTGATTGTCGTTTCGGCCGCTTTTATTTTTTTTGCCCCCGAACTGACGCGGCTGATTACTCCCGGCTTTAGCGGGGAAAAACAAGAACTTACTATCGCTTTAACCCGCATTATGTTTTTATCCCCGTTTTTTTTGGGGTTAAGCTCGGTGTTTGGCGGAATCTTGCAGTCGTTTAAGCGTTTTTTCGTCTATTCGCTCGCGCCGATTATGTATAACATCGGCATCATCATCGGCGCGTTGTATTTTGTCCCCGTCTGGGGAATTTACGGCTTGGCTTACGGCGTTGTTTTGGGCGCGTTGCTTCATTTCTTAATCCAGGTGCCGACGACTTTTTCCCTCGGCTACCGGTATTATCCGGTATTTAATTGGCGCAACGAACACGTCCGCCAAATTATTACGATGATGGTGCCGCGGACGCTGGCGTTAGCGATTAACCAAATTAATTTAGTGGTAGTGACCATCATCGCTTCTTTGCTCGCGGCCGGCAGTCTGGCGGTGTTTAACCTCGCGAACAACCTGCAGTCGTTTCCGGTCGGAATTTTTGGCATTTCTTTCGCCGTCGCGGCTTTTCCCACGCTCGCCGAATTAGCCGGCAGCCAGGCGGCGCTCGTTAAAAATTTTTCCAAAGTCCTGCGCCAGATTATTTTTTTTATTTTGCCGGCAACCGTTTTTATTTTAACTTTGCGCGTGCAAATCATCCGTTTGATTTTCGGCAGCGGCCAGTTTGACTGGGAAGACACGATTTTAACGATGAACACTTTGACTTTTTTTAGTTTAAGTTTGTTCGCGCAGGCGGCGTTGCCTCTCCTGACGCGGATGTTTTACGCGCGCAAAAACAGCTTAACGCCTTTTTGGGCGGGTTTGGGCGCGAGCGTCGTCAACATTATTTTAAGCTGGTGGCTCGGGTGGCGCTTAGGCATTGCCGGCCTCGCGCTCGCGTTCTCTCTTTCCACCATTTTTAACTTCGCTTTGCTCTGGCTGATTTTAAAAGTGGAAATAGGGGAGCTGGACGAATGGAACGTTTTATATTCAACTTTAAAAATTTCCGCCGCGAGCATCGGCGCCGGCTTGGCCGTGCAGGCGATGAAACTGATTATCGGCAGTTCCGCGTTGGTGGACATGCACCGCTTTTGGGGCGTGTTGACGCAGGCGGCGGTTGCCGGCATTTTTGGCTTAGGCATATTTATCCTGATGTGCTGGGTGATGCGTTCGGAAGAATTAATGAATTTTATCCGCAGCGTCCGCTCTAAAGCCAAGCGGGAAAAAGTAACTACCGACGACGCGGCCGAAGCGAGAGGGATATAACTGTCATCTTTTTACGCTTTTGCCGTGTTCGTAGATAGAAGACAAACAGAAGGTGATTTTAAAGAGGTTGGTTATATTAGAGCAAGGGGCAGCAAAGGCAGTGATAAAAAAATAATTGTATTAAAATTTTTTGCTATTTTAGCTAAATTTTGTTAAAATAAACACAGCTAATTTTATTTTATGCTTAAGATTGAAAATGCGGAGTTAATTAAAGAGTTGATTGGCGAAGTTAAAGATTTTCCTAAATATACAACTCAAATAATTAATTTAGCTAATCAAAATTCTCAAGGCACAAGACCCCGGGTAGTTGGTCAACTATCCGAACTGATCAAAGAATGTCCGGAAAAAACCTATGATGGCTGGAAAAAATGGTATTTAGGGAAATACCCAAAAACTATTGTCAACGCAACAGACAAAATAAACGAGATGGTCGGTAATTTAAAAAGCGCTATTCAATCAGTTAATAAGGAGATGATTAAAAAATGGGTTGAGGAATTAGTGCTGGAAAAAACTTTCATCGGCTTAAAATTTCAGGAAGCCATTTTAAAAAAAGTTGCTTCGTTAAAGAATGTCAGTTACAGGTTGGCTAATCCTAAAGAAGAGTCGCAAGGCATAGACGGTTTTATCGGAAGTATCCCGGTGTCCATAAAGCCGATGACTTATAAAACAAAAAATGCTTTAAAAGAATTAAAAGAAGAGATAAAAGCAAAAATAATTTTTTACAACAAAACTAAATCAGGGCTGGAGATTGAAGCGGACGAAATTTTAAAATTATAATTATGGCTACGAACCACAAAATTATCATCGGTGACTCACGCAACATGTCGGATGTTGAAGATAAGTCCGTTCATCTTATTGTAACTTCTCCGCCTTATTGGCAGATTAAAGACTACGGCGATGAAAAGCAGATTGGCTTTAATGATTCGTATGAGGAGTATATTAATAATTTGAATAAGGTTTGGGGAGAATCTTATCGAGTTTTACAACCGGGATGCCGGCTTTGCATAAATATTGGCGACCAATTTGCCCGGGCGGTAACCTATGGACGATATAAAGTAATACCAATTAGAACGGAAATAACAAAATTTTGCGAAGCAATCGGTTTTGATTATATGGGCGCCATTATTTGGCAAAAAAAGACAACGATGAATACTACCGGCGGCGCATCAGTAATGGGTTCTTTTCCGTACCCTAGAAATGGCATTATTGAAATTGATTACGAATTTATCTTGCTATTTAAAAAATTAGGAACCGCGCCGAATAATGTTCCGCCAGCGATTAAAGACAGGTCGGTATTGACGAAAGAAGAGTGGAGAAAGTATTTTACCGGTCATTGGAATTTTGCTGGCGAGAAGCAAAACGGAGGGCATCTAGCAATGTTTCCGGAAGAGTTACCCAGGCGCCTTATTAAGATGTTTAGTTTTGTGGGAGAGATAGTATTAGATCCATTCTTGGGGAGTGGGACAACTATGAAAGTAGCTAGAGAGCTCGAAAGAAATTCCATTGGTTTTGAGATTAATAATGAATATTTGCCAATTATCAAACAAAAAGTTGGTGTTAATAAGAAGCCATTATTTAATGGCAATGATAAATTTGAAATTATTTATCAAAAAGGGATGAATGGCAACAAAAAACCAGAGGCCAAAAGAAATACATATTCCATAAAAACAGTCATCAACAATAGAATTAACGATCCAAACTATTGGAAAGTTTTACGAGAAAATAAAAAAATGGGCGTTGTTAATTCTTAGCATTAATTTTATCATGGACTATCCCCGCCGCCGTCTCCCCGAGGACGGCGGTGTTTTTTTACTTGCCTTAATCGCTATTTTGCTATATTATCAAATATATTGACCGCTCCGTGAATTTGCCGCGACTGGTTAAGAGTCAATCTTCTATCTAGGGAGCCGGGACGCGAAATTAAAGACGGCAGTAAAAGAAAAAAAATTATGCCCCCACAACCAAACAGCATTAAGTCGCTTTTAAGCGAACAAAGAAAGTTTCCGCCGACGGCAGCGAATTTTTATGTTAAGGATCTGACGCAATATCAAGCGATGTACCAGCGCTCTATCAAGGAGCCGGACAAATTCTGGCTGGAGCAGGCGGACAGTTTAACTTGGTTTAAAAAACCGACGCAAGGATTAAAATATGTTTGGGACAGCGAACATAACATTATTGAACATACTTGGTTTGCGGACGGCACGCTGAACGTCAGCGCTAATTGTTTGGACCGGCATTTAAATACGCCGACTGCCGATAAAACGGCGATTATTTGGCAGGGAGAAGACGACGGCGAGGTTCGTAAAATCACTTACCGCGAATTGCACACGGAAGTTTGTAAATTCGCTAACGTGTTAAAAGCGCAAGGCGTAAGCAAGGGGGACAGAGTGGCGATTTATCTGCCGATGGTGCCGGAAGCGGCGGTTGCGATGCTAGCTTGCGCGCGCATCGGCGCCGTTCATTCGGTAGTGTTCGGCGGCTTTAGCGCCGCTTCTTTGGCGGACAGGATTAATGATTCCGGCTGCAAAGTTTTAATCACGGCTGATGTTTCCCGGCGCGGCGGCAAAATCATTGAATTAAAAAAAACCGCTGATGAGGCGCTCGGCATCGCGCCGAGCGTTGCCAAAGTAATAGTCGTTAAAGTTGGCCCCATAGGGCAAGCCTACGGGGCAAGCCCAGGTGAATGCGCCATGCAGGCGGGAAGAGACTTATGGTACCACGAAGTAATGCTTGGCGCTGCCGCCGATTGCCCGGCGGAAAGCATGAACGCCGAAGATTATTTGTTTATTTTATACACTTCCGGCTCAACCGGAAAACCCAAAGGAGTGGTGCACTCTACCGGCGGGTATTTATTGCAGGCGGCTTTAACGCACAAATATGTTTTTAATTTGCAAACTGACGATGTGTATTGGTGCACGGCCGACATCGGCTGGGTTACCGGCCATAGTTACGTGGTATACGGGCCGTTAGCAAACGGCGCCACCGTCATGATGTTTGAAGGCATACCGACTTATCCGGACGCGGGCCGGTTTTGGCATATTTGCGATAAATTCGGCGTCACTATTTTTTATACCGCTCCGACCGCCATTCGCGCTTTGATGCGGCTCGGCGCGGAATGGCCGGCTAAATTTAAACTAAATACTTTGCGCCTGATCGCGTCCGTGGGCGAGCCGCTTAATCCGGAGGCCTGGATTTGGTACTACGAAAATATCGGCCGCGCCCGCTGTCCGCTGGTAGACACTTGGTGGCAGACCGAAACCGGCGGCATTATGATTACGGCTATCCCGGGCGTGCATACCTTAAAACCCGGCAGCACTTCCGTTCCGTTTTTCGGCGTTGAACCCGCTGTTTTGCGCGATGACGGCAGCGAATGCGGCCCCAACGAAGGCGGGAAACTCTGCCTTAAAAAACCCTGGCCCGGAATGATGCGCACGACTTGGGGCGACCAGCAAAAGTTTATTGATACTTACTTTAAAACTTATCCGAACTTGTATTTTTCCGGCGACGGCTGCCGCGTTGACGCTGACGGAGATTTTTGGCTGTTAGGCAGAATTGACGATGTGGTGAACGTGTCCGGCCACCGCTTAGGCACGGCCGAAGTGGAAAGCGCGCTCGTCAGCCATCCTTCCGTAGCCGAAGCGGCGGTAGTGCCGTTTCCGCACGAAGTAAAAGGGCAGGCGCTGTACGCATTCGTGACGCCGGTAAAAGACGCGAGCGAGAACGAAGAATTAAAGCAGGAATTAAAATTGCACGTGCGCAAAGTCATCGGGCCGATTGCCGTGCCGGACATAATCCAATTTGCCTCCGCTTTGCCTAAAACGCGTTCCGGAAAAATTATGCGCCGCATTTTGCGCAAAATCGCCGAAGGGGAAGTTGATAATTTGGGCGACATCACTACTTTGGCGGATTCGGGCGTGGTAGCGGAGTTAGTGAAGGGAAGAGTTGACTAAGCTGCCTTTTTTATTTTATGTTAAAAAATTTACCAGGCATTGACCTTTTTTTAAAATTAGACTAAACTCAAGGTACTTTCTTTCTTTATTTCATATATGGAAAGGAAAGTTCGTTTTATAATTGAATAATACAGTTTTGTCAAGGAATAAATCCAAAAAAACTAAGGAAAGGGGGGATTATTTAGTTTGGCAGGGGTTGGACGCAAGAGCACAAGAGCAAGAATCAATTCTTTGAGAAAGGAGAGGAACTATGAAAGGTCCTCCAATCATCACCGCAGTAGCAGTAGCTTTGTTTTTGTTTCTTCCGTGTTTTGCCAGCGCCGCGACTTTGAATGTGCCGGGCACTTACGCCACCAT
>Ga0210057_1002326_pt1 | contig 27392 bp, 18 predicted proteins | sample CryGeyCG2114_010_2_FD_183968 | JGI IMG/M metagenome (GOLD analysis project Ga0210057, IMG submission 183968) | Groundwater microbial communities from aquifer - Crystal Geyser CG10_big_fil_rev_8/21/14_0.10 (SPAdes) (version 2) | ecosystem: Environmental > Aquatic > Deep subsurface > Groundwater ...
TAATGAAGCAGCCATAAAAAATTACGTGGAAAACCAAGGTTTGAAATATCAGCAAGTCTATTCTAATCAACTCAAGCTGTTCGAAGGGTTTTAATACCTCGTCAGCTTGCTGCGAGGTAGTTTATTTAGTATTACTCCTGTTTTTTTGTTTGTCTTAAAAAAATTTTTTGTACTTTTTGTAACTATTCAACTTCGCTCATAGCTGGCTAAAAAGATACCAAAAAGTTTTAGGGGCAGCAAAACTCGCTCTCAGGTCTAATCAACTTTCTGTTTTCTTGCCACGACGCTCTGACAATTGCTACCCCCAAGACCCATTGCTTTCTTTCAAATTTAGCGTATATTATATAATTAAGTAATAATAAATATATGTTTAAAAAGACAGTAATTTTTTTAATAATAGTAGTTTTAATTTTTTCAGCTAATTTTACACAATTTTCACGAGCTGAATATTTTAATCCTTATTACATTCCTGGGAACTTATTCAAACATCCCGGTGGGACAACTATTTATTTTGCAGCTGACGGGGAACTGGTTCTGCATCCTTTTTTTAATGAGGATGTTTTTAATTCCTGGGGCTATAGCTTTGATTTGGTCAAAACGGACCAATATTTATTTAATTATTATACCGTTGGTAGCTACGTGGAATTTCGCGACGGTTCATTGGTCAAACGAGCCGGCTCTTCTACAATTTATTTCGCCAGCCAGGGCAGGCTGCGTCCGATTTTTAACTGGCAGACCTTAGAAAAATTTGGCTGGCAGAATCGAAAAATTTATATTATCTCTGATGTTGAATTTTTTCTTTACAAAATCGGGTCCACCATCACTGAAAATTCTCCTAGACCAGCCGGCGACATCGTTAATTACCAAGGAACCTATTATTATATTTACGATAATGCCAAGGCTCAGATCACTGATTACTGGTGGCCGACTTATCGTTATGACAAATCTCAGGCAGCCAGTTTTTATTACGGAGAAAATCTCTATTATTCTTTGCCTGAATTGAACCTTGATTACAAACCGACAGCAGCTGACCCTTTGGTGCCCAAAGGTATTCCGACTAAAAGCAGTTTACCAAATATCAGTTGTGATGAGACAGATTACAAAATGGCCTTTATTTTTCTTTATCAGGGCAGCTTGAATTATACTCAGCAGACTCGGGTAAATAATGTACGCTCTGCTTTTGATGACAATTTTGCTTATGCCACTGATTATTTAGCTGAGATGGACACTGATCGGGTCTTGGTTACCATGTCTGACAGTTCTGACTATTATTATTACAACAATGATGGCAGTAAAACCATGGATTTTAAGAAGGTGATGAAGAAATTTTATGAGTCCAACACTGATGATTATGATTTTGTTACTATTTTTACTGATTTTGATTACTTCGGACTCTACCGGCATTATCAGCCTGTCCAAAGCAATGTCTTGGGTACTGGTTTTATACATCAGGACACAGATTATATTTATTATAATAACAGCGATTATGGCTCTCAAGGCCGCTTAAAAGGTGTAATTTTGATGGGCTATGAGGGTATTACTTCACTGCTTGATCAAGACTCGGTCGAAAATGAAACTGATAATACCCGGGAACTCTCCAATTATCTCTTGGAGCAATTGGGACATCGCTGGCTGGCTTATGTTGATTTTTATGACTATCAAACCGGCGTTTTTAGCGATAAATTGAGAAGCCCGTCTTTGAACGATGGTTTGACTAACCACTGGAGTCCGATGGTGATTTTTGACAGTCCGATCCGAACCAGTGCTTATGATTTGAGCGATTACAATAATCAGGGAGTAATTGTCGAAGAATTCCCAGTCAGAAAATTAAAATATTCCATGCTGGACCTTTATTTGATGGGTTTGAAACCTTTGTCGGCTGTTAATTACGTCAAATATATTGATCCGGCCATAACCAATACCCCTTCATCTTCCCGAGTGCCGGCGACTATTAAGACGGTTAATACTGAGCAGCTGCAAAAGGCCATTGGCCGCCGGGAATGTTTGTTATAAGATTATCAATCAATAATAAAAACACCAAGCAGAACTTGGTGTTTTTTAGTTTAAGTTAGCATCTGGATAAATATTTCATTGTCAATCTTTTCCAGCCAGAATTCATAGCTATTAATTTGGTGCCAATGGAAAACTCTAAGAAATTCGACTAAAGGCTCTTCCAATTGGTTCATTAATACTGTTTCAGCCGGAGTTTCAGCAATGAGTATCCAGCTCAGGCAGGCGCGGACGTCATCAACACAGGATTTGATTTCTGAGTTAGGTATAATACCATCATCTCTATTCCAGGAAATTTTACCGCCTTCAATGTAAAACGGCGTGTTGTTACCGCTCAGGTGGTAATGATAGTTTAGTTCAAATAATAATTTCAAACCCTCTACGCCAAAACGGCTCAAACGGTCGCCACCACGCAAGTATTTCAGCAAAGCAGGAGCCTGTTCAGTGGGCAGGTCGCTATGGGCAGATATTACAAGCGCACAAGTAGACCGTTCATCAGCGGTGATGATCTTTTGTTCTAATAAACCGTCTAAAATATCAACCGGTGAAGGAACTCCTTCGATTTTATCAATTTTTAATTTACGAGCTTTGCGCTCCTTATCATCCCACCATCTCAAATCATGGATGATTCCACATAGGGCGGCCAAGAAATTATGACGACCCTTACCGTCGGCTAAAGACAAAGTATAAGCGTAACGGCTAGTGGCTAAATGATGGTTGATACCATGTCCGATCACGTCTTTCACGATCTCGCTAATTTCCCGATACAGGCAGTTTAGAAGTTGTTTTTCTTCATCTGATAGAAATTTAAAATAGTTAAATGGGAACGTAAAAGGATCTTGGGACCGTGTTTCGTCTGTTGACATTATTATCTCCTTAGATTATTGGTATGTGCAATTAGCTTAAATTAGCAAAAAGTATAAATTTTGTCAAGAATGGACTGATTATTACGAAAAATTGATTCTGTAGCTTTGAGTGGATTGACCGAGTGAAAAATGTGGAAAAGTAAAAAAGTTTTTAACAAGGTAAATTATCAATAGTAAAGTTTAATCAGCCGTCGGGAAAAAGTAATAACTTGAATAGTTTTTTAATAATTTAAATAAAATAACAGCGACGCCTTTTGGTATTTAGGTTTAATTTTATGTTAATAAATTGTCTATATCGGTGCTGATAATTTTATTATAATTAAATTAGAAAAGGATTTGGTTAAACCACTCGGTTTAGCCTTTTGTTTTGTCTTCATTACTTAATAAAATATGAAAGGAGAGAGTAATGAAAAAGCGACTAAGCAGTTGGACAGCCGGCTGTTGGCTTATCAGCCTGATTTGGCTTTTGGCTTCCTGCGATTACCAAACCGAAGAGCCTACACCTTATGGAACTGGTCCTGAAAATTCAGAAATTCAAGGATTAGCCGAAGAGCTGGCTTATGGAGGATTAAACCCGGAGGAATATGCAGAACTACTGTATACAGACGAAAATTTTCGCGGTGATTTACGTAATGCTTTGACTGGCTATCTGGACGAGGAAGAAATCATTAACAGCCAGCCGATTTTCGCGGTGGTGGGACCACCACCGGGAGCTATAAGTAATGGTGGAAACTTTGAACTTCCTGAAACAGCCAAGCAAGAATTTAAACAAACCGACGATGGCTACTGGATTGTTCAGGTAGACGTGCCTTTCTACAGCCAAAATGATCCGCTTTGGGCAAATAACTCCTTGGGCTATAATTATGATGGTACTTCAACCATTGGTAAATATGGCTGTCATTTATGCTGTATTTCCATGCTTTATGCCAAGTGGGGTTATCCGGAGATGAGTCCGCCCGGGCTTAATAATTGGTCACTAAGCGGGCAGGATCATTATGCTTTCTCACCGTATTTTAATGGTGATTTGATTTGGATGACGCAGGCCTTGGAATACCCGGGTATCTGCCGGCCATGGTATTATATCAACTACAATCAGATCTGGGACCATTTAAATGCTGATCAGCCGGTCGTGGCTAAAGTTTGGCAGTATAATACCGTTCATTTTGTGGTGATTTTTGCCCATAACGGCGAAAGGTATTGGGTCAAAGATCCTGCCCAGCCGGCAGCTACACAAAACCAATGGCTTTCAGAAATCGCTTACAACTACCGGGTTTACGGTTATCCATAAGCTCGAAAGGGAGGATGCGTTCAAGTCCTCCCTTTGATTAAAATTTAATTATTGATATAATAAAAACATGAAAAAAGAAAACCTATTATTTCTTTGCGGGATATTACTAAGCTTGGTTTTTTTAAACTTGGTATTAATTAGACCGCCAGATTATAAATTATTTAAACCCACCCCAATTAACCCAGGAGCAAATTATTTTGCTGTTTATCAAGCCAACAGCCAACACCCCAACTTGATTGATATTTACCTGGCCGATGAAAACGATAAACAGGTTTATGTTGGTTCTTATGCTGATGTTTATACTAATCATTATCATTGGTATGAATACAACCAAGGTTATTTGTATATTATAAAAAGAATCGGTAATTCTGAGATCAGCAAAGACTGGACTGACGAGCTGTGGCAGATAAGTTTGTCAGCAACTGAAAAATTGATTTATAGCGGACAGGGGATTGATTTCCGGGTAGCACCCAGTAATAATCAAGTTGCCATCAAGGAAACTGATAATTTGTATATCATCAGACTTGATACCGGAGAAAAACAAACCTTCAAACAAAGCCAACTAGGCAGTGTCAATCCGGCTTCCTCTTTCGAATTATTGGGCTGGTCGCAGGATAATCAATATTTTTGGAGCAAGTCTTTGTTTGATGAGCCGTATTTTTTGCGAATTGATGTCAATCAAAGTAAAATTCAAAAGTATGCCATGGATATCCGGGTTTATGATTACGTTTTAAATTACAATACCGGCGGCTTGGTCTATAGTAATTATCCTAGATTTTATGGCGTGGAAGAACAAGACGCTTTCAAGAAAAGCGGTCAATTTATAACCCTGAAATATTTAAATTTATTAACAGGCAACTTTTCAGATATTTCTCAAGCCCAAGTCTGGGAATTTAAGCCAGCTTGGATTGATAATCAGACCATAGAATATAACAATCCAGAAACAGGCGAGAGAGTGCAGTATGTGATTACTATTAATTAATTTAGACAATAGAAAAACCCGTCTCACTACGCGAGACGGGTTTTGATTTTAGCGCGATGAACCCGGTTTGATTGTGCGGTAATTGAGTCCTTCTTGAAGGAAAACTCGAAAATTCGTACCACCCAGGTGATGGATATAAACCATTGTAGCGGTTCCTCCACCTGCAATAGCTGTGTAATCATTGAAATCAGCCAGCACAACCGTTCCTTTAGGAATAATTTTTCCCGGTAACGGCGTGCCTGCCAGATCATAACACTGCAGATTTTGAGTGGCTTCGATGTTGTAGACGTTCAGATTCTGGGTTTGTTTGAGATACCAACCGGTAACCGTAGCCTCACCGAAAAACGCTTGGGTGCCTATCAGAGCGATACAGATGATCATTAAGATCGTCAGGCCGCCTTTCCACCGTGAGTCCAGGGCAACCGCCAGGAACAAAGTGGTGACGAAGACTGCTAAAATTCCCAGACGGAACTTTGGCTCAATGATGTCAGGCAGAAATACCATAATGAGGTAGGCAACCATGAAAAGGTAGTAGAAGGTGCTGACATTTTTGATAAAGCGACTGAAGCTGTCAGCAGCTTTCTCGAAAATTCCTTTCTCTTGGCCGGAAACTTCTTCGTTAATCTTACGATTAAAGAGATTGACAAAGATAGCCAATAGAAGTGAACTACCTATAACGATAGCCAGAGAGGCATTTTCATTATGGAGCTGTGAGCTTGGGTAGGCGATAAGCCCTGCAACCAACAAGGTGATCCAGAATAGCATTTTGACCCGCAGGTCTTTTGCTTTCTCAATGAGCTTGGTTAATTTTTTCTGATCTGGATTGGCGGCGTTACGTTCACTCCTGACTAAAATTTTCATTCGCCAGTAAAGCGCGATGGAAATAATAGCGATAATAGTGACGACTAAATTAAATTTAGGTATATATGACGTCACTACCGGACTGTGTAACAACGAAGCGCCGAAAACTACCAAGCTGGCAGCCAGTAGACCAAAGTACACTCTGGCAGGGAAAAGGATCAATCGGTTGATTTGATTCCAGATTTTCTTGCCTTGTGCTCCAAGGACATCACCTAAGTCACATAGCTCTCCGAGGATTTTCTTGCCTTGTTGGCTTTGAATTCCCAGGATGAGAGCGATCCAGAAAGCGAGTTCCTGAATCGGAGTTTTGCCGATCGTCTCAAAGAAATTTTCGACGAAACTTTTTTTTGGTTGGCTCGAAGTCGATGTAGACATGTGTCTATCTCCAATTTAAACTTTTGTGATTAGTTACTACGAATTCTTCGTGCAAGTTCGCCGAAACCACCGGTTTCATTTTGCGGGAATTGTTTTTCCCAACCTGATCTGAATTTTGATTGCAGAAGTCTCAGGTTAGCCGGCAGGTCATTTGTCTGACGTTTTAGAAAGGCACCGATAGCGCCTTTGACATTCATCAGGCCGTTTTGACCGATTAAGCGTTGACCTTTCAAGTAATCACAGACTTCTTCGACCTCCTGATCAGTTTTGTGCTTGATAATCGAAGAAATGTGTTGCAGGATTTCAACAGCCCAATCATAGTCACTATCCTTGATGTCTTTTCTATCTGAATCATTTTGCGAAACAGACATTTCTTTTGAGGTTGGATGAGATGACTGCGCCAGGAATTCCAAACCGATTTTTTGAAAGATGAAGGTGGCAGTTACAATGTTTTGCAGGTCTTGTATATCGCCGAATTTTCCGCGTTCTTTTAAGGTCTGGAGAAAGAAATTAATCTTTTCCCTTTCGTGAGGTTGTAGCATTTGAAGTGCGCGGTGGAAGACGACTTCTTCGTTCAAATCGGTAAATTTTTTGTTTAGCCCCAAGGATGAGGCTGCTAATTTGATGCCGGGATTGTTCATCAGTTCGATGATTTTTCCGGCTACGTCAGTAAGTTCTTTGACTCCCAGCAAATGCATGGCAGTACTGGCCAGATTTGATTCTTTGCCTTTTTTAGCCATTTTAAGCTCCTTTTTTTATTTTTTTTCTAAATTTTCAAAGATCTTGTAATACTTAAATATAGCACATTTTAGTATTTTTGTCAATGTTTTGGTGGTTTTTATTTTATTTGTCTTAGTAGTTTGGCGAAAACACTTGAAATTTGTAAATATTTTTGTTAATATTATTCTATTATAAAATGTATCAAGATTTAATTTAGAAAATCAACCAACCGCGCATAGCTCAGCCTGGTAGAGCAACTGCCTTTTAAGCAGATGGTCGGGGGTTCGAATCCCTCTGCGCGGACCAAAGTAGTTTTTAAAAAATCGTTTATTCAACGAGTTTTTTATTTTCCAGTAAAACAATAATCCTCTTCAAAATTCTGAAATACATTAGTGTTTTTAAGTAATTTGAATAGAAAAAATTTATTGTTTGTAATTCAAAAAAACTATGATATTATATATTTATGGACAAAGGGACGCAAATAGATAATGGAAAATTAACCAAAACTTTAAAGCTACAGATTGTTTTCAGTCTGGCGCTGTCAATTTTTTGGGTGATTTTTCTCTGGGGATTTTGGGATAGGGGGGTAATAGTTTTCGGTTTGAATGCTTTTATTTTTATCTTCTTGTTGACTATTTTATTTCTCTGGTCGCTATACAAAGTTCAAAAATTTTCTCAAAGTGATTTAATATGGATAATACCCATATTTTTTATTGAGCTAAGTTTTCTAATTTATGAAAATCCGTTTTTGAAAGTGATCAGTTTTTTGCTGCTGCCGGTTCTTTTCAGCTTGTTTTATAACTACACTTTGATCAGTAACAAGAAAGAGTTTAACTGGAATTTTAGCTTTTTGGTTAATACCTTGGGTAGAATCTTGTCGTTTTTTTCTCGACTGACCCAGTCGGCAGGGCGGCATTATAAATTATTTATTCCTTCAGAAAAAACTAACAAAGCAGTGATAGTCAAGGTTATTATCGGCGTAGTTTTGCTTTTTGTAATTTCTCTAGGAGTGGTTATTCCCTTGTTATCATCGGCTGATCTGGAATTTGCCAACATGATGCAGGGGATTGTAGAGTGGTTTAGAAATTTGATTTCCGAAGTTGTCTTGATGAAAATAATGTTTTTACTGGTTTTGTCAGTGGTGATCATCGCTATGATTAGCGCTTGGGGTAAGGCTTATAAATATAAAGACAAAGAAAATAAAAAAGAAAATCTGGACCCGATAATTTCAACTATTGTCTTGGGCGGTATCTTGTTGCTGTATTTGCTTTTTTTGTGGGTCCAACTGGAAAGGCTATGGGTTGGCAGTCTGCCGTTTGATTTCAAGGAGACCGAAGCTTTGGTCAAAAGTGGCTTCTGGCAATTGTTCTTTTTGTCTATAATAAATATTCTGATTTATTTTTTTACCTACAAAAAAACTAATAAATTTGTGCAGAATATTTTGATAGCTTTTACTTTCGCCTCTTTGCTGCTGCTTTTTTCAGCCGGACAAAGGATGATATTGTATGTCTGGTATTATGGCCTGAGTTATGAAAAGTTTTTTGCCTTTTATACAGTAATTTTCTGTACTATTTTATTTGCCTGGTTGATTGCCCGGCTGTTTATGACTAAACAAGCCAATATTTTGAAATTTTTAATAGTTTTATTTCTCTGGATGTATTCTGTACTGACTGTTTTTCCGGTTGAGCAGTTTATCGTCAGGACGAATATTAAACTGGCTAGTGAACCTAATTCCAAGATTAAATTATACGAAATGACTATGTTATCGGCTGATGCGCTACCGTTAATTCAGAAATATAAACAGCAGGGGGTGCTCAATGAGACTATAACCGCTGTTGACCCTTTTACTCAAGAAGAAATAATTCGAGAGGTTAATTGGTCGCCGTGGATCAGAAGGCAGGAGCAGTCTGTTTTTAGCAAAAAACCGTACGAAATGAATATTTTTAATATTATTTATTTGTTTTATTATATTAGGAAATAATTTTTATAAAATTAATTTAAAATAAAACCCTGAGCCATGTAAGGTTCAGGGTTTTCGGTTTTTTTAAACCGCTATTTAATAAGGATCATCTTGATGGTTTGCTGGAAATCATCAGCTTTGAGTCGGCAGAAGTAAACGCCGCTGGGGACATCATTAGTCTTCCAAACTGCGCTATGCTTGCCGGCAGACTGAGTACCATCCACCAAGGTGGCAACGATTTTTCCTTCGACATTGAAGATTGTTAAAGTAACGTTTTCATTATCCGCAATTTCGAAAGGAATGGTCGTTACTGGATTAAACGGGTTGGGGTAGTTCTGCTGAAGGGCGTATTGATTCGGAATTTGCAAATCAAACCCGGAGAGATTATTACCCGCGGTTTCTGTAATTCGTTCCAGTCCAAGCTCCAGGGCGGCGACAGTAGCCAATTCATCCTTGGGGAATCGTTCAATGAATTCCTCGAAATAGTCATTACCTTGACTTTGGTCGTCTAAGTAGTGTTTGGTGATATATCCCAGAGCGAAAGTTGAAAGAATTCTCAGGTTTTCTTGTTCAGCTGTGTTGCTGAGTTCCGAAGCGATGTTAAACGCTTCTTGCGGATTTCCGGTTTCAAGGTAAGCTCTGATATTCAGGAACTGAGACAATTCAATCAGCGTAGAAGGCAGGGTAGATTCGATAGAACCAATTTGCTGTATCAGTCTTGGGATGCCATTGATGTGGCCCTCTGCCCAATACAGACCTTCCAGCGCCTGAGCTGCTTGAATTGAATTGGGATAGCGTTCCAAGATGTAAGTGTAGATTTCTATAGCTTGATCGTATTGACCGGTGTAGACCAAGCCAGTAGCGTCAGCAATTTTTTCCCAGAGGTTTTCACAGTAAACCGGTTGGTTGGACCTGCGCAACAAAGGATCATCCGTCCGGTAGTTGTAACTATTTGACCAGGGATTGAAATCTACCATGGTTGGATGACAGAAGATGGAGTTAGAGTCAGGCGGATCAGCCTGCCACCAGTTATCTTCGGCCATAATCAGAACGTGTGGATTGGTATTCCAAAGGTCATAGCGACGGGTATTGGTGTAATTGTTCAGTCCGTAGAAACCGTATTCGATTTGACCTAGATATGGCGTTGACCCATCCAGTATCTTGATACCGAAGTCATTGCCAGTCAGAGTGTTGTACCCGCCCTCTTCATGAGTTATTTCATGATAGCAGAGGTTAGAGTGGGTGTAATTTCGACAAACAATACCGACATTACTGCCAGTAATGTAATTGTCACCGATCGGGTAGGTGTTGCCTGAGTGCATAAAAATAGCATAGGATTCATTATCAATGAAGTTGTTCTCAAGCATTTCAGCGTCATGTTCAAAAGCTCCACCGAAAAGCACCAGTCCGTATTGATTAGCAATGAAGTTATTGCCTCTGAAACTGGGATCGCCGCCAGCGTTACAATGAATGTAGTAAACACCAGCAGTATTGCCGGAGAAGCTGCAGTTTTGAACCTGCAGGTCGTAAGCACTGATTGTTTTTAAGCCCACATTTGCACCGGTAATAATACAATGGTCAAGGCACGAAGGATAGGAGTAACTTGAAGTTTGATTATCAATGACTATGCCCTCCCATGGCAAATCTTCGTTTAAGCGTTTGAAACTGATTGGATTCTGACCGGATTCGTCAACAGCCACCAGGCCACCGTCGATAAGTAAAACTGCGTTGGCAGCGAATTCTAGTTGGGTACCGTCAGTCAAGGTAGTATCAGGCCGGATTGTTAAAACTGCTCCGTTAGTGACTCTCAGGGTATCGTTGATCTGGAATTTACCCTCGAGGCAAATATCAGCGGCAATCTCTGTCTTACCAAAGATAGTCTGTCCCAATGAGCGCAGACAAGCATTATTCTCGGCTGTGATCACGGAACCATTTTCAATGACTAAGTCCTGGTAATCAGAAACTGTTACGTCACCGCCCAAAATTATATCATCACCAGACCAAGTGACAGTAGCTATTGGAATGGGCAAGTAAGCTCCGCCAGGGGCATCATCCAGGTTGCCTTCCCAGTAGTTGCAGTAAACATCAGCTCGAATGCAGTTTGCTTGAGCATCAGAGACAATGTTTTTGAGACATACACCTTCTTGATAGACTCCGTCCCAAAAGTAAGTCGAACTGTTAACCACGCTTCTGGTGTCAAAAACATCCGGATCATCGTCGCTGGGTAAGAGATAATCACGTCCGGTTGAACCGGGGAAAGAGTTGCCTTCTGGATCAGTGCTCCGACCAAGCAGGTTATTACCGTTTTCCGTATGTGAATAACCCATGCCTACTGAAGTCGGATCAAGAGGTTTGTGAGTTATTAGCAGATTGTTTTCCGGATTGGGAGTCGTGTAGATCCCTGGTTCATTGGGATTACCTGGGGCAAAGCTGTAAAAACTGGTGTATCTGGCGTTAATAATAATATAGCTGTCTTGCCAGAGATTAGCGGGCTGTGTCCCATTAATGTAGTATATTTTCGGCGTACCCTCGGGTGATATCTGGGTAGTGAATTGAGGGTCATAACCGAATTCAACCGTCTGATTTTGGGTAAGTTGGACTAGATCAATCCAGCCCATTGAGGTTAGTAAAACAGGCGATGGAGGGGTTGGACAAGCGCCATTGCCACAATTGGTTCCACTAATCATCAGATTCCAGGAATGGGTGTTGGTCGGAGAGTGTGTCCAACCAAAGTAGGCATGACCAGCCTCATGACAATACATACCGATATTGTCAAAATGGTATTCATGAGGCGGGTTAGGCTGATTAAAGTATCTTAGGTGTAGTGGTGGATTTTGATACCAAGTACCCCAGTCGTCCCATCTCTCATAGCTGGTAAAAGCACCTTGGATACTCATCCCAGTACCTGAATTCGTGTAGTTAAAACTAGGTAAGCCTAAGCCGCCGACTGGTGCGATAATATGCCAGCCTTGACCTTCAACCCAGTCCCAGTTTACGCCGGCGCCGACGATAATGACATATTCAGTGTTAGCCGGGAGCCAGCCCATCGAGTCAGCGTAAGCCACTGCCCATTCGGTGACTGTTTGATTCTGCGCATAATTAATCAAGGTACAGTAATCAACATAGCCGGGATAAGTAATCCATTGAATGCTATCGTTGATGGCTGGATTAACTATGCCGGTTTCAGTTACTACACTCCAATTGGTGACTTCTTTCCAGTAATCTTTGAAACTACCATAGACCTCTTCATCGTCAGGTGAGGTAACTCCATATAAACCAGTATGATAGTAGCCCTGGGATTCTAGCATGTCTTCAAAGTTTGATTTTGTGTATCTCGGATTTTGATTCTGACGACATTGGATACTGTCGGGTCCCACCCAGGAAAAATCCACACAGATTACTGCGGCAAAGAAAGTTTCAAAATCTCTGTTGGCGTTATCCAAGTAGTATTGGTTTTGTTCCAGACATAAGCAATTAAACGAGTCAAGCTGTGTTTGATAAGTATCTAGAGCGAAACCGGTACGTTCTAAGCAGTAAGATTCGCTTGGTGGATTATCAATCCCAACTTTGTAGGAAGTTGCTACATAATTACCGTTTGGTCCCAAAGTAGCGTAGTAATAATAGTTGCCAGGACCATCGATGAAGACATAACCGTCTTCGGTTGCGTTCAACCATGAGAACGAGATCTCCGAGTCTAACCAAGTGCCTTTGAAAGTGACACCGTTTGGTTGTTCGAAAATTTTGGTTCCGCCGGCTGAATAGGCGTAGAGCTGTGTAGTTAACAGACTAAGAAGCAAAATCAAACAGCTGATTGTAAGTAGGTTGTTTCTCCTTTTCATTTTTCCCCCTTTGGGTTTTAGTTTGTGTTGTTTTTTTACAGCTTTACAAATAATTGATTAATCGATTGCACCTCCTCAGATTATTTTTTAGTTTTTAAATAAAGGGTCAGCCTTATTTTATAATGCTGACCCTTTTAGTCGATTGGGCGTCTGCTGTTCGCAGAACAATCAAATAATTGCCGCTAGCCAAGCCGGCTGACAAAATTGGTTGCCATTGATAAGTTCCGGGATTTTTGAAATATTCATTCATTAGGACCAGTTGTCCCAAAGAATTGAATATTTGCAGAGAAATATTCCCGGGTTTTTGGATTTGGCAGCTGATCGTAAAATCAGGGTTAGCTGGATTGGGATAGACATCCAGTTTTAGCATTTTTGGATAAATTGGCGTTTCTTGCCAGGGGTCTACTCCCAAGACTTCTCCCAAAACACCGTTTTGATTAACCATAGCTACGCAAACCATTTGGCTGGAGTCAGGATCTATTTCATACCAGTTGAAGACCCCGCCGCCAGAACCAGTAGACTTAAGGCAAAGCGATGAGGTATATAAACCTCTAGTGGTCAGAGCTACGCCGCTGGGATTCCAAAGATAATTGCCATCGTAGTCAAGTTTTTGACCAAAGATATCAAAATTGATCCCATTGTGGCGTTTGCAGATAAAGATTAACCCACCATCATCAGCCTCAGTTATTTGCGGGTCATCCTGTAATTCACTGCCCACGAACAGATTTTTATTTTCTGCCCAGAGGATATTGCCGTCCAAATCAAACTTTTGTAATTGCGCTTGGTGGATGGAGCTACCCGAAAGCCAATTTACGTAAATATAAGGATAATGACAAAGTATTGACTTATCCCAGTAAATCGACCCTAAGCTTACTCCTTGATTCCAGACACAATTGCCGTTTTCATCAACTCGATAAACCAACAACTCATTTTGGTTTGGTGTCCGGCAGATTTCTACAAAACCGCCCTCATCATCGGGAACTAATTCAGTATCTTCGCCCAAATCAGTAATCTCAATCCCATAATCGGGCCAGACTGAACTGCCATCTGAACTAAATTTGAAAGCATACAAAGCGCTTCCTCGCACAGTCAGATAACAGTTGTCCGAATCTGAACCAACTGTCAGGTCGTAAGGTGCTGGGTAAGCACTGCCGACACTGAGCTCAAGACCTTCATCACCCCAGAGCTTGTTACCTTCAAAGTTAATTCGTTGGACAACGAAATTTGTTGACATGCAGGCGACATAACAACCACCTTGATGATCTGAAGTCATAACGAAATAATCTTGACCGGCTACTTGTCCGCCATTGTTTATAGTCTTGTTCCAGTAAACTATCTCAGCGTTACTATCTAGATGGTATAGGCTTAAGCGCCAGGACCACTCAGGATCAGTGCCGCAACGTTCCAAGAGACCGACAATTATTCCGCCTTGATCATCAGTAATAGCCTCGAAGTCAATTACTTCTAGGCCGATACCTGACTCCAGATGAAGTGGGTATTCCAGAATCCGGTAACCAAGTTGATCGGTTTTCTGCAGGTAACAGTTACTTTGGTCAAGTCCTGAATTCGCGGTGAAGATTGTAAAAATACCGCCGTTTCCATCGGAAACGCACTTAGTTTCAGTGCCATAACCAAGCCAAAGGCGTTGATCAGGCGTGATCGGCCATTGAGCAAGCGCAGAAGCGCCTGTCAGATGACAGATTAGAACCGTAAAAATTGCTAATTTCACAGCATTTTTCATGATTTTTGCCTCCGTTTTTCTATTTTTTATATTTATATTGCTGTCTCAGGAAATTGGTTTTTATTATTAAGTTTTCAAGGTTCAATTTATCAATTTATTTTGTTTAATTTTCAAGGAATTGTCAAGTGATTTTTATTTTGTGTAATATTATAATTTCTGTTATAATTTATTACAAATGAAGGAAATAAACTGGCACAATTTATCACGCAAGCAGACTTTTCGAGAATTAAAAAGCTCGGTAAATGGACTAAGTTTTGACGAAGTCAAAAACAGACAGAAGAAGAACGGTCCTAACGAGCTTCCCAAGGAGCCGCCATTATCAAAGGTAAAAATTTTTGTAAACCAATTGAAAAGTTCTTTGGTTTATATTTTATTAGTCGCGGCTATCGTCAGTTTTGTTTTGGGAGATTATATTGATGCTTGCGTAATTTTAGCAGCGGTTTTTCTCAATGTCGTAATCGGTTTTTTTCAGGAAAACAAAGCTCAGACTTCCTTAATTAATTTAAGAAAGGTGGTTATCTCCCAAGCGAAGGTAATTCGTGAGGGCGGGGAAATGCTTGTGTCTGATCACGAATTGGTGCCAGGTGATGTTATCGTTTTGACAGCCGGAGATCGGGTGCCGGCCGATGCCCGCTTGTTGGAGATTAGCGAACTAGAAGTAGAAGAAGCGTCTTTGACTGGCGAATCACAGCCCGTCCAGAAAGAAACTAACACTTTGGCAGAAGGAGTGGTTCTGGCTGAGAGGAAGAACATGGTTTACCAAGGAACTATTATTTTGAAAGGCCGGGCCAGAGCCGTGGTTACTGCTATCGGTAACAAAACTGAAATGGGTAACATTGCTACTCAAATTAGAGAGACGATTGATGAAAAAACCCCCTTACAAAAAAAATTAAGTCGTTTTAGCAAACAAATTGCTTTTTTTATTTTAGCAATTTGTTTTTTTATCTTTTTAGCCGGAGTTTACTCAGGTCAGCCGGCTTTGGTTATGTTTAATACGGCAGTAGCCATAGCGGTGTCAGCTATTCCTGAGGGTCTTTTAGTTTCGATTACTGTTATTTTAGCCATCGGCATGCAGTCAATTCTTAGGAGAAAATCAATCGTCAGGAAGTTAATCTCAGCCGAGACTCTGGGCAGTACCACAGTTATCTGTACTGATAAAACTGGTACGCTCACTACCGGCGAGATGAGAGTCAGTTATATTGAGGCTGCTAATCAAAAATATTCTCTAGCCAGTGATATAACAGTGGAGAAAAAAGTTATTGGCGAAGAGATTGTTCAGGCACTTAAAATCGGCTTGTTATGTAATGAGGCTGTAGTGGAAAATGAAAAAGAGGATTTCAGCAACTGGAGAATTATTGGCAGCGCTACGGAAAAAGCCTTGCTGTTGGGAGGTGCTTATGCCGGTCTTAGCAAGAGTAATTTAGAAAAAGAAGAACCGTTAATTGATGAAGTTCTTTTTGATTCAAATAAAAAATACATGATTACCTTAAGGCGTTTGAATGATAAGAATAATATTATCTATATCAAAGGCGCTCCGGAAATAATTTTGAATTTTTCCAATAAATTAAGCGAAAAAAAAAGACTTGGCAAAACCCAGAAAGAAAAAATATTAAAACAAATAGAAGCCTTAAGCAACAAAGAATTAAGAATGATCGCCCTGGGTTATAAAATTGTTTCCAGTAAAGCTAAAAAAATTAATGAAGTTTTTGCTGAGGGAAAAATTGAAGGAATAATCTGGTCTGGTTTTATGGGTTTAAAAGATCCTTTGCGGGTTGAAGCCAAGGAAACTATTAAACTGGCGAGGCAGGCTGGTTTGAAAATAGTGATGATAACTGGAGACAATAAAATTACAGCTAAATCAATTGCCGATGAATTAGGCCTCAAGGCTGACAAAGAGAACATATTGGAGGGCGGCGAGTTAAAAGACCTTGATGATGAGGAATTAAAAAATAAAGTTAGAAAAATAAAGATTTATTCCAGAGTAACACCAGCTGATAAATTAAGAATTATTAAAGCCTGGTCAAGTGCTGGGGAAGTGGTGGCGATGACTGGCGATGGCATTAATGACGCTCCCGCTCTTAAGCAGGCCGATATTGGCATCGCTCTGGGTTCAGGTACAGAAGTGGCCAAAGGAACTGCGGATTTAATTCTTTTGGATAATAATTTTTCTACTATAATTGCAGCTATTGAACAGGGCAGAGTCATTTATGATAATATTAAAAAAGTGGTTTTATATTTATTATCAGACAGTTTTTCAGAAATATTTATTATTTTAACCAGCTTAGCCGTGGGTTTGCCAGTGCCTTTTTTGCCGGCCCAAATTCTCTGGGTAAATTTAGTTGCGGATTCACTGCCGAATTTAGCCTTGACCATGGAACCAGGAGAAAAAGAAGTGATGGATGAAAAGCCGCAAGAGAGGAATAAACCAATTTTGGATTACGAAAGAAAATTATTGATTTTTATTATCAGTTTTGTTACCGGCATCGGAACTTTGCTTATTTTCTATATATTTTGGCGGCTTACAGGCGATCTGGATCTGGCCAGGACAGTGGCCTTTACCGCTCTGGCAATTGATTCGCTTTTGTATGTCTTCAGCTGCAGGTCTTTGAGAAAATCAATTTTTAATAAACAAATTTTTTCTAATAAATATTTGATTGTCGCTGTAGCCACCAGTTTCCTCCTCCAATTATTGGCGATTTATTGGAGTCCGTTGCAATCAGTTTTGAGAACCTCTCCGCTTCATCTTGAACACTGGATCATGATTCTCTCGGTGAGCGCAGTGGTTATAATTTTTATTGAAACATTAAAGAAAATATTTATTAATCAACTGAAAAAACAATCAGCTAAATAATTAGTAACTAACAAATATGAAAAAAGCAAAAAATAAAAAGTTCGTTTTATGGTTTAAGGACGTTACGATTAAGGATGTGCCGTTGGTAGGCGGCAAAAACGCTTCTCTGGGGGAAATGTACGTAAATTTGGATGACAAAGGAGTTGACGTGCCAAACGGTTTCGCTGTGACTGCCTTCGCATACCATTATTTATTAAAAAAAGCCGGCATCAAAGAGAAAATCAAGGAAATCCTAAAAGATTTGGATTCCCACAATATGATTGATTTGGCTAAGAAGGGCAAGCAGGTCAGAGACGCGATTTTGCAAAGCAAAATGCCCCCAGAACTGGCAGAGGAGATAATTAATAATTATAAAATTTTAGAGAAGCAATATGGTCCAAATGTTGACGTAGCCGTTCGTTCATCAGCTACAGCTGAGGATTTACCGGACGCTTCTTTTGCCGGACAGCAAGAAACTTTTTTGGACGTTAAGGGTCAGAAAAATTTACTCAAAGCCTGTCAGCGTTGTTTTGCTTCACTTTTTACCAATCGAGCGATTTCTTATCGCGAAGACAAGAAATTTGATCATTTTTCCATTGGTCTATCAATCGCTGTCCAGAAAATGGTTCGGGCCGACAAAGGGTCATCTGGTGTTATGTTTAGTATTGATACGGAGTCAGGCTTCAAAGACGCGGTTTTGATTAACGGTTCCTGGGGTTTGGGCGAAAACATAGTCCAGGGTAATGTCACGCCTGACGAGTTTTATGTTTTTAAAAGTACTTTGGGCAAGAAGAATAAAAAAGGCAAGGAATTCAATCCGATTATCAGCAAAAAGCTTGGCCCTAAGCATATCAAGATGATTTATAATACCAAGGGTAAAAAGCCGGTCAAAAATATACCCACCACTACTGAGGAGAGGCATAGTTTCGTTTTGAATGACAAGGAAATTATTAAGCTGGCTAAATGGGCGGTGATAATTGAAGAACATTATTCCAAAAAAGCCGGCCATTTCAAGCCGATGGATATGGAATGGGCCAAGGACGGCATCACTGGTAAATTATTTATCGTTCAGGCCAGGCCGGAAACCGTGGTTTCTCAGCGTGATCCTAATGTTTTGGAGGAATATAGCTTGAAGCAAAAGAGCAGGGTAATTTTAACTGGCTCGCCGGTTGGTTCAAAAATCGGCCATGGCCGGGCTAATGTTATTATGGATGTTAAAGATATTACTCAATTTAAGAAAGGAGATAATTTGGTTACTGATATGACTGACCCGGACTGGGAGCCAATTATGAAAATTGCTTCATCAATTGTGACTGATCGTGGCGGTCGGACTTGTCACGCGGCTATTGTTTCCAGAGAGTTGGGAATTCCTTGTATTGTCGGTACCGGCAATGCTTCCAAAAAAATTAAAGATGGTGAGGAGATAACTGTTTCTTGTGCTGAAGGTGAAGTCGGTAAGGTTTATAAAGGTGTCTTGAAATATGAAGTTAAGAAAACCAATATCAAAGGATTAAAAAAACCTAAAACCAAAGTCATGTTGAATATCGGCGATCCGGATTTAGCTTTTTCAGCCAGCTTTATTCCCAATGATGGTGTAGGCTTGGCTCGGGAAGAGTTTATTATCAATTCCTTTATTAAAATTCATCCTTTGGCGCTTATTAATTATGCTAAAATAAAAGACGCTAAAGTTAAAAAGCAAATTGATAAAATTACCAAAGGTTATGACAATAAAAAAGAATTCTATGTCCAGAAATTGGCTTATGGTATCGGCATGATTGCTTCCGCGTTTTATCCCAAGGATGTTATTGTTCGTTTGTCTGATTTCAAGTCCAATGAGTATGCTAATTTGATTGGCGGAGCGCCATACGAACCGACGGAGGATAATCCAATGATTGGTTGGCGCGGAGCCAGCAGATATTACGAAGAAGGTTACCAGAAAGCCTTTGAGCTGGAGTGCAAAGCTCTGAAACGGGTTAGAGAGGATATGGGATTAAATAATGTGAAAGTAATGGTGCCGTTTTGTCGGACTGTCGAAGAGGGTAAGAAAGTGATTAAAGTTATGGAAAATTTTGGTCTCAAAAGAGGAGTTAACAATCTGGAAGTCTACGTCATGTGTGAAATACCTTCTAATGTTATTTTGGCCGAAGAATACGCTAAAATATTTGATGGTTTTAGTATTGGCACCAATGATTTGACTCAGTTGATTTTGGGAGTAGATCGTGATTCAGAGCTGGTAAGCCATATTTATGATGAACGAAATCAGGCGGTTAAAACCATGGTTTCACAGGTGATTAAAGCCGCCAGAAAAAATAAAAGAAAGATTGGTATCTGCGGTCAGGCGCCTTCTGATTTCCCTGACTTTGCCCAGTTTTTAGTCAAAGAGGGAATTGACAGCATCTCTCTGAACCCTGATACTGTTATCAAAACCACTATGAAGATTTTGGAGATGGAGAAAAAGATTGAGAAAAAATAAGTAATATCAACTACTATGAAAATAACTATTTGCGGCAGTATTGCGTTTTTCCCGAAGATGCAGGAAGTCGAGCAAGAGCTTTTGAAGCTTAGTCATGAAGTTAAGCTGCCTCCGGTTGAGGTTCCTGGTGAAGATGGAAAGATGATTCCTGTCGCTGAATATTATAAAATTAGAAAACAAGCCGGAGAGGAAGCGACTTGGGTTTGGGAGAGGAAGGCTGAAGCCATCAGAACCCATTTTAATAAAATAGCTTGGAGTGATGCGATTTTGGTTTTGAATTATACTAAAAATGGAGTAGAGGGTTATATTGGGGCTAACACTTTTTTGGAAATGGGCGTGGCTTTTCACTTAAACAAAAAAATTTATTTATTGAAGCAAGTTCCCAACATCCCAGCCAAGGAAGAAATCCTTGGTATGAAGCCGATTATGATTGATGGTGATTTGGGGAAGATTGGGTAGAATTAAATAAATTTTTATATACAAAAACAGAGCTATTTCTAGCCCTGTTTTTGTATATAATTATTCGACTTGTCTATTAACATCTTCAATCTCTTTGTCCACTTTTTTTATAGCTTGTTCCATGTCTTCTTTTAGTTTGTGCAAGGTTTCTTTTTCTTTTTTGGTGAGTTTTTCTTTGGTTAGGAATTTACCCATTAATTTGGTATTTTTTTGCGCTAATCTTTTTAAGGTGGTGATTTCTTTGTGAAAGGTTTTATGGACTTCGTTAGCTTCTTTTTTGACCCGGGTTCTTAAATTATTTAACTGTCGCCAGATTCGCCAGACTAGGGCTACTAGGAAGAATATTAAAGCGATTAAGGGAATAATAATTGATAAGAAGCTAATGGTCCAGTTGCCGATTTGCCAAAACATGGTTGGTTGGATCAGGATCGTATATTTTTCTGTGGGCAGGCTTTTGGCACCGCGCTGGTCAACTGTTTCAGCCCACATGGTGTATATTCCATTTCTTAGTTTTTCGTCAGGTAAGAAGACGAAAGAGCCATTTTCATCAGTTTCTGCTCGGAAGCTTTGCGGCTCAGCTGCTTCACGCTGCAGCCAAATGATTATTTCTGAATCAGGGTAAGACTGACCTTTTATTATTAAAGGTTCATCGCTGGATAATATTTTAGGATATTCGTTGATTACTGGAGTTGCCAAGGGATCAATAACAAACTCAGCTGTTTGAACCAAGAAATTTTCAGCACCATCTAGGGCTTTAAAAACTGCTGTGTGATGTCCAGGAGGCAAAATCGGTGTTTTATAAAGATGACTGCCATCATCATCCCAGGTTAAGGTTTCACCGCCATCAATTTGAATTTCATAACTTTGGATGCCGGAAATCGCGTCATGAGCACTGAAATTAAAGCTCCTAACAGGCTCGGTGGTATCATCTTCGGGTTGAAGTTCAATATTAAAATAATCAGGACTTTGGTTGTCTATCTGAAAGCGAAAATGGGTGACCCCACCCCAGCCATTTTGATTTTTTAACTGGACATGAAAATACCAGATGCCGTTATCTAGACTGTCTAATTTTTTATAATTAATAGCTGGAGTGTAGGCTACAATGGGTGTAACTTGCGGTGATTTACTAACTAATAAATGGACACTCTCTGTGCCAGTAGGTAGGTTCCAACTGAATTCTGGCTCCGTAGATTTATACCAGGAGTCAGAGTAAGGATGAGTTACAGAGGTAACTAGGGGGGCCGGGGGTGTACCGACTATCACCGCCTTTGATTCTCCTTGTTCAGCTGCCGGACCGCTTAAAGGCACCTCAATAGCATATAAGGCGCTGCCTAAACTTGACAGAATGTTGGTTCCCTGACCGTCATTTGCCAGAATTGAGCCGGAAATAAAAGTTAGTGGTGCTTCACCACTAACTTTAGCTTTAAAATTAATTGTTAAAATTTTACCGGCTGTACCTTGGTAACCAGGGTTTAAGATTATTCCTTCAAAATTAATTGAGCCGGCAGTATTAGAAAACTGTGGTTCTTGGGCCCATAAGCTAATTATTGATCCGTTTTTTGATAAGGAGGTAACTTCTAATTTATCTTTGGGGAAGGAAATTATTCCAGAAGCCGCGTTAAGTTCTTGATCTGCGCTGGAAACGTAAATAGCTACTGAAAAACTCTGGCCAGTGGTATAACTGCCTGTGGCAGGATAAGGATAAAGGTTAGCTGCGACGGTAATTTGTCCGATTAGCCACAAACAGGGAAGCAAAATCAAAATTTTTATTAGTTTTGTTTTTTGTTTTTCCATAATAATTTTATGGCCAAAAACCAAATGAGAATAATTATTATTAGAATTATAGCAAATTTGAGTAAAAATTTAAAGTTTGAGGGATTAGTGGGGGGAATTTTAACTGTTCTAACATTGCCGGCTTTGTCTACGGCACGGATTGTTATAGTGCTGGAAAGAGATTGATCTTTTAGAATGTAAGGGCTCTGAATTTTTTTAGCCGGCCAAAAACTTTCTTTTATTTCGTAATAATCAATGCCCGAAGCTTTATCCTGGGTGGAAAAAATTAGAAGATATTTATTCCCAGCGATTTCAGGAACTTTTGTTAAAATTGGTACAAAATTTTCAGGCGGGTACTGATCAGACACATCAATAACAATTTCCGGAGGATTCTGAGGCTGGGTAATTTGAAAATGAAAATTAAGATTAGTTGTTGGTAATTCTGCTCCTTGCCCGTCGTTAAGAAGTAGTTTTGTTTCTGATAATCTAATAGTATCAGCTGCTTCATTTTGAGGTCGGAAATTTATGGTGAATATTTGAGCTTGACCATTAAAACCGCCCGGGATAATCCCGGAAAATTTTATCTGCCCTGGGCTTATTTGATATGGATCTTCTAACCAAAAATTTATAATTGAGCTGCCGTTATTAATATTATTTAATTCAAGAAGCTGAGAGGGAAAAGAAATAGTTCCCTCAAGCGCGTTTATTTGCTCTCCTGCTGTGTCCAGCCAAAAAGAGACTTGCCAATTAGTGCTTACTGCTGGTTCACTGGTTGTCGATTTAAAATATAGTTGAGCGGCAGCTACTGGCTGTGCTAGGCAAATAGTTATTAAAAAAAATATTGTAAATAATTTTAATTTCATAAATTTAACCGGTCCAATAATAAGCCATAATGCTTAAGTCGATTAAGTTGACTTGACCGTCACCATTTAAATCAACGTTATCAGGCGGGTTTGGTCTCTGGTACCAATAAGCGACAATTGAAAAGTCAATTAAATTTATATGACCGTCATTATTGATGTCTGATTTTTGGGCATTAGGCTCTAGGTAGATCAAACTTTCATCGCCAACTAAAAGTCCTAAAGATTTACTAAAAGGGCTGTATTCATTGGCTAACGAAGCGCGTGATTTGATAGTGTGATTTCCTTCTTCCAAGGGAGTGGTGTCAAACGAAGATAAATATATGCCATTAGAGTCGCTGTTTGCATTTATTATATGTGTTTCTTCGGAATTTATTTGGATTGAGATGTCGGCGTTTTTTGTAGATTGTCCGAAGATAGTAATTATTTCGCCTTGCGGTACCTGAGATTGGTCGACAGAGATAGTTGGGGCAATAAAGATTCCACTAACGCTGGTCATGGCTCCGCTAATTATATAAATATTAAATACAAACATAGCAGATTTGATATTGTTTTCGTCTTCAGAATAAACTGCGAAATTATAATACCCGGCGGATAAGCTAGTTAAAGACAGGCTAAACAGGGAGTCAGGACCGGCAATGGTGCTAGCTGCTATTTGTCCGTCTTTGAGAATTGTAACTTGGCTAAGCGGAAAGGCGCGTCCGGAAATATTTATGCCTGTAGGTGATGAAGCAGGGGGGGTACTGCCACCGCCACCGCCTCCACCACCAGGATTAGTCGGAGTAGTTTCATCATAACAACCAGTAGCATCAATGGTACAATCAGCATTACAGGATAGACTGCCGCTGCTGTAACCATAGGTTGAACAACTTTGGCTGCCAAAATCATAATTATCACATTCTTCACCGCCCTCCATGACGAAATTACCGCAAACGCTAATTTTAATATCAGCGTTTAAATTACTGGTTTCAGCTCGAGAATATTTAAAAATAAAAAAAATTCCAGTAATAAAAAATAGGAATAAGAATATAATTATTCTTGTTTTAGAAAACATTAACTTCAATTTTATTTTTTATCTATACTAACCTTGAAATTAAACCTGAAATATTTTTTGATCAGAAGTCCAATTGCAGCAATCAAAATGACAATTAAGACTATATAACTCCAAGGACTGTAAAGAGTCAAGATGGAAAGTATTCTATAATAAATTCCAGAAAAGAAATTTGCAGGTTCAATTTTAAAATATAATTTTGTTGCTGCTGCTACACTGACACTGGCACCGGCTGTTTGTTCTTTGACTGGAAAGGCTTGTAAAAAGGCAAAATAATCACCTGGTACAGCTCCTTTGACTGGCAGTGTTAATTTGGTGTTGACAACTTGAGTTTGACCAGGTCCTAGATAAAAGTTTTGTGGTTCAAAACTAAACCAGTCCTTGTCAGGTTTTAATTCTGCTTGATTTTCACGATGTTGAATAGCCACACCGTAATTAGAAGGCTCGTCGCCAGTATTTAAAACTACGAAGCTGGGTAAATTATAGATTAGACCTGCTTTTAAGGGTTTGTTAACCTCTATTTTTCCTGTTCCAACACCGACACCCATTTTAGCAGCTAAAATTATTGGCAGAAACAAGCCAGTAACTGCCATAACTATTATTAGTTTTTTCATAATAATTTTGCGTTGTGAAATTAACTCGCGCTGGCTGTTATGGTAACACTGGCACTCTGCTGAGTATAGACAGTACTAGGATTTGGAGTGGTTAGTCTTAATTGAAAGGCACAAGTACCTGATGCGGCGATTGTGTTTTTGAGCGTGGCTGGACTGGTGGTTAGAGCTGTGTAATTAGTTGGCGGGGAAGCGCAATCATCATCTGTGTCATTGCAGAATTGGTGCATATAATTGTTCTCAGCAACACTACCAGCTAAAGTCCAACTGGCAGTATCAGCTCCATTAATGTCAAAATCCTCGTTGACATTACCGTCATTAGTTGCAACAATGCCGGCTCCACCCCATAAAAGTAGGGTACTTGAAGCAGTATTGTTGTCAATTGTTCCATAGTCAAAACTCGATTGGCTAAGAGAAACTGCAACATTTTGAGCGGTCACAGTAGCAGTTACTGAATCAGTGGCAGCATTTACACCAACCACTACTAGCAATCCGATTATTGCTAATAAGGCGTAGAAAAACGGCGAAGTTTGTTTTTTCATAGTAATTTAGCTATTTAATTATTTAATTTATTATAACACATTTTAAAAAATGATAAAAATTAAGGTGCGGATGCAGTTATAGTAACTGTTGAGCTGTATTGTTCGTAAGAATCAGTGAATGTAGGCATGGTTATCCTTAAATAAATATTTCTGGTGGCTGAAGTGGGTACATTTTGGTCCATGGTGTAATTGGTGTCTGGTGTAGCAAAGGTAAGCCAGTTGCTAGTGGTAGTGGCAAATTCCCATTGGACCTGATTGGAGCCGTTGGTAACCCCTAGCGCCCAAGTATTAACATCATAGGTAAAATTGCTGCTTTTGATATCCAAATTAGCCGGACCACTATCAATGCTTAAGACCTCAACATCATTAATGCCGGAAACAGTATTATCTTGGGTGGCTTCCAGGGCTAAATATAAGAAATCAACAGAGCCGTCGGTGTTAAGGCTGATACTAACCGCAGCCGAGCTGGTTGTGCCTTGACCCTCGGAGCTTAAGGCAGTTTCATCATTGTCTTGGTTACGGGCTTTGATTTTGACTCCGTAGGTGGTACCTCCGACCAAAGGCGTAGCTCCTGATCCTAGAACCAGACTATCTAAAGCAGAATCACTAAGCCAAACTTCAGAAACAGAAGGTTCACCAGAGCCATTAACCCACTTACCTTCCCAATTTGAATCAGTTGGACTGGTGGAGCTTACATAAACTGCAAAATAAGTAGTCGGATTGCTGGCGGGGTTACTATTTTCAGCGTTGGTTAAATTTAAGGTGGTAGCGGTTGCTCCATCCAAGGTAGGTGTACCCGGAGTGTTGGCAGAAGTGTAGGTGCTATTAATACTTGAAGCAGTGCCGGTATTTGGTGTGCCGACCGAGTCTCTGGCAGTTACTGTATAACCGTAACATTTATTAGCATCTAAACCTGAGTCAGAATAAGAAGTACTTGCTTGCCAAGAACTGGTAGTGCCTCCAGTACCGGCATCAGCGCCGCAATTAGTGTTATCAAGAGTAAATAAATAGTTAATAGGCGTAGTATAGTCGTAGCCAGATGTGGCTGTCATGCTAATTTGAGAAGTGCTATCATTGGCTGGAGGTGAAGCAAAAGTCCAGGTTGACGAATAGGTATCCAAAGCCGTTGAAGGCGCCCAAATATCACTATAATAAATAACACATTGGCCGTCAGCTCCGTTGCCACCGTTATTGTTTGAACCGGACTTTTTACCTGATCCGCTGCCGCCACCGCCAGGCGCAGAGCCTGGATTACCATCAAAACCGGGGGCACCACCAACACCACCAACTGCGCCACCATCACTACCTGCTGCACCAGCTGAACCAGGAGTAGTACCGCTGGCATTGCCGCCATTACCACCGTCGCCTAAACGTCCGGCGCTACCTCCACCTCCACCACCAGCATCAGCAGTACCTGAACCTTCGCCACCAGCGCCACCGCTCCATTTAGTACTGCCAACACCACTGCTGGCTTGACCTCCGGCGGCATTACCACCTGTATCGTTGCCTTGTCCGCCAATGCCACCTTTAGCTAAAACAGTTAATTGGTCCAAAAACCATGAATCACCACCGTCAGATCCGGTCAAAGATCCGGGACCACCTGTACCGACTGTAACTGTATAACTCTGTCCAGGCGTGACGCTAATACTAGTTGCTTTGGAATAGGCACCACCGCCACCGCCGCTACCGACCTTATTAGCATTTGTTGATCCGCCACCACCACCGCCACCGCCCCAGCATTCAGCATCAACAGCGTAGATACCAGTCGGTGCGTTAAATGATCCTGTGGTGGTAAACGTTTCTGGTGAGGCAGCTTGTATTTCTTTGATTTCTGGCGGAAAAATAAATGATTTATAATTAAGCTGTGGCCAACCAGAAAATATCCAAGCAAAAATAATCAAAAAAACCAAATATTTTGATCGATTTTTTATAATAATCTTTAGAAAATTACTTAGCATTTTTTTGATTAAACTGTCTTAAAACATTATATTATTATAACATAAATTTTGAATTATTTTAATTTTCGTTCTCTTTCATGTCAAATGCGACATAGCAAATTCTTTAGGTGTTTTCATGTTTAAAGATAAGTGAGGTCTTTCATTATGATAATAGTCTAGATAAGTATTAACTTTATCTTGTATTGTTTTAAGA